>Ga0116223_10000810_pt1 | contig 35544 bp, 26 predicted proteins | sample Sb_taG_3_FD_90092 | JGI IMG/M metagenome (GOLD analysis project Ga0116223, IMG submission 90092) | Peat soil microbial communities from Weissenstadt, Germany - Sb_50d_a_PC metaG | ecosystem: Environmental > Terrestrial > Soil > Wetlands > Peat | place: Germany: Weissenstadt | collected 2010-09-21 | reverse complement strand
TTCCAGCCTTCTGAAAACAAAGGACTTACAGCCAGACATCCGAGAATTCTAAAGGCGAGGTGCATCCGAGGTGCATATTCGCTCCTGAATACTCGACCGGGACGGAGCCTCTCAATTGGCGGGGGTGCATATTCGTTCGGATCTAAACGGGTCCCGTCTCGAGTTGCATCGCACGGAGTCGGGAGCGACTCCTCAGTTCGGTATCCTTCAAGCTGCACGACTTCGGTTATTACGTTAGATCCCACCCGCCGATATCTTAGTGCAGAGCGCACACTCGTTTCTCTTAAAACGTTTTCTCTCGAAACGTCTTGACGCCCCCAACCCGCTTCTGGTACAAACGAAGACGGCTTCTGACATCCATTTCACCTATGCGGCGTGAGTCGCGGCCAAGCGGGAACTGATAGCAATCCACTATCGATCCTCCCGCGCAGGAGCGTATGAATGTGCGCCCGTCGATTGCGAGTCGCCTCTACCCTTCATTGCGAATCCATGGTCAAACTGATCAACGGGCGATAGCCGCTCCTTGCACCTGTTTTCGCTTTGACGCTGGCTAGTCAAGATACGCCAACGGCAAGGGATTCGCACGTTTATTTCATGGGCGATCCGGTAGGACAACACCTGCGAGGTAACCGGTGGCATTACGCTCAATCGTTGTGATCGACACTCAGTCCTGGGTTCATTCCTCAGTTCAGGACTTATTAGGCGCCGGGTTTGAAGTGCAGCGCCTTGCGGAATGGGCCACGGACGGGAGCGCACTTTCCAAGGCAGGCGTATTTCTTGTCGGCAATGCCTCGGATGATCCGACACACACGATTGGGACTGTCCGACGACTGAGGCAAATGCGGCCGGGTGCACCAATCATTCTCCTCGCCTGGGCCAGTTCGGAACCGATGGCGATCGCTGCGCTCAAGGCGGGCGTAGTGGATTATTTCGCGCCACCGATCGATCTCCGCGAGGTCGTCAGCGCCGTGCGGCGGTGCGCATTGTGCATCGCGGATGCGGAGCGGCGGGACAAGTCGGCTAAACCTGGAGTCCCGCGGGCAATTATCGGCGAAAGTCCGTTAATGCGAGCAGTTCGCGAGCATATGTTCTGCGTTGCCCAACGGGACTGCAACGTGCTGATCCTTGGCGAGACCGGGACCGGCAAGGATATGGTCGCGGAAGCCATCCACTTAAACAGCCCGCGTCATAGCAAGCCTTTTATTTGTATAAATTGCGCTGCCATTCCGGATACGTTGCTCGAAAGCGAGTTGTTCGGATACGAAAGCGGCGCGTTTACTGGCGCGAGCAGGGCCGCAGACGGTATGATCCGTCAGGCGCACGGGGGGACAGTCTTTTTCGACGAGATTGGTGAAATGACGCCCTACGCCCAGGCCAAGATTTTGCGAGTCATAGATGGCAAGCAAATCCAAAGGCTGGGAGGCAAGGCCAATCTCCCGGTGGACGTGCGGATCATAGTGGCGACTAACCAAGATTTGCCGAAGCTGGTTGCCGAGCAGCGATTTCGGCAGGACTTGTATTTCCGTCTGAATGTGGTACGGATCCAACTTCCGTCGCTACGCGAACGACGACAAGACATCGGCGATCTTCTCCAACACTATGTGGAAGTATTCAACCAGCAGACTGGCGCGGCAGTCGAAGGGTTTACGCCCGAGGCCCTTAACCAACTGATTCAATACGATTGGCCGGGCAACGTGCGCGAACTAAAGAATGTTGTGGAGTCGATCTTTGTCGATCCGCCGTACCGGCGTATCGATGTTTGTCACCTCTGCCAGTTGCAGGCGAACGTCTCGAAAGTCGCCGTAGCTAGCGAGCGCGAGCAGTTACTCGAGGCACTCCAGGCTACGGAGTGGAATAAGAGCAAGGCAGCGGGAAGGTTGCATTGGTCGAGAATGAAAATTTACCGGAAGATGGCCAAATACAATCTCGCAGAAAGGGAGGTGTCACCCGAGGCGCCGTCCGTCTGAGGGCAAGAGTTAACGAGAGTACGAAGAATGACAAAGGGTTACGCCCCGCTCTTCCGCCGCCAGGCGGCAATTGATGCGGTTAGCCGCCGTCCTCGCTCATCCTGCCAACTCCCAATTAATATATACTTTGAACTTTCCGGGTCCTGATATTTCGAAAGATACACGATTCCAATGATTACCCGCCGTGGGGGTCATCATCAGTCTCACGTGGGGATCAGAAATGGAAAGATTGCATGGCCTGCCAGGAAGTGCCCCCTTGACCGTGCCGTAATTCGGAACTCCATTTGTAATGTCAATTCGCGTCCTGATGGCCAGCGTCCCGGACCATATCAACACGCCAGCTTGGGGGATGACCGGAGTTGCGTGGGCGCGCAGATAACCAATCTGATTATTAAGGGAGGTGATCTGCGACTGCAATTGCTGGATGCGCTGAGTGGAGGCCGCTTGTTGGCCCGCCGTCTGGGCTATCGACACCTCCTTGGCAACCTCCACCTTAAGCTGGTTTTCAACCGCAGCGAGATCGCGTTTGGCTGAAGCGAGCTCGTCCTCGGTAAGGCGCTGCTGTTTTTCAGTTGCGGCCAAGGTGTTCGTGAGATCGCTGACCTTCCGATTGATCATGTAACGGCCAGCCGCGTACCCCGCCAGACCGCCCATTACCAGGAGAATCGCCCCAGCAATCAGGCTGGGGCGCCGGGCCAAGGGATTCTTTTGGACGGCCGCCTCGAGTTGCTTGCTCTTGGCAACCAGCCTTTCTTCGAAGGATCTGGCTTTCTCCCGGAACTCAGCCTCGAGCCCTCGTGTCTTGGCAGCCAGCTCTGCTTCGAACGATCTGGCTTTCTCCTCGAACCTTTCGGCCTTCTCTTCCGCTGACTTCCAGTGCGCTTGCCACGCGGCAGCCTGCGACTCCAGGTTCGCTGCCCTACCCTCCGCCGATTCCAGTTTGGTTTGGAGAGCAGCGACGACCTCTTGCGACCTATCAGGCTTAGCGCCTGCGGCCATGACTTTGTTGAGTTCCGCCTGTAACCACTCCACTTGTTGTCGCAAGACTCGATTCTCATCCTCCGCAGGTATCAACGGAGTCTGTACCGATTGCGCTTCTTCGGGCGGGGTTGGTTCCTGGATCTGGATTACCCCGCTAGGTTCTTCTGGAGCGATGACGAGAGGTTGCCGGCAGAAATAACAGAACGACCGTCCAATGGGGTTCTCACGTCCACATTGAGAACATATGACTGTCGGTGTGGGAGTTCGCTCTGGGGTAAGACTCATGGTGCGCCCATCCTTTACTCGAGCCGGAGCTTAACTGCAAGCGGCCGAATCATGGCAGTAGGTTGGCCGTTCCGGCGCGAGTCCCGAGGCAGCAGTCCCAACGTGTAGTCAGCTGAATATCGTCCGATACTGACCCCTGTGGTGCAATATTTTAGCCTAAGTCGCGGCCTCCGTCGATGTCAAATTCACACAATTTCACACAATTTGATCGCCATCAATCGAAAAAGGCTTGGTCGAGACCACGTCCCGGAGTGCGACTTCTGCACGAGCTCGCTCCCGCTCGAAGAACTCCTGCTAGTGGACGGTTCCACTGCGGCCATGGTGGTGGTCACGTTACGTGGCTGATATCAAAACTAGAACTGGAAGAAAGTAATATTGACCCCGCCACCACCGTGCTCCTTGCCCCAGGAAAAGATGTCCGGCATCAGATCTTCCGGAACCAGACGCCGGTCATAATTGAGGATCACCTCGTCGATTTCGATTTTTTGTCCAGTGAGATCAAGGCCACTTCGCCGGACGTAGCCTGTGCCGTAATATTTACCGAGTTGCTCTTCGATGTCAGCTTCCACGATATTCTTGGCTTCTGACCTGCTCAGCCCCCGAAAATCGCGCGCTTTTTGGGAGACCGCACTGAAACCTTTTCCTCCTCTCCAGACGAAGTCCGGATACACTACCTCGCCCGGTCCCGGATTCGGTACCCTGCTGAAGCCCAGGTTCTGTGCGACCTTACCGCCGGTAATGTCCTCAATGATTTTTCCTGTCTGTCCCTGCGAAATCCGTCCTCTCAGGGCGGCCAGCAGGTTGGGATTATCGGCGTATTCCTTCCGGAACGATTCGAAGTCGCGGGGTGCCTCACGCGACGTTTGACCCGTTTCCCTGATATCGGCTCGCATGCTGTCGACCCTCTCGTTGAAATACTGGTTGTACATCTCCCACAGGGATTGATCTTCAGGGGTTTTCACGGAGGGCGGCGGCTGATCGATTTTCGGCCGCGATAGCTCAACCAGGTTGTCGATGTCCTTTTCCGAGGTAACGGTGCCCTTTGTGACTCGCTTGGTACCCGCGGGCACGCAGATGGAGCTTTTGGAATAGCGGCACCAGCCATCCGAGCCACGGCGCCACGTATGCCCGTTGGGAAGTTCGACCTCTTCTTCACCGTTCGGCAATTTGCGGGTCGGTGACCGCTCCACGATGGACAGCTCCGACTCGATCTGCTCCGGTGACGGGACCGCATCCCCCTTGCCAGCCTCGAAGATTCGGGCTTCTCCAGAATTAGCAGGTTGTAGTGTCTCTCCGGCGCCGGCCAAGTCGGGTCGAGCGTTCGGATCCTTCGGCGCGACTTTGCCCTCCGCTGAGGCGCCTGGCTTGCTCTCCGGCGCTCCCGGTTTCGCTTCGGAGACGCCGGGATGTGGTTCGGCCGTGGGCACATGCGGCTCCTGACTGAAGTGGGGGCGCATGCTGCCGATTTCTTTGGCCAGACCGGCGAGGTCCACGGCAGTAAGGGCGGCAGTGACACCGAGTACGGCCCACTCGAACATGGACGGAGCAGAGACGCCGAGCAGCGAGCCGCTGGGATCGGTGGAGGCGCCACCGATCGTTTGACGGTCGAGCATTTCTTTGGCTTGCATGCCGACCTGCACCACGCCAGCGCCGGTAGCCAGGGCGCCGGAGGCGGCGGCCCATCCTGCCAGCCCGATCCCCGCCAACCCGCCGGTCGCACCGACCAAGACGGCGGTGCCGAGAGCCAGGGCCATCTCCCATGCGAATTTCGTAACTTCGTGTTCCTGCTTGATGCGGTCGAGTTCGGTGCGCATGGCCTCGGACAAGGAGTTACGCGTGGCAGCAACGGCGCCCGGCAGGTCGAGCGGGTTGATGCCGCCGGAACCGACCTTGACGATGGCTTCGTCGGTGCGGGTCGACAGGCGGTCGAACGAAGCGTTTACGGCTTGCAGCAAAGTGGCGTCATCCGGCGGCTCGTTCCCGGTGAAGGCATCGTGCGCGACGTATCCCGCCAGCGGAAGCAAGGCCGGCATCAGGGTTGACAGCGCAAGGCCGAAGGCAGCAGCGGCTTTTTTGCCAGTGCTGGACTTCTTACCTAGAATGTCGGAATCGGCCATGTCGGCAAGAAAGGGGAAGTCGTTGTAGAGCAGAACCAGGGATAAGTCGACGCCGTTGATCTGTTTCAGGCGGAAGGCCGACAGGTCGTTGCGCAGATTGAACAGCACCATCTTCTTCGATCCCCAGGAAAGGCCCTTCTCTTCCAGAGCGGCACGGGTCTCCAGCACACGTTGTAGAGTGGCGGGCGAGGAATCGGGTTGCGCCTTGTCCGACAGAGTTTGGAGCTCATCAGGGATAGCTTCGGCCCCGGCGTTCAATCTCACGGCGGCGTCGATGGCGTTTTTCAGATCGTTCAGCGTCGACTTCTCGGCGTTCATCCGGATCCGGGCTTGGGCGGCGCCGCGAACGGCCAGAGCGGTGTCATGCCCACCGGATTTCGGATCACTGTCGGAAGCGCCTTTCGCCTGCGGATCTTCTGCGGGCTTCTTCGCCATGTTCAGAAACTGTTGTTTGCGATTCACCAACTCGGCGCGATGCGCGCCAACCATGGAAACCGCGTTGAGGCGGATCAGGGTGAGGATTTTCTGCTCATTGGCTGCGCGTTCTTCGTCGGTCTCGGGGGCTTTGTCGGCCATAACCTTGACCATGGCGGATGCCGCTCCTGGCGCTGCCGCGACAGTCTGAAGATAGGACGGATCCTGACGGTGCGACTCTTTGCCGTACCAGTCCCAGGCGGCGGTATTGGCAGGATCGAGCTGCCGCTGGATGGACCGTTGGGCGGTACCTGACGGCTCGCGGCGCTTGCTCTGTTCCTCGTCGGTGAGCAGGCGGGGCTGGGCGCCGGACACGAACTCGTCGGCCTGCATCTCCGCTTCCGACTCGAGCGAGTCGTCCGGAGCGCCGATCTTGACGCCCGCCGTTTTGGTGGCGATGCTGGGCTCTTTGCCGGAGCTTTGCTGGACCACATGGGCGACTTCGTGCGCAAGCAATCGTTGGCCGCTGCTTCTCGCCGGAGCGTACATGCCCGACGCGAAGTAGATATCTCGGCCGCTGGTATAAGCGAGTGCATCCAGGCTGGTGGCGGATTCCGCCGCTTCGGTATTGGTGTGCACTCGGACGTCACCCAGATCTGCTCCGAAGTGCGCTTCGAGTGGATGGCGTGTGAAGGGCTCGAGCGCTTCTCCACCGGTGGTGGGAATGCCATCGAATTCCGGCGGAACAGGGGATGTAGAACTCCGCTGGAGCGCGCGTTGCTCCTCCTCTTCCTGGCATTTCGGACAGGTACCCCCGCACGTGCACTGCCGCTGCAGCACCCGCGCGCGCATCACGATCTGCTGCGAGGCGCGGTTGCCATACAGCCGCTGCGCCCGTTGCAAAACGGGTGTTTTCAATCGCTGGATAGAAAGGGAGCCAGCTGCAGAATCGGGGGGCTCTGACGGAGCTCCCCCAAAGAGCCTCTCCACAAACGGGTCAAGCGCGGCCGCCGGGAGGCCGGACATGGTCTGTTGGACACCAGCTTCCGGACTCCGCGACGGAGCATCTTTCTCGAGCGAAGCCGATTCCGCAGTGGTGCCCATGCCTCCTCAGGTCCTTAGTCAATTAGGGTCGGAAGCGCCAGTTCCAGGGTGTGTTCCTGGCGGCAGAGGCTCACCGACCCAACACGCCGATAGAAGGGAACGCACCCTTCACCTCCGTCAACTGTTGGGATCTGCAATTTGTGAAGATCAGGCACTTTCGCGGACCCTCACGCAGAGCCGCTTTCTCAAACGAATGGAGGCCCGATGCTTCTACTTCAGGTCGGTGCCCTGCCAGCGATCACTTCTCTTTTGCGCAACCCCACAGCGCGAACGGCTGGCCCTTGACGTATTACAACTCTCGCTTCGCCCGCTCCAGTAACCGAGCGAATTCGGCGTCTTCGCCTGGGTCAATCCGGGCAAGCAACCTCTTAAGGTGGCTTTTCGGGTCCTCGAAGGACGTGAGCAGATCAAGGGCCCGCCGACGTACGGCCGGATCTTCCGAGGACAAGTCCGGCTCATACGCGGCCAGACCGGACCCGATAACCCCGCGGCACGCCTCCCGGAGATCCGCGGGTGCACCTGGAGGCGGAACCCAGGGCCGTTCCGGGTCAGGAACTCCGCGGGCGATCTCGATAAGAAGGTCGTAGGCCGCCACCCGAAGAGGCGCCCACCGGGCTGAAAGCAGGATGTCGAGGATGTAGGCTGCTGCGAAATACGCGCTCTCGTAGAGAGTCCCCTGCAGCACGATATAGTTGTCTAGCAACCAGTACGCTTCGAATAGCTGGCTCGAGTCCAGGGCGCAAGCCAGTGCCCTTAGCGCGACTGGGACATGCTCGGCAGTGCCGTGGGCCGTGCGCAGAGACGGCCAGTTCACCTCTGCCAGTTGTGCAAGCGTCTTACGCATGATGGGCATTACTGTCCGACTCCGGGCATCGTCACACCGGGCCCCCCGAAAATGACCCCCTCGGGAAACTGTTCCTTGGCATACTTACCTTGGCACCTTAGGCATACGGGTTGTTGCTGTCCAGTGCGCGGCCGGACTGCCTCTGAGAACTTGACCTTCGATGCGTCACCCCCTAGCCGCTCGACGACCATGTCCTCGGCACACTTCCCGGCAGTGTTGTATCCGCCGGCCACCTGACCAGTCTCCACGTTCACACCACCAGTGACCACAGCTATTGTCTCGCGTTGGGCTTTCAGCATTTCATTATAAGCATCCACCATCGTGTTCCTGGCGTTACGGGCCTGTGTAAACGCCTCCGCGTCGGTAACGACCTTTCTTGCGGCGCCCTTGAGGATACTAGCTCCCCGCATCCAGCGACCGAGTACTGAGCCACGTCTGAGGGCTGCCAAGGAGCGTATCGCCGACCCCGTCGCGAATGGATATACAACGTTCAATAGATACTGGACGACCATGATCCCGGCTGCTAGCACGGGATCGAACAGCACCGTCTCCATTTGCTTGTGAACATCCTGTTTTACTTGCCACAAAACAGGTAACGTGCTGCGATTGCGGATCGCGGGCCATAGAAAACCGCCCGGCCCGGGCTGAGCCTCGCGGAACTGCTTTTCAGCTTCGTCGTCACTCAACTCGCCATCGCCAATCGTGTTGATGTCAAGGTCGACGTCGAACAGGTCGCCGAAGCTGACGAAGCGGGAAAGTTCGCCGGGTTTTTCCACTCGATACTTGGGTTGCCAGCGATAAGTGAGGACCGACGCATCGACGTACAGGCCGGTGGAGGCGGGCGTCTTCGCGCGCTCAAGGAGATAGCGCAGGCGGTCACGATTCCCGCCCAACTCCGCCGATCCGATGTGGGCGGTGATTTGCGCAGCAGCTCCGAAATTGTCGCGTAGAAACCGCAACTGGTCGGCTTCGTTCATAGAATTGAACTCGCTGAAAAAGCCGTTCCAATCCCTCCCATCGAGAAGGTCGATTAACCGCTGGTCGTGGCTTTGCCCGAGGGAGGCAGCGGGGGCTGTTGCGGCACTGACGGCTTTAAGCGCGTCTAGCGTTTCCTGCCAAAGCCTGGAATCTTGATGACGGAGACCTTGCTGCCGTTGAAAGGTACCAATTGCGGGCGGTGTTCGATCATCGACGAAATCGTCCTCCGCGAGTGGCCGCCAGTCCTTTCCAAACCCAGGGCGCCCGACGGCCTGTTCCTGCTGCTGGTAGAGATTGAGTCCGCGCTTGGCGTCGAGGACTGCTGGACCACGCATATGCCACCAGAAGAGAGGTTGCTCTGCGACCCCTCCTCGAGCTGGAGTAACTGCGGCTGGCGTGGGTACAGGCTGGCGTTGGATGTATCTCTGCGCCACGCCCGACTCGCGTCTCTTTCTTTGTTCCTCGTCTGTGAGTTTGCCCGGCGGTGCGCCGGTCATGAACCCCTCGGCGGCCAGGTCCGCCTCCGTCTCAAGCGAATCTTCCGGGGCGCCGATCTTCACTCCTCGCGCTGACTTGGCGGCCAGCGTTGGTTCTTTGCCGGAGCCTTGTTGGATGACGTGAGCAACTTCGTGCGCCAGCAATCGCTGGCCGCTGCCGCTGGTGGGCGCGTACATGCCCGCCGCAAAGTAGATATCACGGCCGCTGCTATAGGCGAGCGCATCCAGGCTGGAGGCGGACCTAGCCGCTTCCGTGCCGGTATGAATGCGGACGTCAGCCAGATCCGCTCCAAAGTGCGTTTCGAGCGGCTGGCGTGTGGTGGGATCGAGCGGTTCTCCACCCGTCGCTGGAATGCCATCGAGTTCCGCCGGGGCGGCGGATGTTGAGCTACGCTGCAGCGCCCGTTGTTCCTCCTCTTCCTGGCATATCGCGCAGGTGCCGCCACATGTACACTGGCGCTGCAGGATGCGCGCGCGCGTCACGATCTGTTGCGACGCGCGGTTGCCGTATAGCCGCTGTGCTCGTTGCAGTACCGGCGCTTTCAACGGCTCGACGGAAAGAGAACCCGCCACAGACTCCGAAAGAGCCTCTGACCTAGCGGGCAAGAGCTGTTCCATCGCCGGGTCGAACACCGATGCGGTGGCCTCGGCGTGCGGCTTGTCCCTCACTGGAGGTCGCGACGAAGCCTCTTTCTCGAGTGAAACCGATTCGGCAGCTCTGCGCATAGCTTGTCAGTTCTTAAAGCTCGGGAGCGTCGCAGGAATCGTCTGAGCGGTCTCGAAATACTTTCCGAAATCTGCCTTCATCACCAGCTTCCCTTGCTTCTGCAATTCCATCCGCACTCCACGGATCATCTCCGCCATTCCGATCTTTTTCCCCTGGCTGGCCGCGAGGTACGCGGCCGTCATCACGGCGTTCTTGATGTTACCGCCGGCCAGCTTAAACTGGCGCGCCAGGAATCCGTAGTCGATGTTCGCTTCCACGGGCGCGCCGGCGGGCACATGCTTTCGCCAGATGCGCTCGCGCAAAGTGCCGTCAGGAAAGGGAAAGTCGATCACCTCCTGCATGCGGCGCAGGAAGGCCTCGTCCAAGTTGCGCTGCATGTTGGTGGCGAGAATCACCAGGCCTTCGTACTGCTCGATGCGCTGCAAGAGGTAATTGACTTCCAGGTTGGCGTAGCGGTCGTGGGCGTCTTTCACTTCCGTGCGCTTGCCGAAGAGCGAATCCGCCTCATCGAAGAAGAGCAGGCTCTGGCTCATTTCAGCTTCACGGAAGATAGCCGCCAGGTGCTTCTCGGTCTCCCCGATGTACTTGCTGACCACGCTCGAAAGGTCGATCTGGAAAAGCACCAGCGACATGTCGTTGGCCAGCACCTCCGCGGCCATCGTCTTGCCGACCCCCGATTGGCCGGCGAAGAGCACGTTCAGTCCCTTCCCGCGCGAGAGCTTCTCGCTGAATCCCCAGTCGTAATGGACGGTGCGCCGGTGCTTCACGCGCACCGCGATATGTTCGAGCTGCTGGCGCTTGTCGTCGGGGAGAACGATGTCGGACCACGTATAACGCGGCTGAATTACCGTGGCAAAGCGGCGCAAGTTTGAGCCGCTCAGGGCTCGACCGGCTTCGAGCAGATCGTTCATCGAGGGCGCCGGATTGGAAGGATTGCGAAGGGCCGCCAGCGAATGTCCCAGGGTGATCGCCTGCCTGATATGCGGACCGCCGAACCGGAAGGTGTCGGCCAGGCGGCCCGCGTCGGCATCACCCTTGACGCCGGCCAGTGCGGTCGCCCACGTCCGGCGGCGCAACCCGAAATCAGGGCCCTTCAGCTCAATCTTCCAAACCCGTACGTCAAGCGGCGTCTCACCGAAGATACTTTCGGGGCCCAGCGCGATCGCGTTGCCCGGAAAGTGCTCGAGCGCCCGCCAGAACTGCTTTCGAGCTTGTGGCGCGCGCTGCGGTTCCTCGGCCGCGGCGGGCGCTTCGGGTGTATCAGTGGCGAAGACCGCCAGCACCGCATCGTAGAGCGCCACGTCCCGGATCAGGCCGTGGATATCCGCCGACCCGTTCTCGAGAGCCGCGAGATCCACGGTGACCAGGGGCCGTTGCTGCGCATGGCCCATAGCAGCGGCCACGGCCTGCAACTCGGCGCGGTCCGAGCCCACCACGCGAATCAGCGCTTTGGCAGCGCCCGCCCGTTGCACAGAATCCACAAGGTTGCGAAGCGCGGTCCGGGTCGTCTCGTCAAGTTCGAGGCTTTCAATCGTCGTGCTGGGAACGACAAAGGACCCCAAGGCCAGCGTCGTGGGTGCTTGCTCCAGCAGGAACCGCAGGGTGGAGTCCTCCATCTTGAGGAACTTGCGCAGCAGCGTGGGATGGCGGTCGTGCGGCTCTTCGAGGAGCTCCACCAAATGATTATGAATGAGCGGCGCTCCGGGCGCCAGGAAGCGTCGCGCCTGCAGCTTCTCGAGCTCGCTGCGACAGATCAGATTCAGGGCCAGGTCAACGCTGGGCCGCTTCCGCGTAACGTCGTCTTGCAGGTAAGCGTACAGGGTCTCGTAGCGCGGCTCGAGTTCCGGCGCCACGGCGATCAGGAGCAGATCCACCTCAGCGGCCGACAAGCCGAATCGTTCCGCCACGTGTGGAAGGGTGAGGTGGCGCGCAGCCTTCGCCGTGAGGTCGCGGTGCCGGTCGATAGTCTTGCTCAGCTTCTGCAGTTTTTCGTCGAATGTGTCGAGCGTGGTCCGATTTTTGTCCTGCTTGCGCCAGTGTTGCAGCAGGAACTCACCCCCCTCGAGCATTTCGTCGATTTCCGGCTCGGAGATCAGCAGCCCGCGATATTCTTCGTTTCCATGCGGCCGATGATCTCTGGCGATCGTCAAGGCGCGCCGTATGAGCAGGTCCACGCGGTTCAGCTCGTCGGTGAGGTGCTCGATGCTATCGCGGTACGGATCCATCACAGGTCTCCCAACTCGAACTCGATCCGGCAGCCGCCCAGCCAGCTCACCGCCTCGACGGGCGCGTCTATTCCGGAGAGGTGTAGCGCCACGTGAAACGGGCTGTGGCCTGGAAACACCACAACGCGCTCCGGCTCGATGCGAATCCGGCCAGGCCTTGCGATAAAGCTCCGCACGACGCCTTGCCGGGTCGACTGCCGGAAGCCCCGTACTCGCGAGGCGAAATCCCGTAGCAAAGTCCCGGCCAGGCGCTCGAATGTGCCTTCCCAAGTTTCGGCCGCGTTACCCACCGCTTCATGCGGCAAGGCCGCCTGCAGCACCTGCAACCGGACTTCGCCAGGGAATTCCTGGAAGACTCTGCGCAGATGCGCCATGTCCGGATCGCCGAGATAACCGGCAAACAGCGCAACCCCGGGATCGAGCGCAGGCACGGCCACGTCGAACTTTTCTATGATCGCCAGCGCCAGGCCGGTCACCAGACAGGCCACGCCGCCCGGCTGGAATTCCGCAAGCTGCGTCCAGGCAGGTATCCATCCAAGCCGGATCAAGGTGCTCACCAGGAAGAATATTCCGCACCATTCGCTCGATATCCAGCGGGCTTCCGCGGGCCCGTCGGACGGTGGCGGCACTTTGAGTTCCATGCGCAGGCTGGTTAGGAACCGATCGAGTTCCGCGAGGCGGAGCCACGTCGTTCCGCCCAGCAAAGGTGGCCGCCCAGGAGTCTCCATCGAGGGCAGGTGCGGCGGCCCGCCCCACACTGCTGGGCTGCCCGGAGTCTTCATCAAAGAGTAGGGCGGCTGAATCTGCTCGCGAATCTGCCTCCCGATCGTCTCGAGAATCGCAGTTACACTCGAAGGAAGCCGCTCCGCCCAAAGCTCAGCGTGCGGAATACCAGGCCAGAACGCCTCCTCGTTGAGCAAAACCGCGAGGGCTAGCAGAGCATGAAAAAGCGCGCGCGGCGATCGCACCGGTTGGTGTGCCCGGTGGCTTTCCACGAACAGACTTAACGCGTAGGACCGCGCCCGCAGCGCGGTGACCTTCTCCGGCAAGTGCGCGAGCGCCAGCCTGGCGGTGGCAATGAGATCAGCAACGGAAACCGGTTCAGTTTTGTTATCCGCCGGCCGCGCCAGCAAAGCAAACAGGCGCTCCAACGCCAGGTCGTCGAAGCGTGCCAGAACCCGGCCGAGAACACCGTGTTGCGCGAGCTCGAGCAGCACCGCCAGGCTCTGTCGCGGCCACTCGCAGATCAGCGCCAGGGCGGCCTGTGTGCTTCCGAGTCGGAAGATCTCTTCAAACTCGGCATAGTGCCACTTCGTTGTCGCTGTTCCCTCGAGCAGATCGCGAATGGCTGAGGCAATGAAGCTCGCTGCCGATTCGGCCCGAAAGACTTCGAAAGAACCCGCACCGGTGGGATACGCGAGCGCGGTGAACAACGCTTTGCCGAACGCCTGTCTCCACTTGAGAGATAAGGCACCCTCGTTCAACTCGGATGCAGGAATGATGACGCGCAACGCCAGCCGCCGGATGCGCACGATGGCGGGCTCGCGCGCGAGGCTGGGACCAAGATGCTCCCCGAGGTCACGGGCGAAGTGCCCTCGCGCCAGACGGTCCACTATGTCCGCGGCACCACGATGCCGCGGCGGCACGTGGCAGGTCGTCTCGAATTGGGCGACGCGCAGGGTCATAGGCTAGGGGGAGCAAATTACCACGCATGAGACGGTAAAAACGTCTATGGCAGACTTAATGCCAGGAGCGGTACCCGAAGCTGGTCCTGCCAGCCAAGGAACGCTGACCGTACCAGTTTGACCCACGAAGGATGCGGTTGGAGGCGTTGTCAGGCTGAGCTGTAGCGATGATCCCCCTGCAAACAACGCATCGAAATCCGGGCTCCGGTCGGTAGTCTGAATCTGGGAAAAGCTGGCGAGGACTATTGCTGAAGTGACTTGCTTGAGCCTGGTTGTTTTTACAGTTGTGGTAACTGTGTTTGTTGCGTAACCGCCTGAAACCGATGCCGTCGAATCCGCGTGGACGGTCACCTGAGCGCTTCCCAGAACGATCTCCGGCAGGAACTGTTGCACAAGCTGCGGCACATATGTGTTAATGGCGAGCCACAGATTGGTTCCTGGAGGCGGCGGGAACGGCGAGGGCAATTGAGGCGAGGGCGAACTGCTGGTGATGAGGTTGTAGATGTTGCCTTGAACAAACAGATCGCCGGCAATCTTCACGCTTCCGGCGCCGGGATCGGTAACCGTGGGGCCTGGCGTGATCGTGATGGTGGTTGCCCCACCGGACGGAGCGGTCAGAGGAAAGTCCTGGCCGACAATCAAGTTCTGGTCCGCAAAAACATTGGGCGTAATTTCCAGCGAAGCGGGGGGACTGATCGGAGTATTCAGGACACCTGCCGGATTCTTGTTTAAGAAACTGAATGGCGGATTGCCCTGTGACGCGTCCCAAGTCGGGGGCGCTTGGATATTTTGCGCAATGACGCCCAGCAGCTTGCACCGGTTCGGGTCGAATAGCGGGCCGTAAAACGTCCCGGTCGGGGACGTCGGATCGACATTGACGGTGCCCAGCAGCACGCCGACCTGGTCCAGGCTGGGGTCGTCTGTGTCGTCGGCGGCGAAGCCAAGCTCGGCGAAAGGGTTCGATGGGTTGGCCAGAAGCACGACGCTGAAGGACTCAACCCAGCGCGTGTACTGATTGGTCTGATTGCAGACGCCGTAGCCGGCAGAAGGCGGCGTGCTCGCGGTCTTCTGGTAACGAAGCCAAACGTCGTACGTGCCCGCCAGCGAGATGCGGTTGGCGGTGATATCGCTGTCTCCGAAGGTGTAGGGGGCGAAGACATAGATTTCCCGGCCGAAGGCATCGATCGCCAGGCCGGACATAATGGAGACCTGGGTAATGCCGCTGTTGGTGCTCCCCACCAGGTTAAGCCCCTGAACAATGCCGTAGAGGTGGAGATACCGGTTCACCCTTCGCCGCATCTCCAGGTGGTACGTCTGCTCGTCGCTAAAGTCGAAGGCGCGAAGGAATTCGCCGTCGTAAAAGCGGACGCGATCGATTGTGCTCACTTCGGTGTCTCCTGTTAGCGCTGCGGCCCGGCTGGAGGTACCTCGGGCTGGCCGGGCGCTTTCGGCTTGGCCTTCAAAGCTGCGAGTTCGCTCTCGCACCTGCTCAGGCGCTCCTCCGTCCGTGTATGCCTGTCCATCAGATCCGAAATAATCGTATAGGTATAATTCCCGACTGCGAATGCCGGGGCGCCCATCACCCCGTTCACTCGTGTGACTGTGTCGTCCTTCTCTTCCACGTCGTACACCAACGCGTCGGAACTGAAATGAATCCTGTTATCCGCCAGAGCGCCGAACACGTCGTGTTGTCCTGCTTCCTGCGTAGTTAGACGCCTGAAATCGATTCCAAACGTTTTGGCCAGATCTCTGGCTTTCTCGAGATTGAGATTGCGCACGACCGCGGGTACAATTCCTCCCGGCCGGGTGAAGTTGAATCCTTCCGCGAGCGCTCGGTACATAGCCTGTATCGAGTCCACCGAAGCGCGCGCGGCCATCTGGAAGGCGCGATTATCCGTGCTAAACAGGCTCAGGAATTTACACACATCAACTTCGAAACCTGGACAGCAGCCGTTCGTTACCGGCTTCGGAAGTTCCTCTCTGGCTTTCCCAGGCGGCAGCACCTCCTTCTTACCACAAGCTGCGTCATTGGCCAGCGTATAGGCCAGCACCTCGAAGAAATTGGCGAAGCACCACAAATACCAACGCGGGAAGTTGATTACGCGCCTAAGGCAACCATTCTGGATCTCTACGCTGCCGACAAGCACGCAACAGGGGTCGGGCGGCTCGGGACAAGAAAACGCCAGTTGCGCGAGAACACAGCTAAAAACGTACTTTTGGATCAGCTCGAATAACCGGGTGAACGCTTCGTGCGGGGCCGGGCCGCCAGCGAGATCTTCGCGGCACGGGGGATGGAGCCGGCACACCTCATGTTCAAGATCGCAATTGTATTGATCAGGGCAGGTCCGGAGCTCATGCAGGAACTGAGCCTGTAGTTCTTTAAAGAGACAGCACGCCTCTTTATGTCTCTCGGGATTCTCAACTCTAGTATCCGGAGAATCCCCCCCTGGTTCGCAGGTTAAGACTCTCAGAATGCGAGGTGCGAGACTTTCCAGACCCCTGGAGAATTGTCCCTCCCGAAACAACTTGAAACAGCGTTCGATCCGCTTTCCAATCTCCTCCAGTGGATTAGGACGGACCGGCACCTTGTCGTAGACCTCAAACCGCACGCGCTCGAGAATGCGGGTCGGCTGACACGGTCCCGGCGCGGGTTGGCACTCAGTGGTGTACGGAGTGACGAATTCAGCTGGCTCCTCCGCGTAACAAATTCCGATGTAGAAACACTGTTTAATGATGCACTCATCTTCCGTCTCACCCTCGCAGTCGATGGAGCTCTGGACATGCTCGTGCTTGTTCCGCTGGTCCCCCCGCATCTCGACCAGCCAGTTCTTCTTGCGTAGCTCGCCGATCACGTCGAAGCTGCGCGGTTCGCAGACCACCAGGTCGTTGCCGCAGCAGTCGATGGCGTATCCATCGCCAATGGTAATGTGTCCTTTGCAGTGACAGTCACAACGCATCTGCAGGCCGCAGACGACGCCGAAGCCGTCCAATGTCCGGTGATAGAGCTTGTTCTTTTCGCGGAAATAGGTTTCCTCTAGTGTAAGGTCCGCGTCGGAAAGCAGTTGCCCGCAGAAGTACTTCGGCCGTTCGAAGCAGGTCAGCTTACAGCAACCCTCGGTTGCAGCACGACTGTGACAGCCACAGCCACACGGAGAAGAACTGGCCGCAGAGGCAGCGGTGGTGGTAGCGCTTGTGGCGCTCGAATTCGAGTGCGTTTGGCTCGGCTTAGTCTGAGGGGGTTTCGTATGGTTCATGGTGTCTCCGTCTCCTGGCCGGCTACCTTTCGCGCCTGACTCGAATCCAACTCTCGAACAGGCCACCCGGCACGCCATCGCCGGTCGGATGCCGGAGCATGTAATCGTTTTCATCGCCCTCGCGCAGCGCGGCCAGCACGTTTCCGTCAACAGGCACGCCGTGATCGTCGATGACCTTGTCACAGCGCAAGGTAAGAAACACATCAAAGTTGGAGTCGTGCAGATGACGTCGCGCGTATTCGTGGTCGATGTGCAGCGTGCAGCGGCGTCCGTTGTCGCTATGGACCACACGCGCCGGCGCAATCTCGACATGTCGCGGCTCGTGGCTCTCCAGCGGCTCGCGCACAATCATCGCCTGAAATGTGCGGTTGGTAAGTCCGTTGGCATTCACGCGTCCGTCGAATTCGATTGCGAAACCCTTGGGCGATTCTTCCGATCCAACAAACTCCTGCAAGAATTCTCTCGGCTCATATTCGCGATCGTGGTCCCAGTGGAAACGCGCGATATGGGTTAACCGGTGCTCGGGTTTGGGCAGATGCTCCATCATGCAATGGATCAACTCCTCCAGCAGCGGGAGGCTCGGCATTACCGGCCGGATGGAGTTGTTAATCATGGCTTCCGTAAATGGGTCACCATACACGTAGTCGCGAATCACCGCTAGCGGGATGCAACATCCGCATCCCACGGGCGGGCATTTTTCCGGAAAGTGCTCCCAGAGCTGGTGGCACTCCTCGTGATGCTTCAAGTGCTTGCGCTTTTCGATCTCGCGCAGGCATTCAGGCGGCTCGGTTAGAAGATCGATGGCGGCGCATTCGCATACACGGTTCGGCTGCTTTGCCGTGCCACAGCAATCCGCGAACACCACCGGCATGAAATCTTCCTGGCACTCGTTATAGCGGATGCAGACGTAATAGGTTTGGCCCTTGGGCTTGGGCGGCGGAGTCTCCTTCCCTTCATCGCACCGCTCGAGCTCGGGTTCACATGGGTCCGGCACGGGCTGAGGAGGCTTCGGGAACATCGTAACGCAGTGCTTCACCAGTCGGATCTCCCGCCCGCAATCGTCCACGGCAAGGCCGGCGGTCACTACGAAGCGGTCCGGGCATTGGTGGTCCGGCCTCACCATCAGCCCGCAGGCCACGCCCCACCCGTGCAGCGCCACGTAGTGCAGCCGCAGCTTGTGAATCATGTACTGCTGCTCGCGGTTGAGGTCACGCTCCGTAAGGAGCTTGCCAGTATAAAAACAGCTGCGGCAAAACTCCGGGATGTCGCACGGCGTGCCGGCCCCCGTTGTGGCTGGAGTGGAGACCGTTGGACTGGCTGCCACGGCCCCGGGACTGCTCTGATTACTTGTCTGCATGCCTTGCTCCTTCACAGAATTCTTGCGTCTTCGCCGAGTCGAGGCTGGAGGCTCATCCCGAGAGCCTGCGCGTCGCGATCCGACTGCGAGCGCGCGAGAACCGAGTCATAACTCAACATGGCCAGCTTGCCCAGAATCATGGCGTTGGCCTTGCCCACGTACGCGTCCACTCCAAGGGTGGCCTGAATGCCTACCCGCAGGCGCGGGAATACCGGGCAGAGGAAGGCCTCAGTGTACGCGGGCTTTTCGCGGTCCAGGACTGTCTCGATCGCCGCCGTCGTATCGGAGGCAGTGTAGGGGTCTGCCGGAAATAAGACACTGAACTGGTTTGCGCCCCAGTCATAAGGTTCCGAGCCGGGAACAGGTGCGTTGGTCAGCGTGAACTGCCCAATGGTGGATTGAACGCCTACCTGTAATCGCGCGCAAAAGTTGCGGCTCCACAAACGCGGGCCTTCATTGAGGCCACCCGAGTCGGGCGAACCGAGCCGGGGAACGACTGGCTCGCTGGCATCTTGGAGCGGGAGGAAGGTCCAGTTTCTCAGCCGGAAGTGTTCCAGGATCCGGACGTTCGCGACGCCCGTGTAGTCTTGTATCACTTTCTGCAGGCCGGCCACGGTGCCGCGACCGAGATACGATGGAAAAGCGCCCCACAGCAGTTGCCGTTGTTTGGAGAGAGGCATCGTGGGAGCTATAGGCAGTGCGATCCATGCGGCCAGCCATGGGAACACGTCATCCGGCGTCGTGTACGGATCGAACAGCTGCCACAGATTGTCGAGAAAGCTATCGAGGCTGTCGAAGGTCGTCTGGAAAATCGAGAGAAACCGGTCCAGAAACAGGCGGCTCTCATCGTCATCCTGAAACACAGAAGGAAGATATTGCAGATAACTCTCGCGTGGAAAGAAGACCTGGATGGCATGGAATTGCGGCGTTACCAGCCCTTGCGACTTCAAATTGAAAGTGACCTGTAAGTATCGCCCCGGCGGGCTCTGCACCAGACAGTCCGGATTATCGCCCGTCAAGACTGCGCAAGGCACGAAGGGAGTCCAGTTGATCTGGTCCGCGCTGGTGGAACTGGAGACCGCCACACTCGTTTCACTGGGCAGGCTCCCTGTGATTTGTATTCGGTGCCAGGAGCAGGTCTCGATGTTGCTGTCCAGCGGACCCACCACGAACGATCCATTGAGCCGGTACGCCCCAGCGGGATTCATCGAAAAAAGTCGCGGGGCAACTCCGGGTGTCGAGCTGTTCAATATGCCGATCAAGCCCTGTCCCTTTGCCCAAGTCAGCTTGGTGATCGATCCATCCGCGTCACTGACACCCTCGCCTCCGAGTGACCAGCCGCTAAGCTGAGTCGCGTCCGCTTCCAGCTTCGCGACGACGGCATTGGCGGTGCCGGCATAGAGGTTCTTGCCTGAGCTGTCGAAGCTAAGACTCAGGGGCTTGGCGACCAGAGCCAGACGCACGGGCTTTCCGCCGCCCGGGGGAAAGATCACGATCTTCGCGTGAGCGCCGCGGCCGTCTATTACCGCTACTGTTTGATCAGCGCCGACCGCGAGTTCGACTGGATCAGTAAGGTAACCAGCTCCGATCGGCTCCAGCCATTCGCCGCTTGACCGAACTCGGAGGACGGTCCGAGTCTGGCCGTCCACAATGTACACAATGCCGCAATAGTCGCCGGCCACCGCACACGGTTTCATACGCACATCGGGCGCACCCCACACCTGAAGGAGCACGTAAGGCGGTCCGGAGAAGAGCTGAACTCTCGCGTTTCCAGTGTCCGCGACGGCGATCGAGCCGGAATGCAGAACGGCGAGGGAACGCGGCAGCTCGAAGTGGCGCAACCCGGCACCTGGACCACCGAGCGCCGTGATGCGTTTCGCGAGCGGTACGCTCAGGTCGAGTATCGTGATTCGATCGGTGACGCCGTCCATCACAAACACCTGGCCCTTTGGGCCTCCGGCCAGCGCCATCGGACAAGCAATGCAGCTCACTAACGAGGGATCCAGAAATGTTGCGCTGCCCGGCAATGGGTCGAGCATGATATCGCCATCGGGGGGCGGGGTAAACTGTACACCGTCACTGTTGCCGGTGGCGATCTGCCACCCCGCTACCCAATCGAGCAGCCAGTAGTTGTTGCGCTTCGGATTCATTGCGGGTAGCTCACATCCAGCGTGTGACTGATCGAATACACTAACTCAAAAGGCTGCAGCGCGATATCCTGCTCTTCCGGCTGAAGTTTATTGTCGACATAGATTTTGACGGCTCCCTCGATGCGCAGCACGCCAGGTACCTTCAGGATTTGCTGGTATGCATCGGAAAAGTAAATCGTGCCGCCGAAGTCCCACCCAGCGCCCTGCTGTCCTCCGGGCTGGAGAGGGTTGTAGAAGCCTACAAGTGCCTGTTGGAGGGCGTCCTGAACATCGCGCAAAACCGCGCCCGGCTGCGCCGTCACGTTGGCTTGAATCTCGACGAGGCGATACACCGGGTTGGTGACGTATAGTTCGCAAGTAACCAACCGAAATTGATCCAGGTATGCCGCGACAGCAGCCAGGGTCTGATCACTTGCGATCGGCATTTGCGGGTTAGGACCATCCGGCACCACGATAACGGTGACCACTCCGGGGGAGGGCGGCGGCGTGATCACTGCACCGTCGGCGGCGCGCACCACCTGCGTTTGCGGACGTTGCAATGGTATCGCAGCGGCGCGCTGGATACGCGCTCCGGGTGTGAGCAGAGCCTTGGCTACGAAGTCCTCGGTCGTAACCGCCCGCGATAAAGTGCGGATGGCTTCCGGCGCACGTCCTTCAGCGTGTTCGACAGTTTCTTCATCGGCCCCACCCATAGACGGCAGGATGTTGGTCACGCTGGCCACGAAAGGCACCCCATCATTCAGCGACGTGATGCTGTTCGAGCCGGCATTTCCGGCGGACCCGCCTCCCCACTGATAATTGGTCACCTGAATGTTCTGCACATCCGCGGAAGCCAGATTGGAGCCATCGGACGAAAGCCAGTGAGGAATTTTCCCGTTGACGCCATCGCCAAATGTGACAATGCCCGTCGAATAATCCAGCGTGTAAACCTTGGCGTTCCGATCCGAACCGGCAAAATCCTGGACTTCAGACCAAAGCGTTGGACCGTTTCCGTCGCCCTCGTCCACCTGGACGATGCCGTTCACCGACGGATCCTTCTGAAGCACCGGAAAATGGCTGATTTGGAACGTCTGGTTGGGCAGTCCGTTGCTGGCGCCAAGCAGTTCCCCCTCGACTGTTTGGACATTGAGTGCAGAGATTGTATTTATCAAAATATTCGTGAGCTGCGGCGCCGATTGGTATCCCGAGCCGAGCACCTGGCCAATACGGTAGCGCATCCAGTAATACGCGGGATCGGTGCTCTTACGGAGAGCACCATACTGCACGGCAGCCCAGTCTGACGGCGCTTGAAACTGAATTGTGCCCGACTGGGTGAGCGCATTGGTGCCATCCCTCACTCCCGCGATCTGACCCCATCCCGTGGCGGTCGAATACTCCAAAACGCCGGTAATCGGCAGCGAGATGTTTTGGGTGGTCTGTCCTCCCGGTGCAGACCCGCTGACCGACGGCGTGCTCACAAGCACGATCAAGGAATAGGTGGGGCCGCCCGTCGCGGGAAAGGCGCGGTCGAATCCCATATACAGCGCGGCGCCGGCCTGCGGCGTCTGGAGCGTCTGACTGAACGCGTAGTAAGAGCTTCCATCCACCGGATTGAAGTTGTTCACCACGGAGTAGACGGCGCTGTCGTAGGTCTGCACAGCGGCCAAGGCGGCCCCGGTTGCATATAGATCGCCCTGAGTTTCGAAAATCACCGGGCCCGCCGAGGCGTTCGCCAGTCCCACCTGCGTTCCAGCCTGAATCTGAACTGCGAAAGGAAGGTCCTTGGAATTCAGTGTGAACGTCAGGTAGGCTTGGGCGGGCGCGGGGAGAGTGAGTTGAATACCGAGCATCTGCAAAATCTTGACATAGGCCTTATCCGGGATTTGGTTGATGCGGTAGATCAGGATGTCTGCCAGCCAGGCGAACATCTCGATCAGCGCTATGCCCGGATCGCTTTCGTTGTAATCAGTCCACTCCGGCGTATACGCGGGAATGCGACGCCGCAACTCCGCTACCAGGTCCGAATAGCTTCGGTTGTCAAGCTGAATATCGGGCAGTGGCATCAGAGAGTCCCTTCCGTTAAGAAGAACGGGTAGACCATGTTATAGAGCTCGTTCGTATCGCGAATCTGGTAATTAATCGACACCAGAACCAGGCTCTCCTGCGTGGTCGACGGAGTGGCTTGCACTGAAATAACCTGAATGCGCGGCTCCCATTGTGTGAGCGCCTTCTGGATGGCGCTCTGCAATCGGGCGCACACCAGCTCGCTGTTCGATTCGAAAACGTAGTCCTTGATTCCCGCACCGAAGGTCGGAAGCATCAGACGCTCACCGGGCGAGGTGGACAGAAGGATCCAAATCGCGGCTTGAATGCGGTCCGGTCCATTCGACCAATCGAGGCCGCCCTTTGCATTCACCTTGATGGGAAAGCTCCAGCCTTGCCCGATGATGTCGCTGCCGTTCACGAATCACATCCTCCCAGTGCATCGGCCGCGACTTGTAGCGTGCCGACTACCCCTTGTATGGTTTGGACCACCGTGTTCAGGGATTCGATGTCCGTTTCCGAGCCGATCGACGGCAGAGTGATCGGCTTCATCCCTGCGATGCCGAAGAGAGTGCCGGCGAGTTCGAGAATGACGCCGATGGGCTCAATGGAGGCGGTCATATTCGACGCCAAAGCCTGTGCGTTGTCCTGTTCGCACTGGATCGCGTTCATCAGGTCTGTGTCGCCGGCCGCCTGCGCCGCCGTCAACTGGAGAGAAAGCCCCGACATAACCCCCAGTAGGGTCTTCATCTGTCCCAAGAAGCAATTCAATGCCTTGATGATCAGGCACAGGAGATCCTTGATGAACGGGATGATGCCGAGGCCAGTCACTACTGCTACGCAGGGCATTACTTTCTCGGCAGCTTGTAGAAACTTCGGCACGACACTGGAGAGCTTGATGGGATCGGGCACCGCCTTAACAAACTCCACGAGCGGCCCGATCAGGCCAAGAACCTTGAGCAAACATTCCGTGGCGGCCAGAAAGGGAGCAATCTGTAACATCAGGCTGAAGGTCAGAGAGCAGTCGCTGGGAATCCCTTTCGACAAATCGGAGAATGCATTCAGCGTTCCCCCGGTCGGCAGGGTGATCTTCAGCGGCGACGGCGTGGGCAGTTTCACCTGCGAGCAGGGCGGGAACTGGAGCGCCTTTTTCAGATCCGGCGGAATGGGAATGTCGATATTAGGCATATGCGCCTCGCGCACATTTCAGATCGCGTTGTTGTTCGGCAGGACTTGGCGTCTCCAGGCGTTCTGCTTCGGTCCGCTGCCGGTCGGATCCAGGTCAGGTCCCTGCAAGTAAATCCTCGGAGCCTCGATTTCGATGGAGAACTTACTTTGCACGACAACCTTGCCGTCGGAGAGCGTGATGCGGTTGCCGCTCGCGTCTTCGATCACCAAAGCGCCTTTGCTGCCACCGCTGGGCGTCGAGTCCAGAAACTGGATCATATGCCCGTTCTTGGAAACCAACTTTCGGTCCCGCACATCGGTTCCAGGAGGCGGATCCTGTCCGTTCCACATGAACCCAACCACGTAAGGGAATCTCGTATCGCCGTGGTCGAAGGCCACCAGCACTTCGTCCTGCAGGTTGGGCATGAAGAACGATCCGGCATTGCCACCGCTCATGGTCGTCGCAATGCGAATCCAGTCGGTCTCGTGGGCGGCGTCGAGCCAGGGGAAATTCACCTTCACCTGACCTGGCTGCACAGCCGTGACGGTTCCTACCACTACGCCGTTAACTATCGCCAAGTCTTCCTCCTCATTCGTGGACACCCTAGTCTAGGTGACGGTCTTTTGTTCCATCCGGCAGGTGAAATCGGTGGTGTAGCCGCTCTCACTGATCGTGTGCGTCGTTTCGGTGACCTGATAGAGACCTGAAAAGCGGTCCTGCGGCGGACGACTCGGATCGACGTCTAATGGATTCATGCAGATTCTCACCTTGCTTCCCGAGCGGAGTTCCGGCAAACCAATAGTCTTGCCTTTGGCTTCCACCATCTCTTGTGCAAGCTGGAGCAGCATCTTCTCGGCCACCTGTTTGGCTTCTTTCGGGTTCTTGAATCCGCGATCTACGACTATCTCCCTCTTCTGCGCAAGCTGATTCTCGACCACACCTAAATCTTCCGGAGCGATTATTTTTTCGTTCTTCTTGACCAAGTCCGCCCTTGTTACGGTCTCCGAAATCGGCTTTTTCGTTTGTACGTTCCAGCCGTTTACGGTGACGGAATTGACCTGCCGCGCGGTCTGCAGAGTAGGCTGAAAACTGATCAACGATCTACCCCACACGAGCACGTACGTCGGTCGTTCAATCGAAGCAATCGATTGATAGTGGAAAGTGACGGTGCGGATGCCGGTCGTTTTGTCCGTTACGTCATTGGTATAGATGTTGTAACCAATATCACGCGACCGCTGCAACAGAAATATGATCGGATACTGGTTGTGCATTTCGAGATATTCATGAGGCGCCTCGTTATTTAGCTTCTTGTTGGCGTCTACCTCGCTCTGCAGCATCTGAATCTTGATCTTCTGAAGTTTCTTTTGCGTATCCGCGGCGATAACGTCCACGATATTCTTGGCGATCTCCGAATCGGTCAAACCGTGCGGTGAACTTGGAGTTGCGCGGAACTGCAGTGTCTTCTGTTGAGTCCGGAACTGGTGCAGAAAGCTCAGCGCTCGAACGGTCAATGTCGAACTACCAGAAGCTGGAAAGTTGGGCGACATCGACGAGATTTCGCCCACCAGCATCTGCTTCAGATCGCTCCTGCCGCGGCCGCGGTAGTAGCCCATCCAGACTTCGATGTCTTGCCACGGATCGAAAACGTGGGTGTTGTGATAACGGAATTTACCCTGCACCTCCTGGCCCGGAACCGGCTCGCCCGGATCCCAGTTGTTGACCACCAGATCGACTGAATCCACGTCGGTAAGGCTGTCGTGAAAAGTCACACTCAATATGTCCTGCACGAGCTGTGGCTGGTCTTTCCCTTTGAGCAGCACCCGGTAAGCCGGAACGTAGAAATCGTCCTGCGACAATAAGCTCTGTGGTGGGGTTGTGGGCTGAATCGCCGTGGGTGTGCTGGCCATTTAGGAACTTCCCCCTGGCAGACTGGGCACTGTGAGCGTGGTTCCAGGATCAAGAAAACGTGGATTGGCGATGGGGTTCGCGTCGGCGATGGGCCGCCACTCGGTCGGGTCGCCATACTTCTGATAGGCGATGTCGCTGATACGTTGACCCTGCACGACCATCACGCTCGTGGTTCGGTCGGGAGAGTGCGGCGGGTTCTGCTGGAACTGTACTTCCACCGAGGGGGCCAAGCGAATGGTGAGGGTCAGCTTGGCGCGCAACGGCTCTCCGGTGGGGGCGAAAAGCGTGAACTCCTCGTTCATGCTCTCCAGCACGCACAGCGAGGAAGTGTTGCCCTGCCCGAACAATGACTGCCCTGTCCCCCACTCGATGGTGAAGCGCGGTGGAGCATGCGTGTTCGAATTCACATGAAGCAGGTTATAAACGTCCCGGGTCAAGGTGCGTACATCCTTGACGTTAGTAACCATGCCTTGCTCGGTGGTATCGAAAAACAAGTCCAGCGTTAACTTTTCGTTCTGCCCGCGAATGAACTGGAGCACGGGTTCGTCCAGTCCAGGTATGCCGATCTCCGCGTATTGCACAGCCTTGGTGACCGAGTATTTCTCGGGATTGTAGAGAGCTTTGATCTGTGTGCTCCCGTCCTCGGTGGTGATGGCGAGCTTGACAAATGGCATGGCTACCTCACGGGCGCCGGAAACACCCGGTTGGTGATCTCCGTGTCCCTCTTCCTCTGCTCATTCCTGTCCTGTTCGTGCCGGACGTGTTCCAGCACCAGCGTCACGAGTCGCTGCACGTCCGCCTTGCTCAAAGGTCCAACTCCTTCCGTGATCACCACATCGGTTCGCACTTCGCCGATTTCGACCTGATTTGGCTCATCTGGCATGGTGTGTCATGTCCCCAATTGCATCTCTAACCCTTCGTGGGCGATTTCCAGCGCCTCGATTGCAACGTTACTCTGTGAGGCATTCAACGCCGGTCCGGACCACTTCACGGGGATTCCACGTCTGAACTTCCACATTTTGGCTGGCTGCCCAGTGTTGTCGTTGAGCACGATCAACCCGTCTTTCCGTGTCCCCTTGCCCTGAACCCAGCTATAGTGCCAATCCCACAAGTCGTCGTAGAGGTAGATCGCTCCGTGCTTCAGCGTGATGTTCGAGTGTGACGCCCGCACGGGCAGCTTCCACACATGAGAATTGAGGCCACCCTCCTTCAGTTCCATCACCTCGAAACTCGCGTCGATTCCGGAACACTCCGAAAAGCCCGCCACAAAATAGTTCACGGCCACGCTGATCAACGTGCCCAGCGTCGATTGGGAATCGAGCAGCGTCAGGTAGAAGTTGTAAACACCCAACGGATCGATTCTCAGGGACATCGCTACGCCTCCACCACCTGCGCGCCCGCTACGGATCGGATCATTTCGAAGACCAGGAATTCCATCGGCGCAGCGATGGCAACGCCTACCTGGCAAATAAGCTGGCCGGCGTCGATGGAACTCTGCGTGTTATTCGTGCTGTCGCACTTCACGAAGTAGCTGTCCGTGTCGCCTGTTCCTTTGAGGCCGCCGGTCAGCCAGATCGAACGCAGAAAAACGTTGAGCGAGTGGGTCAACATGCGGCGGAGATCGTCGTCGTTCGTGCGGAACACCACCCAACGGGTAGCCCGCTCTACCGAATCTTCGATCATAGACATCAGTCTGCGGGTGTGGATGTAGACCCAGTCGGGATCTTGTGAAATCGATCGCGCGCCCCACACGCGAATGCCGCGTCCGGGGAAAGAGCGGATGGCATTAATTCCCGCCGGGTTCAGGAATCCCTGCTGCTGATCGCTGACCGCCACCTGTACGTCCGAAATGAACTGGAGCTCAACGTTGGCAGGTGGCTTTTGCACGCCCGACTGATTGTCGGTATAGGCGTAGGCGCCTGCCACGTGGCCGCACGGCGGAACCGTGCGATTAGGCCCTTCGATACTGAGTTCATTGGGAACCAGAAGCCACGGATAGTAGACGGCCGCGAATCGCGAAGCAGGCTCAGAATATGCTTGCTGACTCAGCCAACTCAGCGCTCCGGCAGGCTGCATCGGCGCCCCAGAGGGCTCGGATCTGGGGGTATCGAGCACCGCCACGCGATATTGCAGCCGCACGCACTGTTCGACCATGGCCTGCTGAATGTTGCGCATGGACCAAGCACTTTTTAGGGGCGTCTGCGGCGGTGGCCCGGCGGCCTCCGGACAGCAAAGGATCGCAATTTCGTCGACCAAACCGAGGACGTCGAGGGCGTCCTGGAAATCCTGATTTGTGGCATTCGGTGGCGGCGGGTACGGCCACGGAGGCGCGACCGGTGGAGGAGCCGGAGGTGGTGACTTGCATAGGTTCGAAACCGGCAGAGCTACGGTGGGACTCTCCGTGCTTGGCGTGCCATCCGATCCGCCCTCCAGGTACAGATCGCCGGTGTGTAAAGGGCCTATATTCACCAGGAGTTGCGTTCCTTGGGCAATCGAATTTGGACTGATCTGAATCAGTTGCGAGGACTGGTTCACAACTTGAGGCACATAAATCTGGCTCGGAGATGGATCCGCTGGATCCAGAGAGAGCAGCGGATAGAACTCCTGCTGCGGAGGCTGTGAGGGATCTGCGCCTTGATCCACTGTAACTCGCAGGGAGAAATGCGTTATAGCACTCCCGGGATCGAGCGGCCTGATCTCGAGCTTGATTCCATTTCCCCACCCGCCCGGGCTCGACGCGGCCACGGTGATCGCCGCGACGTATTTGCGGACCACCGCACCCGCGCCGTAAGCGAATCCCAAAGGCATCCCCAGTTGGAGCGTGGAACCCTTGGGCGGAATGGACACTACCACCCGAACTTCGCTAACGCCGCCCCCTTCTACGCTCACCAGGTCGTCCTGCACGAACTCGCCGGTGTTGCGCACAGAAAGAGTGGTGTCACCCTTCGCAGCCGGCGCAGTCAGCGCCGATCCCGAAACCGGATAAACCGGGTCGCCGAGTGCATGCACGGATTCAAGTGGCGGCTGCACCGTAATGGTCTGGTCCTCGACGACGCTCATCACCGAAACACACTCGCCGCTCAGCGGGTCGCCGAGGGCGATCAGATGGCCAGGGCCAACGACGTCCGAGGAATCGACTCGGATTTGAATCTGGCCGGAAGTTGTGGCTGCGCCGATGGATGTGATCGGAGCCGCCACCGCCGGACCGTTTAGGGCAAACACCGGCTCACCGGCGTCGTGGTCGGATTCGAGCGAAGGATGGACATTAATGGTCTGGCTGTCCTTCACACTGGCCACGGTCAGGCGCTGTGGAGATACTGCCGGATCGCCCACGGCGACGGGGACTTCGATTGCAAGGTTCACGGGGGAGTCCAGAGCGATCTGCGCCGCCCCAGCGGAGACGGCCTGGCTGAGATGAGCAATCTGAGTGGAAGTGATGGCAGCCGGCAACGGCATGACGGCAGTAAGAGGGGGTGTCGCGGCGGCGCCAACCCGTGCGACGTAACAGGTCTCGCCGCCCGTGGCAAAGAAACCGCGCACCGCGTACGCCAGATAGCTGTAGGGAAGAAAGCCGCCAAAGATGCGTCGGAAGTCGTTCCATGAGGTAAGCTTGACCGCCATTTTTATGCGCTCGCCCGGATCAGTCTCGGTTGGATCAACCAACGGTCCGCGCTCCGCAAAGCCGAAGAATCCCGCGATGTCAGTCCTTACCAGACGCACGTCATTGAGCGCCGGCGCTATGGCCCGATAAATACCGGGTGTGACGTAGATACTAATGGCAGGCTTCTCCTCAACGCCAAATTAACTGGCCAGTTCCAAGCCTTCGTGGCAGATCTCGAGCGTCTCGATGGCCACTTCGCTGGTCTTTGCATTCATGGCCGGACCTTCCCACTTGGAGGGCCAGCCTTCGCGGAAATTCCACGTCAGCGCCGGGTTACGGGCGTCATCGAGGAGAATGATCGATCCGGTGGTGCGGCTGATTTGGCCATCGATCACACTCTTCCGCCAAGTCCATAGCGACTCGTCGGTTGTGTAGCCGCGTTTCAGGACGATGTTGTTATACTTCATCAGCCCGGGCAACCGGCGCGCGGTGAGTTGCTTCTCGTTTCCCTCGCGATAGTCGATCACATTGGTGTCAGTGGTCAGCCCGCTGCACTCGCTAAAGCCTCCTTTGACCACCCCGTCGATTTCGATCAGAAAATTAAACTGTGAGTAGGGATCGTTACGTTGCGCCATGCTAGTCTCCTAAACAATTTGCCGTTAACTCTCGGTGACCGAGCTGCCACCGGTCCATTGACCGATGCGGAAGATCACGAATTCAGCCGGATACACCGGGGCAATTCCAATCATCGCGATTAACCGGCCATTCTCGATGTCGGCCTCCGTCATGGTGGTGCGATCGCACCGCACGAAGAAGGCCTGCTCCTTTGTCGCGCCCTGCAGCATGTCCTGCATCCACAGCCCGGCAAGAAAATCGCTGATACTGCGAACCACCCGCGTCCAGGTCGGCGTGTCGTTCGGCTCGAAGACGACCCATTGAGTGCCGCGTTGAATCGACTTCTCGACATAGATGAACAACCGCCGCACGTTGATGTATTTCCAGTCTGGATCGGGCGACGTTGTGCGTCCGCCCCAGACGAGGTTACCTTGTCCCTTGAAGTAACGAAGGCAATTCACGCCGATGGGATTGAGGATTCCTTGAGTACCGTCGTCGATCGGCAACTGCAGCGAATCGATCCCGTTGATTGGTTCGTTGGCAGGGTCTTTGGCCACATTCTCGTTGCTGTCGCTGCGCGCATAAATGCCCGCGATGTGACCACCTGGTGGAATCTTAGTAAGCACGCCTGTTTTTGGATCCACCACCTTAAGCCACGGATAGTAGAAAGCAGAGTAGCCTCTCGCAGAGTTCGTCGTTGGCGTCACGTTCGACGGTTTTACCTCGTTTGGCTTGCATTGCAGGATCGCAAAGCGGTCCTTTTGCAAGTCGCATTGCGTTTGCAAGAGGTTAGCGATAGGACTCGGTGCGGCAGCGGTATCGAGATAGTGTTCGTCCGGGCAGCAGTAAATCGAAATGTCGTCCTTAACGTTTAGAGCCGCTAATCCAGTGAGGTTTGCGGGATCGATGCTGCTGCCGTTAAAGTCGTTTTCCACCAGTGCTCCCCCGTCGCTGCCGGCAGTACCGCCACCTGAGCCATCAAGCAGCGCGATCCCGGCCGTCGCCGCGACGGGTCCTGCCGCAGGCTGTGAAACAGTGACCAGGTTCGAGCCACTGTTGATCGCGCCGACGAAGTAGCTGCTTGAGGTGGGGCTTGTCGATATGTTGTCCCACACTTCCGTCTGCGTCGCGGTGGTGGGATCTTTCGTCGCCGCCAGCGCCGCAGTCGGCCAGTAGTAAAGCAGCAGTTTGAACTGCGTATTGTCCAAAGGCGCGATGCTGGCGGGCTGGATTTGATATCCGATCTGTCCGCCGGTTGCTCCGGGCCCCGCTGCGCTGAGCATAAGGTTCGCAAGCTTTACGGAAGCCGTCGCTGCAGTGCTGGAAGTCACCCTTGCTACCCAGCACTGCTGTCCTCCGTTCAGGAAGAACCCCTCCACTGCGTATGCCAGATAAGCTTGATTGCCGTTGCTGTCCTTGTAGTAAGAGCCGAACGATCGCTGAAAATCTGCGTAACTCGTAACAGACGTAGCGATGGCCGGGCCCCGCTCCGCTATTCCAAGAAATCCGGTGATACTTGTCGATACACCTTCGATCGGCTTATTGCCAGTGTCGACCTCTTCAATGTATACGCCCGGATAGGTATAAGTTGGCATACCGTTTCTCCTTATGTTTACGAGGACATGTCAATGTTGACAGAAACCGTGGCGCCTCGAATCACGGTGGCGTCAACCGATTTCGGATTGGGAACGCTGGGATGCGAGACGAGCAACGAGACGGCTTGACTGCGCCCCCCTATGCTGTCAAAAAACAGCACGAACGTTCCGTCGTTGGCTGTGGTATAGCCGTTTCGCGGCACGTGTGCGTCTAATTCCGTGCTATCTACGAAGACAGTGCTCAGCTCGGTGCCGTTCAACTCGACTACGGATCCGGATTCGAATGCGCTGCCTCGAACCGTCAGAGCAAATGCCCCGCTACCGGCAGTCACGCTACTAGGATCGATGGAAGCGATGGCGGGCGCTGCGATCACCGCCAACATTTGTGCATTTGAAGCTGTTCGGTCCGGATTAGACACTGTGACCGCAAGCTGACCCACTGCAGCGATTTGGGTCGCCGTGACTTGGGCCGTCAGTTCAGACGCGCCCTGAAACTGGGTGGGGAGCGCAGTTCCAGCCAGGTTCACGGCCGCGCCTGAGACAAAGCCGCTCCCACGTACGGTAAGGGTAAATTCCGCATTGCCCGCCACTACGGCGGTCGGCTCCAGGGAGTTGATCACGAGCGTGCTCACCACTGCCAGATTTTGAGTGTTGGACCGTTGTGGCCGAGGGCCTGGATTAGTTATCACGATCTTTCCTTGCACCGCTCTGGCAACCAGTGCGGCTGTGACTTGCGCGTTAACCTGTGTAGAACTGACCCATGTCGTTGAAAGGCCGAGGCTATTCAACTGCACCGTGGCGGCCGGCGCAAATCCGCTGCCACGAACGACGAGCGCGAATGCCGGACTACCGGCTGTGACGCTGGGCGGATCGATTGAAACGATGGCTGGAGCGGCCGCTACTGTCAGTTTTTGCTGGTTCGAAGCCGTTCCATCGGGATTGACCGCGAGGACGGTGACCTGCGCCGCCCCTGCCACCTGCGCCGCGGTCACCTGCGCCGTCAAGGTGCCACTGCTCAAATATGTGGTCGGCAGCGCCCCTCCGTTCCACTTGAGCACGGCACCAGCTGCGAACCCGCTGCCCTCTGCCGTGAGCGTGAAGTTTCCGGCGCCTGTGGTCACGGTGGCGGGGTCGATTGAATCGATCACGGGCGCGTTCACGACCGCTAGGGTCTGCGCACCAGACGTTGCGCCGGCCGGGTTTACGACCACGACGGGAAACTGGCCCGGTTGGGCCACCATTGCCGCAGTTACCAGCGCCCCGCTCAAGGGGATACCGTTCGCGGTCACCAATCCGCGCACGAGGGTGGCGTCCGCGGGAAACGGATACGCCACCGTGGGTGACAGGGTAGCTAGTGCGCGCTGCCCCAGATAGGCGGGTGTTTGCCCTGGATCGTCGAGCATCTTATTGGGGTCCGCTAGAACGATATCAGGGAATCCCATCCACACTGGTGGCTTGTCCCACAAAGTATCCTCAGGACGCGGGAACGGTAGCGTCACCGGAATGTCGGCCGGCAGGTAGTACGGCTCGTCCGCCGTGCTTTTGACGTTTACGATATAGCTGCCATTCGCCAGATTGCAGAACACAAACCCTGCGGGAGACGTTTGGAACTTCGGATTGGTCTGACCGATGCGTACGACGACATCACCCGCCAGCGCGTTGGACCCCGTGAAGCCGTCCCACAGCAACAGTACTAGTGCGGGCTTGAGTTCGACACCTGGCTCGGACATGGTAAGAGTCGCCATGGTCAACCTTGGGGCTCAAACGTTCCGTAAGTGATGCGCCTGTAGACGATCGGCTGCCCAAATTGTTGCTGTTCCGAGTCGACAATAATCACCCGCGCGACATAACAGACTGACAGGCGGTAAGCAATCTCCAGAGCTTGCCACACTCGAGTCAGCTCCTCCAGCGACACAGGATTCAAGACCAGGCGTATCTCTTCGCCGCTCGTCCCCAGCGAACCGGCCAGATCAGCGCTTTCAAGGATGGCACGATCGTAAAGAACCTGCATCGCTTTACCCAGCACGATCTGCTGCTCGCGAGGCGTCCCAACCAATGGCGTTAGGAGGTAGTAGAGATCCAACGCCAGCGGCGGCTTGCGCCTCTTTGCGCCAGTCCCTTCGACGGGATACTGGTTCTTTGCGTACGCGTTTTCTAAGATCCGGTAGAGATACATAGAGAGGCGCACAGAGTTGTTGCTCTCCAGATCAGCAGGCGACTCGAGCGAGATACGGTCTTCCGAATCGATCAGCCCGCTGATCTGTGGGTCGGCGTTCAGCTCGGAGAACAACAGCGAGACGAGCGAGTCCCCGAGCTCCGCGATGACGGTATAATCGCTCATTTCTTCTGGGTGGCCGCCGGGCTGGACGTGCCTGTACTAGGCGTCGCTGGACCGGATGCAGCCGCCGTCGCACCGGCCGAGCTCGATGCCCCCGTGCTACCCGTTGCACTCGACGTATCCGTCCCGCCGGATGAGGTCGGGACCGGAAACATTCCCCGCACCTGCGTCAGAAGTGCCTGACGACGGCCCGATCTCTTGGTATCTAGCTTTGTTTTGTGGTCATTGTACTCGTTTTGAAGGTTGCCCAAAGCGGCGCTTTTGGCGCGTGCTGTTTCTTTGGCGGTCTCCAATTCTCCAAGCCTCCGCCGAAGCTCCAATGCCAGTTCGTGCTGCGACATAATCTGTGTTTCTCGCAATTCCTGGTGGAGCTCCCCCACCAAGAAATACATGCTCGCCACGTCCGTTTTGTCATCTGCGTCCGTGATTTGCGAGCGCAACCCTTCCATGTCCGTAAGCATGCCGGCAACTTTTTGCTGGTAGTCATTCGCGGCGTCGTACTCTTGTTGTCGTTCCTTCTGCACGGCGATAGCCTCGTCTGACTCCGCCTGAGCCTCGTTCTGCTTTTTGTTCAATTCCCGCAACCGCTCCTGCATCCGGTCGATTTCCGAATCAAATTCGTGGATCAGTTCGTCGATCGGACCCTTTTTGTCGCCGATCGCCGCCAGGATCATCTTGCTCTTTTGTTCGTAAAAGTAATCTAGAGCGTGGAATCGGGTGTGCACGTCCGTCAGGCCTGCTGCGTAATTAATGAGCGTAGTCTTGACCTGCTGAACAGTTGCCGAGAGATCGTTGATGTCCTGATTCAACGCGTCACGCTGGGCAGTCAGATGAGAGATTCGGGTATTGTGCTGATCCAGTTCGTGTTGCAATTGGCTCAGCCGTTCATTCGGATCCGGCGGTTCGCCTCTGTCACTTCCCCCACGAGGTGAGTCCTCGGGCTTGGACTGCTGCGTTTTAGTCATTACGAGAAACCCTCCCGTTTCATCAGATTGGATCACAGCAATACATTCGCCATCCGCCAAGCGGCGGATGATCGAGAAAAATGGGGGGTTCGCGGATCGCCATCTCTCATGACTGTCACAACAATTGCAACGTCTTCCACTCGCCGGACGTGGAAATATCCTCATATATCAGTTGTCTTGCCCTGTGTTAACTGGTTGTCGCGGGGAACTGTAACATCGCTGTCACGCTGTTACACCACACCACTCTCGGTAGACCCGTCGCTGGCTGGTCCATGGTGAAGTTCGTACTCTGCGAGTGCGGTCTCAAGCAAAATGAGGAGTTCTTTTGCGTAGGATGGGCTGGTTACGATCCGCGTGTGAAGCAGCGGAATGGCTTCATCCGAGTAAAGCTGCCCAAATTCGAAGACAAACTCTGTCGCATTTTGACCAATCTGGAAGTAATTGGCGTACTTCCCCTCGATGCTCTCAGAGTTGCGCATGTCGCCGTCCGTTCTTACAGAGCACGGCGAGCGCCATTATCGGTGGAAGGAACGCCCACACGATCTGGCAGACACGGCTAAAGAAAGCGCCATCGCTTGCGACTCCCACCTTCGCTACGCTAACCGTGGTGCTTGGCCGATCGGTTTTAGTTTAGGCATGATCTGGTCGTTAGCCCAAGTGTCCCCGCTGCAAGTAGCACTTTGCGTACAGAGATAGGAGGTGGTGCCCCGGATGCGGCACGCGGCTGATGATCGTCATGGATATGCT
>Ga0116223_10000796_pt1 | contig 35853 bp, 27 predicted proteins | sample Sb_taG_3_FD_90092 | JGI IMG/M metagenome (GOLD analysis project Ga0116223, IMG submission 90092) | Peat soil microbial communities from Weissenstadt, Germany - Sb_50d_a_PC metaG | ecosystem: Environmental > Terrestrial > Soil > Wetlands > Peat | place: Germany: Weissenstadt | collected 2010-09-21 | reverse complement strand
GGTTTGGCTTGGGATTCATGCCCCGGCTTGTCCCAGCGGTACTGCGGCGGCGGTCCGAGACTGTTGATGTAAACTTCAAGCTCCGCGCCGACTTCCGGCAGTTTGTCGTCAGCAGGCGGCTTGTCGCCGGTTAGCAGGCCGCGCTTCGGCTGATCCGGCTCTTGCACGAAAAAGCTGCCCTTGATCTTCGCGTGTGCCTCCAGAACCTTGACCTTTACCTTGCTTCCCACTTGTCGCTTGGATGCTTTGGCCTGATCGAGGCTTTCCGTTCGCGAAACCGTCGAATCCGGCGCCGACTGGATCGGTGTTGTTCGTTCATCGGTCACCAACCGCCCATACCCGCTGCTGGTCTTGCCGCCGGCGCCCCATTCCGCCAGCGCCGCCAGGAGCAGTTCCATCGCCCGTTTGGTCCACGCCTCCGCCTGGGCATGCTCCGGCCCCTGCCAGCAGACGGCGACGTGGAAGCACCCGGCGACGGAGAGGAACGGCACCGGGATAGGGCTGTCGAAGTCAGTCGGGGCGACATTGTCGTCGGTCTGCCACTTCTGGTGGTGCGGCGTCATCACGTCCGCGAGCAGGGCCTGATCGGCTAGGCTGTCGGGGTACATCCAGGCGTCCTCGAAGCGAATGACGCCGCCATCGTCGGTCGTGCCAAAGAGCAGCTTGTGATAACTCTTGCCGCGGTGATACTGCTCGTCGGCCGCGCCGTAGACCTCGTGGCAGTAGTGCGCCGCCAGCCCCTTGAGCGCCGGGCCGGGGATGAGCGGAACACCGTAGGTGTGATGCAGCCGCAGCCCCGCCTCGATGACACCCTTGTTGCCCAGGCCGACGATGAGCCGCGTGTGCGACGGAGTCCGCAGGTCGGCCTCGGCCTTGACCCCGCTCAGCCCTTCGCGCCAGCGCTCGAAGGCACGCCGGTACAGCGCGATCAGTCCCTGATCGCGACTGGCCACGCACGCCGCGACGAGCAGGTCACGCTTGTCTCGACCTTCGTCGTTCTGCTCGGCCAGGTAGCGAGCCAGTATCAGGCCGGGGTGCTGGCCCCGGGTCCGCTGCTCCCGGATGTTGACGATGGCTTGTCTCATGAATTCATCCCCTGGGGCTGAGGCGTCTTATCCTCGAACAGCGCCTCGACATAGCGCTTCAGCCAGACGGCGGCATCAAGCGCATCGCGGCTGAGCCGGACGTAGGCGGCCACCGGCAGCGACCGCGTCCGGCTGGCAAGGGCTTCGGCGCTGACGACATCAGCGTGCCCCGCGGCGGTCAGCACCGCGGCGAGGTCGGTCACGTAATCCAGCTGGTGATCCTTCTTGGTCTGGGCAAACACCACCGCCTGCGCCAGACCGCACTGATGCACGAGCGTCGGGAACTCGCGGGCGAAACTGCGATACTCCTTGCGGTACTTGTCCTGACGATCTTTCCTTTGCTGCACGCGCCCGAATGCTGCCTGGGCCATTTGTTGACTTCTCAGCATGATGGACTCCTTACGCGGTGAAGAGGCAGCGGACCCGCCCCCGGCCAACCGACGCCTTGCCGCCGATCTGCAGTGTCAGCGCGTTGGTCGCATATTCGTCGAGCAGCGTCTGGAGCGTGATGGATCCCTTGCCGTTGTACACCCGATCGCACGCCACCAGCCCGGCGAGGATCGCCTCGGCTGGCAAAGCCTCCTCGGTCCACAACTGGCCTTCGGCGACCGTCTTCGTGACGTCGTCGATGCGGACGCGCGTGACGACTTCGGTGGCCGTCTCGGTCAGATAGTCGAACACGACATCCGGCAACACGGCGAAGCGTTTCTTGAATTCGCCCTGCCAGGCCGGGTCGTTTGGAAACACCCACGCTGCAATCTTCTTCGCCCAGTCCGCGACGTGTTCCACGTTGTCGATTGCCTTGAAGTCGAGGTCTTCGAGGTACACCCGCTTGTCCAGCGATAGGCCATCGCCGCACACGTAGGCCGTCTCCCCGTCCGGCATTTCCGCCGGCAGCTGGGGAAGATCGAGATGGCCGGCCAACTCCAGATCCCGCGCGAGCAAGCGCAGGGCCAACCGCGAGGTACACCAGGCGAAGGTGCCCATGAAACTGCGGACCGGCAGGCACACCAGCCGGGCGTCGGTCGGTATCAGGGCGCCGGCCTGGGAACTGTTGCCAGCGCCGTCGTCGGCCAGGCCAAAGGCCGCTTTGAGCTTGTCATCCTTCCCCCGGTCGCGGAGCGCGATCTTCGCCTGGTGGTGGTAATGATCGGCCCAGACGCCCTTGAAGCCAGAGCCGGGGAAGGCCGGCCAGTTGGTGATCTTTTCGCGGTAGACCGGCAGGTCGATGTAGCCGACGCCGCGCCCCGTGCCTATATGCGTCGGGGACAGGCAATGCAGCCAGTACAGTCGTGTGTTGTTCGGCATCTCGTCGGGTCCTCGCTTCTGATTCACCAGGTTCCCCACACCGCCAGCCCAAAGCCGTCGCGCCGCTCCTGCTCGCCATCGGAGACGGAGCGCAGCCAGTGACCAGCCAGGGCGCGGTTATCGTTGCTCTCCGACTGGAAGAAGTAGACCCCACCGGCCGGCACCGCTCGCCGGATCGGCTTCGGTCCGCCGTCCTTGTACGACCAGCCCGACACGGCACGCCAGCGCTGGATGCATACGCCGACGAGCGTCAGCCGGGGCCCGTCGGCGAACGGCGATCCCTGAAGATCGTCACCAAGCCAGCCCGGCTTCCAGCCGTCGCGGAAGATCGCTGGCGTTGCCAGGGTCATCGTTATCCGGTTCGTTTTCCCCAGTTCATCGCTGACGATCACTGGACACTGCCACGCCGTCTCGTCCTCTTCAGTCCGCCAGTGCGCCAGCCGTCGCTCGCCGCCGAGCGGGTGCCAGATCGAGAGTTTCGACAGGGCTTGCTGTCCCCAGTCGGGCACGTTCTCGACGCGGGTCGCCAGTTCGATCTCGGCGAAGCACTCGCGGCGTGGCTTCCCGGTGGGTTTCGCTGGACCGGGCGGGGGGCCGTGCTTCGGCAGCGCCGACGAGCTGATGCCGGCGGTGGTGAACAGCTGCCCTTCCTCAGCCGCGCCGCTGTCGGGGTCGAGGCGGACGTGGTCGCGCAGGTCCGCCAGGGGGGCACGGAGGAAGTCGTCACTCCGCGGGTCGATCTTCTTGTCGGTCAGCCACTCGACGTAGCAGCTCACGGGCCAGAACGCCGGCCCCGGCTCCGGCTTGAAATCGTGGTCGGCATCGAGCAGCACCGGACGCAACCGCTCCGCGGGCCAGTCCGCGCCTTCCCCCTCCTCGATCTTCCCCGGCCGCGCCCTGAACACATTGCCCTTGTCCTCGAACGCGCAGTCATTCGGTGCGGGCAAATACAGTTGCTTGCCGACCACCGGCAGCACGCCGGCCACGTCGATCATCAGCAACTCGTCCTGCGTCGCCGCGTCGAAGCGGCGATTGGCCTCCTTGGCGAGCGTGGTGCGGAACGATCCGGCCACGACGCTGGGATACAGCCAGTCGGACGAGTGCATCCGGTTGCCCTGCCCGGCGCCGAAGGGCCGGCCGTCGCGGGCCACGAGCGGATCGCGTCCGCTGATCCGAAGGAACGTGCTCATGGGTTCTGCCTTCCTCCGCTCTGCCGCAGTGCGACCTCCAGTTGCCGGGCGATCAGAAACTCGTCCGCCAGTTCGCGCAGGCCATCGGCGTTGACCACCCGATCCTCGACCGCCGTCCGGATTTCCCCCATCCGGCTGGTCTCACCCGCGGGCCTTTTTCTCTCGATGACCCGCACCGCGTCGCGCTGGATCGCTTGCGGCAGCGAGGCGGGCTCCCAGCCGTCGTACAGGACCGCAAGGCGATGCAGTTCGTAGGGCGTGCGGTTGGACACCTCCCTGTCGCAGAACCAGCCCGCGTACTGTTCGAGCCGCTTGTCGAGGTTCTCCGTCCACTGCTTGCGGACCTTGACCGGGGCGCCGCCGCGCTTGTGTAGGTGGACCGCCAGCGCGTCCTTTACCCCGCTCGTGTCCGGCGTCTTGGCGTGCTTCTCAGCGGTTTGGGCGTACTCCCGGAGGTCTTCGAGGTTCTCCATGAAGTGCCCGATGGCGACGCCAACGGAGAGGGTCAGTTTCGTGTCCGCAGTCGCGTAAGCCGCGAGCAGGTGCCCAAACTCGTCGTGCAGTTTGCGGGCGCAATCCAGGCATCGATCGACGGGGACGAACGCCAGGACGTCATCGCCACCTGAGTAAACCAGCACCCCGGAGTGGTCCTGGACGGTTTTCTTCGCCCTCTCCGCGAACCTTGCCAGAGTCTTGGAGAAATCGCGGTGCTGCTGGGCGCTATCGAGCTTCGACAACGTCTTGCCGACTTGATCCCCATCGGCGAGAATCACAGCCAAATACGGATAAGGCTCCGCGCCGAGGCGTTTCGCGGCTGCGAATTGCTCGACCTCACGAAGGGCGGCATCGACATCCCCATACCACGCCGGCGGCTCACGGCGTTCGTTCCGGCGGTTTGGCGCGCCCTCCGTCTCCTCAAACCACTCATGATGCCGGCTGCGGAAGAGGGTCGTTCCCTCCAACGGGAACGCGCGGTATTGAGGGAAAACGCTGGTATCGAGACGGTGGACGACGTCCAAGTTCTGGCACGCCTCCGTGAGCCTATCCAGCGTGGACCGACCGCCCGCTCTTACGATGCCTCGAATCCAGGGGTCCGCTGCGACCCGCGAGACCGATGGGTACGACTTCGTCTCTTCCGCGGCCCGCTTCACGACCCCGACCACGTCGAGCTGTTCTCCGGTCCGCACGCGGAGTTTTCGGTGGGCCGCCTTCGGCCATGAGTTCCGGTAGGTCAAGGGGTCTTCGCCCTTGGCCGGGCCGCGAAGCACTGTGTCCCGCATGCCGTCCAGCGACGACTTCGGGAGGCCGGGGTGCGGGACGGCCGGCTTGAAGTGGCGGCAGAGCTTGCGACCGTTCAATAGCCGCATGACGCGGTCGCGGGCACTCTTGTAGTCGGCCGGCGTCGGGAGTGGGACCCATGCGGCGTAAAACTCGACGACGTCATCGACCTGTTCGGTCCAGATGTCGCCGTGTTCCGACGATGGTTCATTGCGAACGACGGCCGCGATATCCTGATCACGAATGACGGGGTCCGCGAACGCCCGCCACTTCTTCTGAGCAGCGTTCTTCGCGGCGGACGCGATGGCGGCGGGGTCTTCCCCCGGACTTAGTTCGACGAGAACTACGTTCGCCACATTGGGGGCGTTGGGGGAAGCTGGGAAGATCAACTCCCCGTGCTGCGACACTGCAACAGCGACGGCCTTGCTGATCTCGGAGAGCAGGTACGACCCGAACCACAGGTCGCGGGTGCGGCGGGCGGCGGCGATGAACTCCTGCACGGGGCCGATCACGAGTTGAAGCAGGTGGGCGGTCATCTTGTGATCTCCACGAATCCGGGGCCGTCCTCGGACGCCGGACGGCGGGCGAAATTCAGGAACGCTTCCAGGGCCGAGCCCTGATTCGATAGGCCGGCCAGGGGAGAGTTGGGATACTGCGCCAGCCGTGGATGGCGGATGGCGTCGGCACCGCGGCGGCCTCGACTCTGTTTCCCCTGCATCAGCTCCACCTCGCTGAGGATGGGAGTGAGCAGCGGGACGATGATCGGCACGGCCTGACCGTCCGCCAGCGCCAGCGGCTTGAGGATCAGCGGGCTGGCCATACGCTCCCGGCCTTCGCCTTCGACGACCGGCTGGAGCGTCGTGTCCGGCGGCTCGCCGCGGCCCTGAAAGTGGAACACGATGGGCAGGCCGAATTCCGCGCGGGGGAAGGCGTCGGCCGGGATCTGCTCCAGGCGCTGATGTCCGCTCAGGCCCCGATTGGCACCTGCCATCTGCCGGATCGTCTCCGGCTCGGGGTAGTGCGACCGCCCAGGCCGAGGGCCTTGCCCCGAATTACGGGCGAAGTTCGGTCCCTGCCGGAAATACCGAAGCCGCCCCGTCAACCAGTCCCAAACCTCCAAAGCCGATCCGCTGTCCGCCCGCTTCAGCAGGCGGGGAGGCAACGCCGGCCAGGAGAGGCGAGACGGGCCCTGTGCCGCGAGGTGAGCGCCGATCCCGTGCCGAAACCAATCACCTACTTGGCCCGCGCTCGCCGGAATCAGCTGCCCCGTGCGACAGCGCAAGGCCCCGCACCCTCGCCGCGTTCTCGCCCCCAGGCCACCGAAGTTAACCCACGCCCAGACGGCCGCCTCCACGTCCGCCAGCCGGTCGGCGGGGAAGCGCAAGCGGAGCGAGAACGAGGCGCGATGGATGCACCGGGCCGGGCGTTCGTCCGGCTCCGCCTGGGGATGGTTCTCCGGCTGCGTTCCCTGGAATGGGAACAGCACATAGGGCAGGGTGCTATCGCGTCCGTGGAATGGCTCTCGCCAACGCAGCCGCCACCCGCCCCGCCCCCGGCCCGCCTGGGGATCCCAGCCATACTCCGCGCACGGAGTCGGCTCGCTGACCTCGATGTCGGCAACCTCAACGACAACCGGGCTGGCCCTTTCCGTCGCACCCCACACCGCGCGGTGACGCTCCCGTAGTTCTGCCAGCGTGGCGCACGCCGCGCCGCGTGTCGCACGCCACCAGAACTGCAACTGACCCCGGATCGCCGTACCGCGAATCGGCATCGTCGGGTCGTTCATCCCCGCCTCCACTCCGCCGCCGAACAACGGCGTGATCAACTCGATCCGGTACATTCGCTCCTCGCCGCCGCGCTTCGCCTGCGGCGTCGGCTCAGGCTTATTTGGACATTCAGGAATATCTTTTGGCACGATTGGTCCTCTTCATGAGCAGCTTTGCCTTTGCAGGGCCGAGGCCAATCGCGGTCGCTCCCGGGGCACCTGCGTGCCCCCGGAAGCGGCCGCGCTCTGACCTCCCGACCGACTGTCCCGCCCTCTCGCGAAGGGCGCCGTGCTGAACGAGGCAACTCCGAGTCGCGGTCAACGATCTGAATGACGTTTCAATCCCCTCTTTATCGGGGCCATTCGCTGAGCCACGAGCGAAGGTCGGACGGTGGTCCGGTTCCCGTACGGCGCTCCTGTCCCTCCCTTGGCGCAGACTGCCGTTCGTCACGCAGCGGGGTCTACTGTTGGCACGAAGGGCGGTGCGGCAGCGGACCCGGCCCCGTTCGGGGGCGAGTCGCCATCCTTGGGCGCGTGCTCCGGCCAGAGTTCGCTCTCGTGTACTCCCAACACCTGCGCCAGCAGCCGGACCGTCCGCCGCTGGGGCCGATACTTGCGCGCCAGCATCATCGAAATCGCGGGTTGGCTAAGGCCCGCACGCTGGGCCAGGTCGGCCTGCGTCAGCCGTCTTTCGCTCATCAGACGCTTCAGGTTCGCCACAAACACCTCTTCCTCTTGCTCCAGTCGCCTGCGCCAAGTTTCCTCCTCGGGAACCGTCGGGCGGGCCGGAGACGGCTCCTTGTGCTTGGGCGGCCGGTCGTCAGCGTGCTGGTACAGCGTCACCGCCAGGGCACGCAGAATCCGCTGGCGCTCCTCGGCCTCGATGGCAGGATCGTTGAAGAGTTGAACAAGGTCGCGGACGACACCTTGCACGGGTGTGCTGCAGCCCAGGTAGCGCGGCCAGATCGCTGCGAATCCCTGGCAAGCCTCCAGCTGCTCATCCCGAACCTCCTGGTTAGGAAACGAGTGGTTCATCTGCCGACGTCTCCAAAGAGAGCCGAACCGTCTTCGGCAACGTGCCGAGTTCCAGGTCGGCTGGATTCTTTTGAGACGTCAGCAGATTGTTGATCGCGACTCGGAGTTTGCCTCAACAACTCATTCTTCCTCCCCTTCTTGCCGAAGCGTGTCGAGGTAGCGCTTCTCCCAAAAGTCCTCGAAGGATCGGACCCGGTACAGCCGGCCACCGAGCATGAAGCCCAGGACCACTGCCTGCCCGCGGATTCGGGCGAGGCAGGCACGCAGGTCACCCAGCCCCAGCCGTTCGTTATCCAGGTGGAGGAGCGCAATCTGGTTCGTAACCAGCCACTCGATACGGTAATCCATCACAAAACTGGACCGGCCGTCCCAGAGATCCACAACATCGACTTGCCGGTCGAGTTCCGCATACAGTTGGCCCCAAGAGATGGGACAGCCCGGCTCTTCCGATAAAACGGAAGTATCCACCACCGCCGCGGCACGCCACTGGGCCATGCGAAGACCTCCTGGGGGGAATCCGCCACCCGCTTCAATGGCTTATTATAAGCCGCTTATTCATCACGTCAAGCCGTCACCGCGACGTAGGGATAGGCGCAGGTGGTTTTCAGCAGGCAGCGCGGGCAGTCGCCCGGCGGCCAGACGCAGACGGTGCGCTTGTAGACGTGACCGAACCCGCCGCGCAGCGTGGCGCCGGCAAAGGCACTCAACCGCAGCGGGGTGTGGGCCTCGACGGTGAAGCGATAACGGGCGCAGGCGAAGGCTCCGAGCATCGGTGCCTCGGGAGTTCGGCACCCGGTCGCGACTTCCAGCGGCCATGCTGCCGCGTCCTGCCTTCCGTGGCCGCCGCAGCGATTCGTCAAAGGCTGACGCCCTGGATTGGGCATCGCGCTGGCGGAAGTCCTCGTGGTCTCAAGCCACGTTCGCCGGGAGGCTGTGCAACAACCTAAACGAAGAGGACAGGCAACACAAGGACTTTGTTCGCCGAAGAATCCGTTTTCTTTCGCGCCCTGGAATCAGCGACTGAACATCCGCAGCTGCCAGGGCGTCGGTCCGCGTCGGCCATGGCGGTGACGGCCGGTTGCCCAGGCTCATGCTTGTGGGAGGGGGTTTGCGCATAGGACAACAATGTGCGCAAACCCCCCTTCGGCGGGGCTGGTTCAAACGCGGGTCGCGCTCTGCCCGTGCCCGTGCCCGTGCCCGTGCCCGGTCTGGAATCGGGCACGGGCACGGGCACGGGCACGGGCACGGACCCGCGCCACCTGAAACGGCCCGTTTCTGAACCATGCCCGGTTACGCCCGACAAGCATCGGCGCAGGAGTCAGTCAAGCGGCGGATTGAGAAAGTACTGAACTATCACCCAGATGACGATAATCCAGGCGGTCCCCGCGCTCGTCAGCGAGGAGTTGTTCGCCGCCGTCGCCGAGCAGCTGGGCGAGAACCGGCGCCGGCAGCGGCAGAGGAGGCGCGGGGCACGCTACCTGCCCCAGGGATTGCTGGCCTGCCAGTGCTGCGGCTACGCCTACTACGGCAAGCAGGTGAGCTTGTGGGAGGGGCGGGAGGCGACTCCCGCCCCGACCCGGCCGCGGTGGCACAGAACTCGGGCCCGCGGCACACAACCACCCGGCAGCGACCCCGAAACCCTTCCGGCCGACTCTCCGGCCGTGTTACCCCAATACCCCCGGAATTGAACCAGGCCCGCGCCGCCCCGAGGGAGGCCGCTAATACTACAGCGCTACGCATTCCGCTATGTCATTTGTTCACTGTTCGTAAGTCCTTGGTGTACAACGATCAGTGAAACTGAACCTCGGATCACAGTGATTATGTGTTCAGTATACAATCCAGTCGTAACTGACTGTCTGGCAATGGGTTGCGCTTCCGTAGCGCTGTAGTACTAAACGATGCTGGTTTTTTTTTGTTAAGCAATCCCGCCCGATTGCGTACTCCTTCTTACGGGGCACGGTGGCCGCCGCGGAGAAAAGTGTTAGGGATAGCGATTTGTTGTAGCAGCGGATCGGGCGGGCCGTTACACTTCACTTGTCTAACCCGCTCCTAATGACGGGGACGCAGGCTGGTGCGCCGTGCGCCGCGCTCGCACACCCACCCGAATCCTGGCAGGAATCGAGCCCCCGCCCGGGTAAGGTTCGTCCGCGCTCCCGGCCACTGTTGACAGAGGCACACCCATGATCGACTTCGGCTGTCCCAGGTGCGGGACGATGCAGCGCGTGCCGGATGCCGCCGCCGGGCACAAGGTGTCGTGTGCCAAGTGCGGCCAACGGCTCAAGGTTCCCGACCCCCCCGAGATGCGCACGATGGCGGCGGTCCTGCCCCCGCCGACCACCGCCGCGGCCAAGGCCAGGGTCAAGGTCGGCAAGCAGTGGTTCTACCAGGAGGGCACCAAGCAGTGCGGCCCGGTGACATGGGCCGAGCTGAAGCGCATGGCCGCCGAGGGTGAGTTGAGCCCCGAGGACCGCGTCTGGGGCGAAGGAATGGCCGGCTGGCAGATGGCGCGAACCATCCCCAACCTGTTTCCCAAGCCGCCTCGAGACACGGCCCCGGAGCCGAGCGGAGAGGGGGGGACCGGCAAGTGGCTCGAGGGGTGCGGCGTCTTCATCTTCGGCGGGCTGGCCGGGCTGGCCCTGCTGGTGTTCGTCGGCTACCTCGTCTGGCGCGGCGTGAGGAAGACCGACGGGGGGGACGTCGCCGCGGCCACGCAGTCGGACAAGGACCTGACCACCGAGCAGCTCGTCGATCGCTCCAAGCCGCTGGTCGCCCTGGTGCGGAGCGACCTGGGTCACGGCACGGGGTTCCTGGCCGCACCCGGCCTCGTGGTAACCAACTCGCACGTCGTCACGGACGGCCCCGTGGAAAAGCTGAAGGTTTTCTTCCCCTCCGGGGGCGAGGCCGGCAAGACCCCGCTCCCCGTCGATCTGGTGTACGAGGACCCCAAGCGCGACCTGGCCATCCTCAAGATCAGCTCCAGCGCGTCGCCGCTCAAGGTGGCGGAGAAGTACGACTTGAAGGGTGGCGAAACGGTCGTCGTCATCGGCAGCCCGGCCGCCTCCGCGGGGGAAGACGTCACCCTGGAGAACGCCGTCACGGTGGGGCGGATGAGCACGCAAACGACGCTCAACGGCCTCGCCTTCTACCAGATCAACGCCACCATCAACCCCGGGAACTCCGGCGGCCCGCTCTTCGACTCCCACGGCCAGGTGATCGGCGTCATCACCCGCAAGGCGGTCGGCGACCGGCAGGAGGGCATGGGCTTCGCCATCCCGGTCGCCGACCTGCAGCAGGCGCTGCACAAGGTGGACGGGCAGTCGAAGGCGGAGGCCGCCCAGATGTCCTCGCACCATGACGTGGTCGCCGTCTTCCGCCGCCTGGCCAAGTCCGGGAACACGCACTCGGTGGCGATGGCCCATTACTCCAAACGGATGCAGGAGGCGATCGCCGACAAACGCCAGGCGCAGGAGGGCTGGGACCAGGCCAAGCGCGAGATCAACGATGAGTTGAAGCCGGAGGCAGTGGACCGGGTGTTCGTCGGCGAAATCCGTGGCTCCATCCCGCGGATCCTCTCGGACCCGAACCTCCCGGAGACCACGCGCAAGAGCATGGACAAACTGCTCGGCGCCTACACCGAGATGCAGGAGTGGATCGGGGAACCAAAGAACGCCAACGAATTCCAGGCGAAGACGGGTGAGCTGAGCAACAGGTTCAACCAGCAGGTCAAGGCGCTGCAAACTTCGCTGGGCGTGGAACACCTGGAGTAGACTTGTCCGTTTAGCGGCCGCTCGCAGGGCGGCGCTCGGAAGCGCCGCTCTGCGAGCGGCCGCTAAACGGGATGTAGCGGGTCACGCGGGAGATCGTCATGAGCACCAAAGTCAATTGCCCCAGCTGCGCGGCGAGCCTGCGCATTAGCCCCGACAAGGCAGGTCACCTGCTCCGCTGTCCCAAGTGCCAGAAGACCTTCCGCGTTGGCGCTGTCGGTGCGGCCGCACCGGCCGCGCCCAAGGCCGCCCCCAAGGCATCGCCGCGACCGGCCGCCGCGCCTCGCCCGAGCGCCTCCCGCACTGGCGGCGGCCACCGTCCCGCGCGGCCGCCCGTTGACACCACCAACGAGACCTTGCTCGGCGCGGCGGCGCCGACCCGCCGCACCGCCGCCACGCCACCGCCGGACGACGACCCCGCGCCCGTGCCCCAGGTCAGGAAGGGCGGTGGCTGCCTGCGCTCGGCGCTGCTGGGGAGCCTGCTGGTCCTCCTCCTCTCGGGCGGTGCCCTCGGCGGCCTGTACTTCTGGAAGCCGGAACTGATTACCTCCCATTTGCCTGGCAACTCCGGCCCGCAGGTGGGCGCCACTCTCCGTTCCGGCGGCGGGACCGAGACGGCGGCCGACCCCGCCCTCGGCAAGTGGGGCGCCATCGAGATCGGCTCCAAGGGAGTCAAGGCCGTGGTGATCGATATCTTCCTGGACGAGGGGGGGAACTATGACTTCAACCCCAGTGGGGACCAAACGGCCGATGTGACGCTGGTCGGCGCCGCCGCGGACGGCCAGGCGTTCGACCCCAAGGTCCTCGACGCCGCCGTCGATCACGTCAAGAAGTTTGCCGCCACCATGCGCGAGGAGGGCGAGGTGCCCCCCGAACACATGTATGTCCTGTGCAGCAGCGGCCTATGGGTCCCGTTCAAGAACCCCAACGCCCTCGCGAAAAATCAGGCGCTCCTCGCCGAACGGGTGAAGGCGGCCACCGGTTGTTCTCTCATCTTCAACAAGGTGGCCGACGAAGTGCGGTTGGGGATGAATGCCTGCGTCCCCAGGAAGCAGAGGGATGAGACGCTGTTCCTCGACATCGGCAGTGGCAACACCAAGGGCGGTTTCTTCGAGAAGAAGGACGTCTTCCAGGTAATGAGCGTCGATTTCGGGAGCAAGACCTATACCGACAAGGTGAAGGCCGAGGCCAAGCTGTCGGGCAAGCCGTTCGCCGAGCAGGCGGCCGAGCTGCGGCCCGCGCTGCTGGAACAACCACTCCGCAAGCAGATCGACGACATCCCCGGCCTCGCCAACCCGAAAAAGGTTTACCTCGTGGGGGGCGCCGTCTGGGCCCTGGCGACCTTCATGCATCCCGAGGACTCCAACCTCCGGACCCCGCTGACGGCGGCCGACGTCGAGCGCTACGCCGCCCTCGTCCGCAAGCCGAAGGACCAGGTGCGCAACGAGGTGCTCTCCCATGTCAAGGACCCCGAGCAGTTCAAGAAGACGGAGAAGGAGATCACCCGGGTTCAGAACACCTTCAACCCCGAGAACCTCCAGGCGGGGGCCGAGATCCTCAAGGCCCTGTCGAAGGAGTACGACTTCGAGAGCAAGCAGCTCGTCTTCTTCCGCAAGGGCCACATCGCCTGGTCGGTCGGCTACGTGCTGGAGAACAACGTCAAGAAGTGAGACGCCCCGCCGCCGGCCCGGCGGCGGGGGTGGGAGGAGGGAGGATGGCGGCGACAATCCGCTGCCCGGCCTGCGGGCGGACCTATCCCCTGAAGTCGCAAGCGGAAGGAAAGTCCGTCCGCTGTCAGGAATGCACTCACCAGTTTCGCGTCAGCCACATCGGCCGCTACCAGGTGCTCGGGGGGCTCGGCCGGGGGGCCTTCGGCGTCGTCTACCGCGCCCACGACCCGAAGATGGACCGCGAGGCCGCCGTCAAGGTCCTGCACGCCGAGGTCATGCGGCAGGCCGGCTCGGCCGACACGCTGCACCGCTTCCGCAACGAGGCCAAGCTCCTCGCCCAGATCGTCCACACGAACATCCTGCCGCTGTACGAGGCGGACCAGCACGATGGCCAGCTGTACCTCGTGACCGCCCTGATCCGCGGCCGACGCCTCGACGAGCTGATCCCCGAGCACGGCTTCGCCGACCCGCGCCGGGCCATCGACTTCGTGATCCCGCTGCTGGAGGCGCTGCACTACGTCCACTCGAGCTACGGCATCTGCCACCGGGACGTCAAGCCGGCGAACATCATGATCGGCGAGGGTGATTGCCTCTTTTTGATGGATTTCGGCCTGGCCGTCTGCCAGGACCAGGACGCCTCGCGCATCACCACGGGCGGGACGGCGCTGGGCACCCCCTCGTACATGCCGCCGGAGCAGGCCCAGGGCGAGCTGAAGAAGATCGGGCCGGCGTCCGACCAGTACAGTGCCGCCGTCGTCCTGTTCCACATGCTGACCGGGCAGCTGCCGTTCCGCAAGCCGATGCCGGCCATCCTGCACGAGATCATAGCGACGCCGGCGCCGCGGCCGTCGTCGCTGCGCAAGGGCCTCGGCGCGGACATGGACCGCATCGTGCTGCGCGCCCTGCAGAAAAATCCAGGCGCCCGTTACGCCGACTGCCACGAGTTCGCCACCGCCCTGCGCGAGTGGTCCGGCCGCTATACCGCGACCGTGACCGGCGGGGCGGTGGGACTCCCGGACGTCGCAGTCGCGACCGGCTCGGGCCGGTCGTCGAAACTGTGGGGGATCCTCCTGGGCGCGCTGCTCACGGCCGGCCTGCTCGGCGTGGGGGCGTACTTCCTCTTCTTCAAGAAGCCGGGGACTGTGGCGACCCCCTCGTCGGCCGCGCCACCTTCCACGCGGAAAAAGGGCCCCTGGCAGGACGACTGAGCCATACCATCCGTTTAGCGGCGGCTCGCAGAGCCGCGCGTTAAACAGCGGAGGAGACACACGTGATCAACCGCTCATGGGCGCTGGCGTCCTGCGCCTTCGCCTTGTTGCTATTCGCCGGCCGGGCCGCCGCCGGGCCCGCAGACGCCGTCGCGGAATTGCTGCCCGCCGACACCGAGCAGTTCCTGGTCCTCCAGGTCAAACCGATCATCGCCTCTCCGGCCTACAAGAAGTTCGCCGCCGAGGTGGTCAAGAAGGTGCTGGCCCGGGAGGAAGTCAAGGAGTTCGTGGACAAGACGGGCATCGATCCTCTCAAGGACGTCGAGCGCGTCGTCCTCGCCACGCCGCCCGGCTTCAACCCCGTGAAGCCCGAGGGCATGATTGTCGTGTGCGGCTCGTTCGACGCCAAGAAGCTCGCGGTCGCCGGCCTGGGCTTCGTCGTGAAGTACAAAAACAACGTCGCCGTCGTCAAGGACGGGCCGTACCTCCTGCTCAAGATCACCTTCGGCGAGGGCGTGAAAAAGCAGGAGTGGTACGCGGCGGCGGTGGACGACAAGCGCCTCATACTGTCCCCGAAGCAGGAAGAGGTGCGGGCGGCCCTCGACCGGGTGGCCGACAAGAAACCGCCGGCGATCAAGGACAAGGCGACCCTCAAGGCCCTCGCCGCGGTCGATCCCGCGGTGGCGCTGGCCGGCCGCTTCGACCGCGCACAACTCCGCCTCCTGCCGGGCCTGGACGACCCGGCGACGGCGAAGCTGATCGACAAGGTCAGCTACGGGACCGTCGAGGTGCGGGCGGGCTCAGACCTCAAGGCCACCCTCGACCTGGTCATGAGCGACGCGGCTGCGGCGAGGGCCATGAAACCGACGGCCTTCCAGGTCGCCGAGCAGGTGAAGACCCTGACCGGGGTGCTCACCCTCGCCGACGCCCGCTGCAAGCCGCTGGCCGACGCGGCCCGGACCCTGCAGGTGACGACCAAGGGTCGCTCCGTCCTCATCCACGGCCGCGTTCCCCCCGAGGCGCTCGACGCGCTCGCCAAGATGGCCGGGAAGTAAGTTTAGCGGCGGCTCGCAGAGCCGTCCGTCGGCCGACGGGCGGCTCTGCGAGCCGCCGCTAAACGGAGTATCCGGAGGAGCAGTGATGGCCACGTCGAACTACCCCGCGCTCGTTGACCAGGCGACCCAGACCGTCTACCCGCTGCGCACCGCCGAGTCGTTCCTCGTCGGGCGCAACGAGACGGCGGACCTGTGCGTCCTCGACCCGACCTGCTCGCGCCACCACTTTCGCATCGTGCGCGTCAACGGCCGCCACTTCGTCGAGGCCCTCGCCGCGCACAACCCGACGCTGTGCAACGGCCGGCCGGTCGTCAAGCGCCAGGCGCTGGAACACGAGTCGCTCCTCCAGGCTGGGCAGTCGCGCTTCCAGTTCCTGCTCCGGCCCCTGACTCAGTCCGGCGTCCAAAAGACCCCCAAGACGCCGATGCCCGCCCTGGAGACGATCGTCGGGCCGGTGCCGTCGGCCCGCGATACCGCCCTGCGCACTGAGCCGATCCAGCTGTCCGGCGCCATGCTGATCGGTCGCGAAGAGGAGAGCGTCCAGATCTACCTGCCGCACCCGGCAGTGTCGCGCCTGCATGCGCACATCTCCCTCCAGGGCAAGACGGCGACCCTCCGCGACCTGAACAGCGCCAACGGCACCTTCGTCAACGGCACGCGCATCCGCCAGCCCACGGCGCTGCGGCGCGGCGACGAGATCGACGTCGGCCCCTTCTCGCTGCAGTTCACCGGCACCGCCCTCGTGCCGCGGGCGCGCTCCGACAACGCCGAACTGGTCGCCCGCGGGGTGCGCCGCGTGGTCACCAACCGCGACACCGGCAAGCCGCTCGTCCTGCTCGACGACATCACCCTGGTCATCCGGCCGCGCGAGTTCGTCTGCCTCCTCGGTCCCAGTGGCTCGGGCAAAACGACGCTGCTGACGGCCCTCTGCGGCCGCACTCCCGCCGACGAGGGCGCCATCCTGTTCAACGCCCAGGACCTCTCGACCCACTTCGAGGCCGTCAAGCAGGACATGGCCGTCGTCCCCCAGAAGGACGTGCTGCACGATGCCCTGGCCGTCGGACAGGCCCTGTGGTACACCGCTAAACTCCGCCTTCCGCCCGACACCAGCGGCGACGAGATTGAGACCTCGCTGCAGGAAATGCTGGCGACGGTCGGCCTGACGGAGCGGCGGCGGACGATGATCCGCAACCTCAGCGGCGGACAGGTCAAACGCGCCAGCCTCGCCAACGAGATCCTGTGCAAGCCGAGCCTGCTGTTCCTCGATGAGGTCACCTCCGGCCTCGACGAGCAGACCGACCGTGAGATGATGAACCTGTTCCGCTCCCTGGCCGACGCCGGCAAGACGGTGGTGTGCATCACGCACAGCCTGGCCAACGTCGAGCGGACCTGCCACCTCGTCGTCGTCCTCACCGTCGGCGGCAAGCTGGCCTTCGTCGGCAAGCCGGCCGAGGCCTTACAGTACTTCCGCATCGACCGTCTCGGCGACGTCTACGAGCTGGTCAAGGACCCCGACAAGGCGCAGCAGTGGCAGGAGGCGTTTCTCCGGAGCCCCTTTTACAAGCGCTACGTCACCGACCGTCTGCCGGCGGACACGGGCCAGGACAAGGCGGCGGAGGCGCCGCCCGCGACCAGCGTCCGCGGCCGGCTGCGTCTGTTCGTGCGCCAGACGACCCTGCTGACGCGCCGCTATTTCGCCATCTGGCTGGCCGACTATCCGTCGATGCTGGCGATGGTTTTCCAGGCGGTGCTCGTGGCGGTGTTGCTCGGCATCCTGTTCGGCGACCTGAGCGAGAAAAAAGAGGACCCCAAAAACGCCAAAGGGCCCGCCACCCCGGCCGCCGCCAAGGAGGCGGAAATCGCCGCTAAGAAGGAGTCCAAGCGCGCCAGCAGCACGGTCAACCTGCTCTTCCTGCTGGCGGTGTCGAGCTTCTGGTTCGGCTGTAACAACGCCGCCAAGGAGATCGTCAAGGAGCGCACCATCTACACCCGCGAGCGCGACTTCAACTTGCTCGTGGGCAGTTACTACACGTCCAAGCTGCTCCTGCTGGCGATCTTCAGCTGCTTACAGGTGGTCCTGTTGTTCGGCATGGTGCGCGCGCAGTGCGGCGTGTCAGGATCGTTCACGGGCGAGCTGGTGCTGCTGCTGCTCCTGGCGGCGTCGGGCGTGACGCTGGGGCTGGCGATCTCGGCCTTCGCGAAGACGGAGGAGATGGCGATCACGCTCATCCCGATGGCGGTCATTCCGCAGATCATCCTCTCGGGGGTGATCGCCCCGCTGGAGGGCGTGAGCAAGGCGCTCGCCCTGGCCGGCATCACGACCTACTGGGGCAAGCGCGGCCTGGACGGGTGCTTGCCGGAGGACCTGGCCAAGGCGATGCAGCCCGAGGCGCTGGAGCAGCACTCGACCTTGGCCGCGATGACGGTCCTGGGGGGTCATGCGTTGGCGGGCATCGTGGTGGCGCTGGGGATTCTGTACTGGCAAAACCTCCGCCGCGGCGGCCTGGCCGCCCTCGTGCGCCGCGCCACGAGGCGCTGACCGTATAGGAACTGTAACAACAATGTCTTCGCCGCTTGCGGCTTCGCATGCCCTGCGAAGCCGCAAGCGGCAAGACGGTTGTTGATACAGTTTCTCAGGAATTGAGGAACAACTGCGATGCCCAAGATCATTTGCCCCAACCCGAACTGCCGCTTCGTGAGCGAGGCGCCCGAGCAGAGTCTGGAACAGGAGGTCACCTGCGAGGTCTGCAATACCGTGTTCGTGGCCAGCGCCGCAGGCGGCGGGCGCAAGCTGAGCGACATCCGGACCCGGCTCGTCAGCGAGGCGGCGGCCGCCCAGGCCGAGCCGGTTGTCGCCCAGGCGGCCCCGCCCCCGCCGGCCGGAGCCGTGGCGCCCGTCCCCCGCCGACGGACGGACATCCCGCCCGCGCCGGCCAAGGCGGCGGGGGATAGCGGCGACGGCGCGGCCACCTACATGTCCTTCCGCCTCTTCGTCTATTACAGCGCCGTGGGTGGTGGTGCGGCCGCCTTCGTCGGCTGGCTCTTCGGCCGTCTCCCCGGCAGTCTGCACAACTCGCTGCTGGAGGCCGGCCTGAAGGGGTTGTTGCTCGGCCTGATGGTGGCCGTCGCCCTCGCCGTCGTCGATTCGCTGTGGAACACGTCGCGGCAATTGGCGCCCGCGGCCGGCCGCGTCACGGTCGCCGCCGTCATCAGCGTCATCGGCGGGTTCCTGGGAGGCGTCGCCGGCCAGGGACTTTGCCAGCTGACCGACAACACCTTTCTCGACGCCATGTTCCTGATCTTCGGCTGGACGCTCACTGGCCTGCTCATCGGCGCCTCGCTCGGCACGTTCGACCTGGTGACGCAACTTGCCACGGGGCAAGGCGCCGCCGGCGCCCTGCGGAAGCTGCACAACGGGGTCATCGGCGGCGCCGCCGGCGGCATCGTCGGCAGCTTTCTCTACCTCGTGCTGATCTCCGCCTGGACCGCCGTCTTCCGCAACAAGCCCTTCGAGAAGTTGTGGAGCCCCAGCGCGATGGGCTTCGTCGCCCTCGGCGCCTGCATCGGCCTGCTCATCGGCCTGGCGCAGGTCGTCCTCAAGGAGGCGTGGTTGCGCGTCGAGTCGGGGTTCCGCGCCGGCCGCGAGCTGATCATCTCCAAGGCCGCCGTCACCATCGGCCGCGCCGAGTCGTGCGACGTCGGCTTGTTCGGCGACCCGGCGGTCGAAAAGGTCCACGCCCGCATCGTCCGCCAGGGCGACTGCTACCTGCTCACCGACGGCGGCAGCGGCGCCGAAACCTACCTCAACGACGAACGGATCGCCGGGCCGACCGAGCTGCGCTCGGGCGACGCCATCCGCGTCGGCCGCAACGTCATTCGCTTTCAGGAGCGCCAAAAGCGGAAGTGACGGAGCCCGGGCCGCGCCTGTTTCTGGGGACGACCGCCCTTTCTCCCAACCGGATGAACCCATGATCGCCGCCTGCCGCACCTGTCGCCGAGTCAACCCGCCCGACGCGGCCTACTGCTACTTCGACGGCGTGCCCCTGGAGGGCCACGCCCGGCGGCCCGCCGCGCCGCCGGGCAGCGAGCCCTTCCCGATGCCGTTCACCTTCGCGTCCGGCCGGGCCTGCCACAATTTCAACGAGCTGGCCCTGGCCTGTCACACCGACCGGGCGGCCGGCCTCGAAGTGCTGCGCGGGGGCCACCTGGAGCGCTTCCTCGGCGGGGTGGGCCGCCTCGACCTGGTGCGGGCCGCCGAGGAGGCCGCCCGCTTCCCCGACCGCGAGCGCGGCCTGGACCAACTGCTCGGCCAGCTCCCCGGCGACGTCCTGACCCCTGGCCAGATGGTCGTCAAGACGCCCGGGATCAGCCTCGGCACCCTCGTCCCCGGCACCGACCGCCGCTTCGTGCTCACCCTGCAGAACGGCGGCATGCGCCTGTTGTACGGCTCGGTGACGGTCGAGGAGGCCCCCTGGTTGGCCTTCGCCGATTCGGTCACTCCCAACGAGAAGCTCTTCCAGTTCGACGGCCGGATCGACGTCACGGTGCAGGTCGTCGGCAAGCAACTGCGAGCCGGCAAGCTCCCGCTGGAGGGCCGGCTGATCGTCTCCTCCAACGGCGGCAGCGTGAGCGTCCTGGTCCGCGCCGAGGTGCCGGTCAGGCCGTTCCCCGACGGGGTGCTGAAGGGGGCCACGACGCCGCGCCAGGTCGCCGAGAAGGCCAGGGCGTTGCCCAAGGACGCGGCCGTCTTCTTCGAGAACGGGGCGGTCCCGCAGTGGTACAACTCCAACGGCTGGGTCTACCCCGTGCAGGGGCCGTCGGCCTCGGGCCTCGGGGCCGTGCAGCAGTTCTTCGAGGCGCTGGGCCTGACCCGGCCGCCCAAGGTGGTGCTCAACGTGCCGTCGCTGAACCTCCACGGGCGGCCCGGCGACCCCGTCAGTCACATCCTCCGCGCCCAGACGGAAGAGAACCGCCCGGTCTTCGCCCACGCCGTCAGCGATCGGTCCTGGCTGATCGTGGGCCGCATCGAGCTGAAGGGCCGCGTCGCCCTGATCCCGTTGAGCGTGCGCGCGATCCCCGACGCCCCGGGACAAACGCTGTCGGCCAAGGTGACGGTGCAGGCCAACGGCAACCAGCGCTTCGTGGTGCCGGTGACGCTGACCGTCAGAGGCACGAAGTCCGCCGGTCGCGGTCGCACCGCCCCCGAGGAATTCGTCCCGGTGGTGCTGCCGGCGGACGAACGACCCGCCGCGAAGGTGCTGCCCATCAACGAGGAGTTCACCCCCGTCGTGCTGCCCGCCGACCGCTCGGCGCCGGTCGAGGTGCTGCCGCTGGACGACGCGATCGAGGTTTCCCCCGCCGACCCGCCGCGCCGCCGGAGCAAGCTGCTGCCGGAGGCGGTGGCCGTCCCCCCCAGGACCACGGCCCAGGCCCGGGGAGGGCGGTGGCTGCACCTGGCGCCGCTGGGCGTGTTCGCCCTGATCTTCCTCGGCCTCTTCGTCCGCGACCTGTTCGTCTCGGCCGAGGACGACCTGGACGACGACAACCCGCAGGCCGTGGTGGTGATCGACCCCAACCCGCAGATCGCCGTCCGCTTCCACGACGCCCCCAAGGACCTGAACGACCTGGGGCTGCTGCAGGGGACCATGCGCTTCGGCCTGGTCATGCTCACCGAGAACGAAGGCGGCAACCCGAAGAAGCTCACCTTCGACCTGTACGGCCGCACCAACAACACCTGCCTGCGGGTGGACGGCAAGGACGCTCTGTTCGGGGACACCCTCGGCGCCCGCTGGATCGATCGCGGCGTGGCGCGCTGGAAGGACGAGACCGGTCAGGAGCACGACGGCATGAAGTCAGTGTGGTCGCTGAGTAGGCCGCCCGTGAGCGTCGCGCAGACAGTGGAAGTGGTGCCCGGCGAGGTCACGCAGGACGCCAACGGCCGGCTGGTCCGCTACCGCGACACCTGCCTGGTCCGCTACCTGACGGAGAACACCGATGGCATCGCACACACCGTCGGCCTGCGCTTCTTGCTCGACACCTACATCGGCGCCAACGACGGCGTGCCGTTCGTCATCCCCGGCGAGGCCGGGCTGTGCGACACGATGAAGGAGTTTTCCGGAATCCGGGCCGTGCCGAGCTACATCCAGGCCCAGGAGCACGACGACCAGGCCCGGCCCGGAACGGTGGCCCACCTCCAGTTTAAGCTCGGCGACCCCATCGAGGCGCCCGACCGCGTGACCCTCGGCGCCTGGCCCGACGCGTCCCTCAGCCTGTGGCTGGGCAAGCGGCAGGCTTTGGGGCCAAAAACCCTCTGGGACGTGCCGGTGCTGCCGATCCGGGCGCTGGCCGACGAGGCCCGGCGCCGCAGCCGCAGGGAGGTGCCGCCCGACTCGGCGGTGGTGATGTACTGGGAGCCGCGGCGGCTGGGGCCCGGGGAGCGCCGCGGCGTCGGCTTCGCCTACGGCCTGGGCAAGGTGTCCGCCTCGAAGGGCAACTTCCTGCTGACGGGGGACGGGGCCGCCGTTGAGGGCCAGGAGTTCACGGTGCAAGCGGTGGTGAGCCGCCCCACGCCGGGGCAGACGCTCACCCTGACGTTGCCGTCCGGCCTGAAGCTGGGCGAGGGGGTCGCGGCGGAGCAAAAGGTGTCTCCCGTGGCTCCCAACTCGACGCGCGAGAGCAGCACCGTCACCTGGCAGGTGCGCGCGGTCCGCGAGGGGGTCTACCGCCTCGAAGTGAAGTCCGACACCGGCGCGTCGCAGAAGCACCCGGTCCGCGTCCGGGCGGCGATGAGCCCGTTCGGGCGCAACTGATCAGGAGTCATCCCATGATCCAGTTCGAGGGCGATCGCGACTTCGCGCCGCCGCCGGCGGCGCTATGGGGAAAGCTGAGCGACGCCCGTTTCCTCGTGAAGTGCCTCCCCGACGTCGAGTCGGTGGCGCGGGCGGAGTCCTCCGAGGCGGTCTGCACCGTCCGGCCCGGCTTCTCGTTCGTCCGCGGCACCCTGGAGCTGACCATCCGCGTCGCCGAGGCGGTGCCGGAACGGTCGGTGAAACTGCTCTTGCAGAGCAAGGGGATGGGCAATTCCGCCGTGGTGGAAGCGCTGCTCGCCCTGGCGCCCCACGAGGCGGGCACGCGGGTCCACTGGCAGGCGCAGGTGAAGGAGATGGGCGGCCTGCTGAAGCTGGCGCCGCAAGGACTCGTGCTCGGGGCGGCGCAGAAAGTCCTCGCCGACGCCTGGGTGGCGGTGGAAGCGCAACTGAAGACGTAGCCGCAAGCGGCTACAGGGCGGCGCGGGGCGCGCCGATATCGACGACGTGGACCGTCCCGACCCATTCGCGCGCCGCGGGATTCGCGAACCCCTTTTTCGGACCCACGAAGGTCACGGTGTGCTGCGCCCGCACCGTCGCGCCGAGCGGCTCGCCGGTGTCGCAGTCGAGGCCCGACGGGATGTCCACCGCCAGCACTTTCGCCGCGCCGGCGTTGATTCCCGCAATCACCTGGTCGAACGGCGGCCGCACGGCACCCGCGAGGCCGGTGCCGAACAGGGCATCGACCACCCAGTCCGCCCCCGCCAAGTCGCGCCGCAGCGACTCCGCATCGACGGGTTGGCCGCCGCGGACGTCGATGGGTACCCCCGAGCGCCGCAGGATGCCGCAGTTGAGCGCCGCGTCGCCGCTCAACTCCTCGGGCCGGGCGAAGAGCAGCACCCGCACCGGGACGCCGCGGTTGTCGAGGTGGCGGGCGATGACGAAGCCGTCGCCGCCGTTGTTCCCCTTGCCGCAGCAGACGACGACGGGGCCGCGGGCGCCCAGCGCCAGCAGCACCTCGGCGGCGCCGCGGCCGGCGTTCTCCATCAGCACCACGCCGGGGACGCCGAACTCGTCGATGGCGCGGCGGTCGATGGCGCGGACCTGATCGCGACTGAGAAACACGGTTGATACCTCGAACGCTAAGCCGCAAGCGACTACCGGCTGATGCGCAACCCGCCGCCCTTGACGACCGCCTCAACCTCGTCGCGCGTCACCCAGGCGAAGTCGCCGGGCAGCGTGTGCTTCAGCGCACTCATCGCCACGCCGTAATCGACGCCCTTCTGCAGGTCGCCATCGAGCAGCCCGTGGATCAGCCCCGCGGCGAACGAGTCGCCCGCGCCGAGTCTATCCACGATTTCCACCTCGTAAGTACGTGTGCGATGGATCTTCCCCTCGCGCCAGGCGATGGCCGTCCAGCTGTTCTTCCACACCAGGGGGTTCTCGCGCAGGGTGATCGCCACGGCGGCCAGCGGGAAGCGGCGGCCGAGCTGGGCGGCCACGTCCTCAAAGTCCTTGCCCTTGATGCCGAAGACGCGCTCGGTGTCTTCTTCGGTCGTGACGAGCACGTCGCAGCACTGCATGAACTCGCTCATCCAGCGGCCGGCCTCGGCGTTGCTCCAGAGCTTGACGCGGTGGTTGAGGTCGATGCTGATTTGCAGCCCGCCGGCCCGCGCCGCCTGCAGCGCCTCGCGCGTCGCCTCGGCGGCGCCCGTCCCCAGCGCCGGCGTGATCCCGGTAACGTGGAACCATTTCGCCCCCGCCAAGACGGTCGCCCACGGCACCATGCCCGGCCGCACCGCGGCGATGGCCGAGCCTTTACGGTCGTACAGGACGCTGCTGGCGCGCGGGGCGGCGCCGAACTCGAGGAAGTAGAGGCCGACGCGGTCATCGTCGGTCCAGACGACGTGGTCGGTGTTGACGCCGGCCTCGCGCGCCTTGTTGGCGATGACTCGGCCGAGCGGATTGCGCGTCAGCCGCGACACCCACGCCGCCGAGCGCCCTAGCCGGGCCAGGCCGACGGCGGTGTTCAGCTCGGCGCCGCCCACCTGCACCTCGAGCGCCTGGGCCTGCTCCAGCCGACGGAAGCTCGGCGGCGCCAGGCGGACCATCGCCTCGCCGAAGGTGACGACATCGAAGGGCATGAGGATCCTCCGCGCCGCCCGCTCGTAGTGACCCGATTTATCGGGTCCGGCCGAGCCGGACCCGATAAATCGGGTCACTACGAGCGGGCGGCGGCTAAACGTTGCGGACCTGCCGCACGATGGTGGTGTACTGCCGGGCGAGGTCGCGGATGCGGTCGAAGTTGCCCTCGGCCACCGCCTTGGCCTCGACGAGCTGGCCGCCCACCCCGAGGCAGCAGGCGCCCGCCTTGAGGAAGTCGGCCGCCGTCTTCAGATCGACGCCGCCGGTGGGCATCAGGCGGATCTGCGGCAGCGGCGCCCGCACCGCCTTGAAGAACGCCGGCCCCAGTACGTCGGCGGGGAACACCTTCACCACGTCGGCGCCGGCCTCCCACGCGCTCAGGATCTCGGTCGGCGTAAAGGCGCCCGGCATCACCAGCTTGCTGTAGCGCCGGCAAACGCGAATGACCTCCCGGTTGACGACCGGCGCCACGACGTATTCGGCGCCGGCGAGCAGGGCGGCTCGCGCCGTTTCCGGGTCGAGGATGGTCCCCGCCCCAAGCAGGACGCGATCGCCCAGGGCCGCGCGTACCCGGCCCAGCACCTGCAACGCGTCCGGTACAGTCATGGTGATTTCGGCGACGGTAACCCCGCCGTCGGCGAGGGCCCGGCACACCTCGACGAGCTGCTCGCTGTCGGGGGAGCGCACCACCGCGACGATGCCGCAGTCGAGAACGCGCTGCAGCTGATCTTCTTTCCTCATGGAGAAGGGTTTTATCCCGCAAGCCCACGGGTTGCAACCTGTGGGCTTGTGGCAATCGGTGGGCTTGCGCTACTTCGTCTCGATGAGCGATTGCGTTTTGACGACGGTGTTCTCGTCGGGGAAGGTGTGGAAGGTGCCGATGAAGAGGCAGCCGGCGCGGGCCTCGACGGTGATGAGGCCGAGCGGCGACAGGGCGAGGCGGTGGTGCGGGTGGAAGTTGTGCAACAGCCCGCGCTTGCCGCCGTCGCTGACGATCTCGTCGTGGACGTGCAGGAACTGCTCCGGCGGCAGCACCTCGACCTGGAACGTCGTCTGGTAGGTGACGCGGTGGGCGCAACGGATCGCGTCGCTGCGCTCGCCGCGCAGGCGCCAGCTGAGCAGCCGGCGCTTCTCCGGCAGCGGCTGGTCTCCCGCGGCGGCGACTTCGCTGAGGTGGACGTCGGCGTTGGCCCACGAGATGACGTGACCGGTGCGGGTGATCCGCACCGTCATCTCGTAGTCCTCGCGCTGCACTTTGCGGCTGGCGAGGATGTCGAACAACTCGGGATGCAGCGGCCGGCCGTAGACCTGGAAGACCAGGTCGCTGACCCGCGGCCGCGTGAGGTAAACGCCCATGACCGTCCAACCCGCGTTCCGCGTGACCTAACGTCCCTCAAACCTTCACGGATTATAGGTCGGCCGCGGCCCCCTCACAATGCGTCTTCAACCGGCCCCGCACCGCAGCGCCGTCCCTTGCCGCAAGGACGGGCGGGATTGCGGTTTCTTCGCCCCCGTCCTCCTCTCGGCAAGAGGGAAGACAGGCGCCGGGGGCAAGAAAAACGGGCGGCGCCGGTCAAGCGCCGGCACCGCCCATCCGCTTCGGCCCGCTCCCTCACCGCCTGTCAATTGTCCGACGAGCCCCCCGTCGAGGGCAAGTCGATCGTCACCTCACTTTCCCGGCCGGCCCGCACCGTCACCTCCTGGGTCTTATTGATCTTCTTCCCGTTGCGGGTCGCCTCGGCGCGCAGGGTGTACTGGAAGTCCTTGCCGGCTTGCAGCGGCGGGGAAACGAAGGTCCGAACACCCTGGGTCGAAGTCGTCGCCGCCCCATCGACGGTCAGCGTGGCATCGGCGGGCAGGCGCACCACGATGGTCGCCGGCGCCGTGCCGTTGTCATCGCCGTAACGGTTGCCCGCGTTGGCCGGGTCGCCATAGCTGTACCCGGCCGGCAGGTTGCCGTTGGACATCGCGTAGCCGTAGCCCGTGGCGTAGGGCATGCTGCCGTAGGAGTAGCCGTAGCCGCCGTAGCAGCCGCAGCCGTAGCAGCCGCCGCAGCCGCCGTAGCAGCCGTAGCAGCCGCCGTAGCAACCGTGGCACCCGCCGTAGCAGCCGTAGCAGCCGTGGCAGCCGTGGCAGCCGTGGCAGCGGTAGGCTTTCTGGCTGTTATCGCCGTACTTGGCGACGTGCTCGCCGGTGGCATCGTGCCACGCCGGTCCGTTGGCGCCGCCGCTCAGCGCCATCATCAACACAACGCTGTACATCAGGGGACCCTCCTGCTCTCGAGAACAGAACCGATTCTGAACAACACGACCGGATCAGTCCCAGACACCTGGAGCTGGTCGAAGCCCTGGAAAGATAGGCAAAATGCGCGCCGCAGGGCGAAAGGACAGTTTATGCGGATTGTGCGGCGTATTCCGTCCGAGCTGGTGTAGGCTGCTGCCCATGAAGCGGCAAGGGGCGACTCAACCGGAGAACACCGGCGGTAGGCCCCGCGAGCCGAGCGGGGCTTTGTTGGCCAGGTCCCGCTCGGCTCGCGGGGCCTACCGGCCGGAAATGAAAGAGATGGGGGTCGGCGGGGGAAACGAAAATGGGGAGAACCTTTCGGTTCTCCCCTTGCCCCGATGTGGTACGACGCGGTTCAAGCCGCCGTTAGGTCAGTGCCGTCTGCTGGGCTCCAGGCAGAACCGCAGCCGGCTCCGCCGCGGTTACTTGGCCGCCACCGTGACAGCTGCGAACTTGTCGGTCCCGATGCTCACGCGGGTCTCTTCACCCGCCCGGACAGTCACCTTCTCGCTGGCGGTCAGCTTCTGACCGTCGCGAACGATCTCGGCGCTCAGCGTGTACACGAACTCCTTCGCCCCGGCCAGTTCCGGCGTGACGAAGGTGCGGGTCGCGGAACTCGAACTGGTCACGACGCCGTCGATCGAAACCTGGGCGTCGGCCGGCAGCGACAGAACGATCGTCGCTGGGGCGCTGACTTCTTCCTTGCCCTTCTCCTTCGGCGGAGCGAGCTTCTCGCCCATCGGAGGAGCCGGCGGGGCGTACATCACGCCACCGCAGCAGCCGTCGCAGTACCCACCGCAGCAGCCGCAGCTGTAGTAGCCACCGCAGCAGCAGCCGTAGCACCCACCGCAGCAGTAGCTGTAGCTGTGGCAGCTGTGGCAGCCGTGGCAGCCGTGGCAGCTGTGGCAGCCGTGGCAGCCGTGGCAGCTACTGCAGCCCCAGCAGCCGCTGCAGCTGACGTAGCCGTAGCAGCTGCAGCTGCAACTGCAACTGCAACTGCAACTGCTGTGGCAGTGTCCGAACAAATCCGGGGTCTCGGCGCCACCGCTGAGCGCCATGAGGAGCACAACACTGTACATAAAGTACACCTCCTGCAAGAGGAAATAGAGGAGCCAACCCACGCGCTAGGAAAAGCCCACGCCTGGAGCCGAAATCGCAAACTCGTCTTGTCGTGCTGAGGGTAGCTACATGCAGAAAGCTGCGAGCTGGGGCAGGGGGAGAGTCGAGTCCCGCTGCCGATCTTCGACCGAGTTCCAGGCCGGTCGAAGAACACGCCCTTCCGTGTTCCTGGCCGCGGTTGGTTGACCCTCCCAAGGAGTCACACGACCCAATCGCAACCATTCTCGTAACTTAGGTGCATAGTAAAATGGGGCAAAAAAAGAGTCAATCACAAATTGGGCAGGATGGGGGGAATATCCGCGCCGGACCCCTCCCCTGGGTCGTTATTACCCGTACAGAAACTACAAAGCGACGCAGGCGAGCCTTGCCGAGAATCCTTGTACAGTGTCTGTACAGTATTGGGACGGCCTCCGCAGCCGCGCCGCGCAAGGATCCGGGCCTCCCGCGTTCTTCTCGCACCCCCATAGGGACCGGCGGCGTGCTGAATTGTTTGCTCGATTCCCCTTAGCCTACCCAGCTGGATCGGGTATCCTGGGGGAAGCACGACAGGCGCAGGCGAGGCACAGCGGCCATTCCGTCCCGGGCCCTCGTGCGCTCCCGGTCCTGTTCGATTCCTCGGCGAGGTTTGACCGCCATGTTCGGGAAACCCTTCGGCTCCCCAGCGAGCGGGGCCAGGCAGCCTTGGCTCACGCCGCGAAACCTGATGGCTGCCGGCGCGGCGGTCAACTTTCTGGCCATCCTCCTGGGATCGGCCCTTCCCGACCAGGTCATCCCGCTGCGCGTCGGGGTGATCCTGACGGGCGTGGCCTGCGCCCTGGTGGCCGTCAACCACCGCCTGCGCAACTTCAACGAGGACGTGGAGGATCGCGCCACGACGGCCGGCTACCTGGCGCTGGGCTCCTTCGTGGTCCTGCTCGCTTACCTGGCGAGCCGCGAGGAGTGGGACACATTTCGCCTCGTCCTCGGCATTTTTGTGGCCGTCGGCCTGGTCGGGGCCGTCCTGGTCCTCCTGCCGATGCTGGTGCGGCGCGTGGTGATCCTCTTGCTGGTGCTGTTTCACTTCGGCGGCGTCCTGACGGCCGTCTTCTCGGTGGTACCGCCCAGCGGCGTTCAGTGCTGGGTGACGGGCGCCCTGTGGACCTACGTCTACCGGCCTTATCTTCAGTTCATGTACCTCAACAACGCCTACCACTTCTACTCGCCCGAGCCCGGCCCAGCGACGCAGCTGTGGTTCCGCATCAGCTACGAGGACCCGAAGGTGCCGCCGCGCTGGGTCCGCTTCCCGCGCCGCGAGGACTACCCCAGCCGGCTGTCGTACTATCGCTACATCGCCATGAGCGAGAGCACCACGTACGGCCGCGCGGGATATCCCTCCGACTTCTTCGGAGAGAACAAGCGGCTGTGGTGGCGCATCAAGGACCGGGCGCGAATCCCCTACCACCCCGACTTGCAGCCCAACAAGGAGTCCCTGGTGCCCGACCTGTCGCAGTACCGCGAGCCGAACGACACCACCTCCAAGAAATACATCGCCTCCTACGCGCGGCACGTGGCGCGCGACCCGGCTTACCGGAGTCCGCAGGCGCCGGACACGCCGGTGAAGACCGTCAAGGTCTATCGCGTCCTGCACACCTTCCTGACCCCGAGCGAGATGGCCGACGGCCTCAACCCCGAGGAACCCTCCAAGCTCTTGCCGGTCTACATGGGGGAGTTCGACTCCGACGGCAAGCTTACGGACCGCTACGACCCGGAGCTGTACTGGGTCGTTCCCATCCTGCGGGTACACGACGGCCGCGGGGGCTTCGTCATCAAGGACTACGTCGCCGTCCACGCCGGGGATTCCAGGTCGCCGGCGACCGAGGACTGACACGAGCCGGGGTCGGCCCTCCCGACCCCCGCCGGAGGATCGACCATGAGGACGCACCCTGCCGCCTCCCTCCCCCCCCCCGCCGACGGGGGGCTGATGGGCTTCCTGCGCGCCGTCAACCGCTTCTTCTTCGAGCCCAGCGACACGGCCACGCTCGGCCTGATCCGCATCTGCGCGGGCTCCCTAATCCTCTACGTCCATCTCATCTACAGTTACCAGCTCTATCAACTATTCGGCAAGGACGCCTGGATCAGCGACGGCCTGGTGACCGACATCCGCGAGGAGTACCCCATCCCGCCGAGCGATTTCAGATGGGAGCCGGAGAAGTCCACCTTGCCGCCGCCGAGCGAGCAGGAGGAGGAACAGTTGGCCCGGTACAGGGAAAAGTGGCTCGGCGGGTACGCCCCGGACGCCGACCCTCGCCTGCTGTGGTCGCGGGGGCAGTACGTCTGGTCGGTGTGGTTCCACGTCACCGACCCGACGTGGGTCGCGGTGGTCCACGTGGGCATCCTGGTGTGCATGCTCCTCTTCGCCCTGGGTCTGTGGACGCCGGTGACGGGCCTGGTGAGCTGGTTGGGTATGCTCAGTTACGTCAACAGGGCCCCGACGACGTTTTTCGGCATGGACACCATCATGAACGTGCTGGTGCTCTACCTGACGCTGGCGCACCTGTTCGCCCGCCCGGGCACCGCGGCGCTGTCGCTGGACCGGTTGCTGTGGCGCTACCGCCGGCGCCGCGAGACCGGGGCCGAGCCGGCCGGCGACGCCCTGTCGTCGTCGGCCACTTTCGCCATCCGCCTGATGCAGATTCATTTCTGCATCGTCTACCTGGCCTCGGGCCTGTCGAAGCTGGAGGGCTCGGCGTGGTGGAACGGCTGGGCCATCTGGCAGACGGCCGCCAACCCCGAGTTCGCGGCCCTGCACCAGCCCCGCTACCACGACCTGCTCGCCTGGCTGTGTCGCCATCGCGTGCTCTGGGAAATCTGCATGAGCGGCGGCGCCGCGTTCACGCTGGCCCTGGAGATCGGCTTTCCCTTCCTGGTGTGGAACCGCCGCCTGCGCTGGCTGATGGTGATCGGTGCGGTGCTGCTGCACACCGGCATCGCCCTGGTCATGGGGTTGACCGGCTTCAGCCTGATGATGCTGGCGCTGCTGGTATCGTTCATCCCGCCCAGCACGGTGCGCCACCTGCTGGGCCTGGCCGAGCGCGTGCCTGCGCTGGTGCCGGGCAAGGCGCTGACGCCCGCGCCGGTCGGGGCGCACCAATGACATTCCCTCGTTGAGCGGCCGCCCTCGGGGCGGCGCGTTGAGCGCCGCCCCGAGGGCGGCCGCTCAACTTTTCGTCAAGCCTCCCCGCCCGCCGGGACGATGGGGATAGGAGGATGACCCAACCTGGGGCAACCGCGTCGAGGGGGCTAACATGGCGGCGGGGCGAGCGAGCGCGACGTGGTGGCACTCGGCGGGGGGGCGATTCTGGCTCCCCTGCGGCCTCCTCGTCGGCGTCGGCGCCCTGCTGCTGTTCCCCTCCCCAGCCGCGGCCCAGCAAGCCGAGGCGCAGGCGCGCACGGAATACTGCCGCTCGAAGGACTTCAACATCCCCTTCAACGCCACGGACACGCGAGTGAAAAAGGTCCACCTGTGGTCCTCCGAGGACCAGGGCCGCACCTGGGCTTGGCGGACCACCGCCCAGCCCGCCGCGGGGCACAAGTGGTTCGAGTTCCGGGCCGAGCACGACGGCTGGTACTGGTTCGCCGTGCAGGCCGAAGACACCGCCGGCCAGCTCTATCCCGCGAGGGTTCTCAACGGGCTGACGCCGCCCAGCCTGAAGGTCTGTGTCGATTGCGTGCCGCCCAAGGTCACGCTGCAGCAGCTCACCGCCCCGAGCGGCCAGGTCGGCGTGAGCTGGGTCATCCAGGACCAAAACCTCAGTACCCTCAGCCAGACCAAGCCGGGAAAGTTCGTCCTCGAGTACCGGGCAGCGGGCCGTGACCTCAACTGGACGCCGGTGACGGCCGAGCAGACCGCCGTCGGCCGGGCGTTCTGGGACGTGGCCGCGAACGGGCCGCTCGAGGTCCACCTGCGCGTCACCGACGACGCCGGCAACCCCGGCGAGGCCTCCGCCAGCGTCACCCCGGGCGGCGGGACCGACCCCAGCCCGGCGCGGCCTGCGACGGTCCCGCCGCGGCGGTTCACCAACAACAAGAGGGTGAACCTGAAATACAGCCTTCAGGACGTGGGCAAATCGGGGGTTTCCGTCGTCGAGGTGTGGAACACGAGGGACGGCCGCTCCTGGCAGCTGCTCGAATCCTGGAAGGATATCCCGAAGGAACTCGACAAGCCCCTGGCGATCCCGCTGACGTTCGATCGCGAGGGGTTGTACGGCTTCACGCTGATCCCGCGCAGCGGCGTCGGCCGCGCAGCGCCGGGGCCGCAGACCGGCGACGACGCACAAATCTGGATCGAATACGACAAAACTCCGCCGGTGGTGCGCTTGATCTCGGCCGACGTCGGCCGCGGCGAGGATGACGGCAAGCTCCTCATCGCCTGGAGCGCCGAGGACAGGAACATCGACCGCGGTGAACATTGCGTCACCCTCTCCTACGCCGAGGATCCGAAGGGGCCCTGGACGTCGTTCGCGAAGGACCTGCCCAACGACGGCTTCTACAGCTGGAAGATGGACGCGACGGTGCCGTTCCAGTTCTACGTCCGCGTCGAGGCCCGCGACAAGGCGGGCAACGTCGGCAAGGCCGACAGCCTCGACCGCGTCAAGGTGGACCTCAACCAGCCGCGGGCCAACGTCAGCGGTATTGAGCCGCTCCCACCCAGTCCGTAGCTCGACCCCTGGCGGCTTGCCCGGCAGGTGAAGCAGGTCGATGGCTAGAAGTGGCGGCGCAGGGCGCGCCCTCCTCGACCCCTGGCGGCTTGCCCGGCAGGTGAAGCAGGTCGCCGGCTAGAAGTGGCGGCGCAGGGCGCGCCCTCCTCGACCCCTGCCGGCTTGCCCGGCAGGTGAAGCAGGTCGCAGGCTAGACCGTGGAGGAGAGCGACAACGAAGAGTCCTTTTGCGCACGCCTTCTAGCTCGACTACCCGCTGCGTGGCGGCGGCGACCTCGGGGCCGATGCCGTCGCCGGGAATGAGGACGACGGGGGTGGCCAAGGCACGTTCCTCCGTCCAGCGGAACAGGGGGGGGGGATTCATTTCAATGGTTGTTGCTGCGAGGAACGATCCGGCTTTTCGGCATTTGTCCCGTCGGGGGACATGGCTCCCTCGGTCACTCTTCGGTAGATGAGGAACGTGGCATCGCCTTCCAAATACCCCTTGCCGAGGAGGTCGGGGTACTGGTCGAGGCGGCCGCTGACGTCGAACGTCTTGACCAGCTCGTAGCGCGTGCGAAACTCTTCGCGGCCGGTCAGGCCCTCCGCCTCGAAGGGCCGCACGGCCATCCACTCGGGTTGCAGGCGCAGGCCGACGGAGGCAAAATCATCGGGGCCGCGCCGGATTTCCTCGATCACCTCCGGAGAGACCAGGCCCGGGTTGTCCTGGATCCGCACCCCGCTGAAGTAGCCGAAATAGCCCAGGCACTCCGTGTAGACGCGCTCCCCTTCGCCGACGTTCTCCTTCAGCCACTCGGCGACCACCTTTCGGTTGCCCCATTCGATTTCCCTCTGCTGAACCTCGAGCTGCCGGGCGGTCATGAGCATGGTCCACGCGCTGAGGCCGATGAGGAGGACCAGGCCCACCGCCACGGCACCCCGCGCCGCCAGGCGACCCCGCGGAAGGGCGCGGGCGCAGGCGACCGTCCCCTGGGCCAGGACCAGGAGGCCGCACACCTCCGCGGGAGGCAGATACCAGGGGACGGCGCGCAGGAAGGCGAGGTACAGGGTGATCAGGGCGAAGCAGAACGACACCATGCGCCCCAGCCGGTCCTGGATCGGGATCAGCCAGTAGACGACACAGAAGGTCCCGAGGGACAGCGCGACCACGCTCATCCAGGCCGGCCATCCCCCGTGACCGAAGTAGGTCGGAGTGAACAGCTCGGCGAGGCGCTGCGGGAATCGCTCCACCGTGCCCCGCACGACCTCGGACAGGTTGGGATAGCCGCCGCCGCAGCTCGCTTTCGCCCGGATGGTGTTGGGCACCGGCGAGCCGTAGTACAGCCACGCCCAGGCGAACCAGGGGAGGTAGACGGCGGCACAGACGGCCGCGCTCTTCACCCCCGCGACGACCCGGGCGAGCCGTGGGCCGTTGGCGAACAGGAGGCCGGCCAGCGCCAGGATGGCGATGTACACGCAGCCGTCGGGGCGGGTCCACATCAGCCCGGCCCAGCACAGCCCGACGGCCGGCCAGCGCCGCGGCTCGTCGCGGACCAGCAGGGACAGGCCCCACCCCAGGAAGAGGAGCATGAAGCCGGTTTCCATGCCGTTGCCCGAGAAATCGACGGCCTTCGCGTCCAGCAGGTAGAGCAGCGCGAAGGCCAGCTGGACGTACTTGCCGGCCCCGCCGGCGCGCAGCGCCTGGAGGAAGAAGGCGCCCCCCCCGGCGAAGGCCGCCGCCGAGAAAATGCGGAACAGCCACAGCGCCCGCAGGAAGGAGCCTCCGCCGCTGAGCCAGTAGCAGAGCGCCGGCAACAGCGTCCCCAGCGGCGAGGTAAAGCCGTGGACGCGCTCGCCGGGGAAGAAGACGAGGCCGTGCCCTTCGCACAGGTTCTGGCTGTGCTTGAAGGTGATGAAGTAATCTTCCCAGACGTGGCCGGTGCAAAGCGAATAGAGCAAGGGGGACAGGAAGGCGGCGGCCACGAACAGGCCGAACGCCAGCCGGCCCTGAGGAGCCTGCGCCGCCGTGTTGCTACCCATCGGAATTGCGCCCTCGCCGCGCCGCCGCGAACCCTCCCGGTCCCTTCACGGACAGCCGCCGTCCGGGAAGGGTCCCCGGGTGTGACGACCCCAATTGCGTCCGGGAGGGACGGCGGCAACCCATTTCGTGTGCCGCGGGGAGTCTCCCCACAGCCTACGGCCGGGGAAGGAGCGCGTCGATGGCGCGCGGCGGCGCCCGGCTGTCGCAATTGGGAGCCTGCCGCGAGGCATCCTCTCCCGCGCCTCGGGCCGCCTGCCCTTCGCCAACCTGTGCTTGTCCCCTCCGGGTCGCTCCGCTAAGAGTCTGTTGCGCACGCCGCCTGCGGCTTAGCGGAAGCCTGGAATCTGCGAAGCCGCAAGCGGCTGTCGCAACAGACTCTAAATGGAACAGGGCGAGGCAACCCCATGGAAAAAATCGGCGAAATCGCGAAAAGTGCCCTTGACATTTCAACAGAAGCACATATACGACTACCTTCAACCTCAATTCCCGCCGCGCATCTCATGATCTACGGCCGAGAACGGGGGCAGTTTTCCGAGGGATTGGCCGCCCTTCACTTTGTCTTGTTACCAATCCCCCCGATACAGTAGCAGTCGAGGCAACGGCATTTCGCGGCAGGTTCGGAACGGCGACCGCCTGGCGTCCTGGCGGGAGGGCCAACGATGATCTCGACCACGACCGCCCTGACGTCCAGCACGAACCCCTCGACCTACCATAGCACGGTCACGTTCACCGCCACCATCACGCCCGGCAGCGGGGGCGAGGCGGCCATGACCGGCACCGTCACCTTCTTCAACGGCAACGTCAGCATCGGCTCCGCCACCGTCACCTGGAACTCCGGCACCAGCACCGGCCAGGCCACGCTCACCACTGCCGCCCTGCCCGGCGGATCGCCCTCGATCACCGCCGCCTACTCCGGCGACGGCAACTACAGCAACAGCGCCTCGTCCGCGCTCACCCAGACGGTGAACGCGATGACGTCCACCGTCGCCCTGACGCTCTCCGCCCCGGCGCCGGTGTACGGGCAACCAGTGACCATCACCGCCGACGTCGGCTCGTCCAGCTGGGGCATCTTGCCGGCCACGGGGACCATTACCTTCAAGGACGGCGGCACCACCCTGGGCACGGCGCCCCTCGTCGCCACCCTGGACAGCTCCGGCCCCGTCGGCCAGGCGGGGGGCAAGGGGGGCAAGGTGGGGGGCAAGGTGACAGAAGTGTGGGGGGCAAGGGCCGGGTCAGCGGCGGGGTTGCCCCCGCCGCCTCCCGCAGATCCGGACTTGCCCAACGAAGGCTCAATGGCACGGCTTCGGCCCTGGCTGTCTCAGCTTCGTCGTCGCCCTTACGGTGCCGCCGACGCAAGACTCGCTTCCGGTGGCTGGCTAGGCCCTGCCGGGTGGGATTGGCTACCCACAGGGTTGCTACGAAAGGT
>Ga0116223_10000795_pt1 | contig 35931 bp, 37 predicted proteins | sample Sb_taG_3_FD_90092 | JGI IMG/M metagenome (GOLD analysis project Ga0116223, IMG submission 90092) | Peat soil microbial communities from Weissenstadt, Germany - Sb_50d_a_PC metaG | ecosystem: Environmental > Terrestrial > Soil > Wetlands > Peat | place: Germany: Weissenstadt | collected 2010-09-21 | reverse complement strand
GCATTGATTTCTGGGTGGCGCGCGGTGCGCAGCAGTCCGATCGCGTGCGCACGCTGGTCGGGAACTATCGTCGGCAAGCCGCTGCGCAGGCCGCCGCCGCCTGAACCGCTACCTGGTACTCGGCCGCATCGTCGCGTCCTTCGGGATTCGCGGCTGGGTCAGGGTGCAGTCCTTCACTGATCCGCCGGAATCCTTGCTGCAGCATCGCCTCTGGCGCCTGCGCAGGCCCGGCGGCGGTGAGGAAGAGTCGCAGCTGCTGGAGGTGCAGCAGTCGCAATGGGACGGACACGCGTTGCGCGTCGCGCTCGCTGGCGTCGGTGATTGCGATGCCGCCGAGTCGTTGCGCGAGTGCGAGATTTTGATCGAGCGGGCCGCGTTGCCCGTGCCGCCCGAGCGCGAGTATTACCGTGAGGATCTGCTGGGCTTCACGGTGCGCAACACCGACGGCGTGGTGCTCGGCTCGCTGCAGTACTTCCTGCCGGCTCCGGCGACGGCAGTCATGGTGGTGCGGGGTGAGCGCGAATACGCCGTGCCGGCCGCGCCGCCGCATTTGAAGCGCGTGGATCTCGAGCGGCGCGAGATCGAGGTGGATTGGCCGGCGGATTTCTGAGGGCCCGATGCGCATCGAAGTCGTCACGCTGTTTCCGGCCCTGATCGGCGATGCGTTGCGCTACGGCGTGCTGGCACGCGCCGTGGAGCGCGGCCTGATCAGCGTTGGGACCGAGGACCCGCGAGTGCACGCGCCGGATGCGCACCGCACGGTCGATGATCGCCCGTATGGCGGCGGTCCCGGCATGGTGCTCAAGCCCGCGCCGTTATGTGCGGCGATCGCTGCGGCGCGGCAGCGGCTGCCGGCCGGCAGTCGGCGCATTGCGCTCTCGGCACAGGGGGAGCCCTTGACGCAGCGGTGCGTCGCGGCGCTCGCGCAGCTGCCGGGCCTGGTGCTGATTGCGGGCCGCTATGAGGGCATCGATGAGCGGGTGTTCCCGCTCGCGGTCGACCAGGAGCTGTCGATCGGCGATTATGTGCTCTCGGGCGGTGAATTGCCGGCGCTGGTGCTCATTGATGCGCTGGCGCGGTTGCAGCCTGGGGCCCTCGGAGACGAGCGCTCGAACGTGCAGGAATCGTTCGGCGACGGCTTGCTCGACTGGCCGCACTACACGCGGCCGGAAGTATTCGAAGGCCGGATCGTACCGGCGGTCTTAAGCTCGGGCGACCATGCCGCGATCGCGCGCTGGCGGCTCAAGCAGAGCGTCGGGCGCACGTGGTTGCGGCGGCCGGAGTTGATCGGCCACAGGCCGCTCGATGCTGAGCGCAGCGCGTTGCTGCAGGAATTTTTGGCGGAGCAGCGCGAAGGCGCGCAACGGTGAAGAGGGAGACGACTATGAACGACATCATCCGCACACTCGAAGCCGAGCGCATGACTCGCAAGGTGCCCGAATTCAAGCCCGGCGACACGGTCGTGGTGCAGATCAAGGTGGTCGAGGGCGATCGGGAGCGCGTGCAGGCCTATGAGGGCGTCGTGATCGCGCGCAGCAATCGCGGCTTCAACTCCTCGTTTACGGTGCGCAAGGTCTCGCACGGCGAGGGCGTGGAACGTACCTTCCAGACCTACAGCCCGAGCATCAGCGAGATCGCCGTCAAGCGCCGCGGCAGCGTGCGGCGCGCGAAGCTCTACTATCTGCGCGAGCGCACCGGCAAAGCCGCGCGCATCGAGGAGAAAGTCTAGCCTCTGCAGGCTCGACGCCGATGCACACTCTCGGCCGTTTTCTGCAGGGTCTATGGCGCGCGCTCGATACGCTGCGCCGTTTCCTGCAACTGCTGGTGCTGCTGGCGCTGGTCGGTTTGGCCATAGGTGTGCTACGCCAGAGCACGCCGCGCATACCCGACAAGGCAGTGCTCGTCGTGCGTCCTTCCGGCAACATCGTCGAGCAGCTCAGCGGCGAGCCGCTGCAGCGTGCGATCAACGAGGCGCAGGGTGCGGGCGAGCCGCAGACGCTGCTTTGGGATCTGACCACGGCAATCCGTGCCGCAGCCGGCGATGCGCGCATCGGCGCCTTGCTCATCAATACCGACGACATGGACAGCACCGGCCAGGTCAAGCTCGAGGAACTATCGGCCGCCATCAACGATTTTCGCCGCAGCGGCAAAAAAGTCATTGCGCAGGGCAGCTACTTCCTGCAGAGCCAGTACTATCTCGCCGCGCAGGCCGATGAGGTCTACCTCGATCCATTCGGCTTCCTGCTGCTCGACGGCTACGAGCGCTACCGCATGTTTTTCAAGGACGCGCTCGACAAGCTTGGCGTCGACATGCACCTGTTCCGCGCCGGCAAGTTCAAGAGCGCGGCCGAGACCTACACGCGGCACGACATGTCGAGCGAGGATCGGCAGGAGAGCGAGGCCTACCTCGGGGCATTGTGGCGCGGTTACTGCCAGGCCATCGCGCTCGCGCGCCAATTGAAGAGCGAGGCGGTTGCACACTACGCCAACAGCTACGTCGACAGCGTGATCGCCGCTGCCGGGGACAGCGCCGAGGTGGCCAAAGACAGCGGTCTGGTAACCGATCTGAAGACCGCGCAACAGGTCGAGCAGCGCATGATCGATCTGGTCGGGATCGATCCCAGCGGCAAGTCCTATCGGCAGGTGTCGGTCAGCGACTATCTGCGCGCGACGCACGCCGAGGACAAGCTGCGCGGCAAGGGTGCGGCGGTCGGAGTCGTGATCGCCAGCGGCGAGATCCTCGACGGCAAGCAGCCCCCGGGGATCGTCGGCGGCGAGTCGACCGCGCAGTTGCTGCGGCAGGCGCGTCTCGACGACGACATTCGCGCGCTGGTGCTGCGCGTGGACAGCCCGGGCGGCAGCGTACTGGCCTCCGAGCAGATTTACCGCGAAGTGCGCGCGCTCAAGCAGGCCGGCAAGCCGGTGGTCGTGTCGATGAGCGACGTTGCGGCCTCCGGCGGCTACTACATTGCCGCGCCAGCCGACGAAATCATCGCCAGCGCCAACACCATCACCGGCTCTATCGGTGTGTTCGCGAGCATTCCGACTTTCAATCGGTCCCTGGGCAAACTCGGTATTAGCGTGGATGGTGTCGGCACCACGCCGCTGTCGGGCGCGATGCGCCTGGATCGGCCGATGTCGGAGGGTGCCAACAAGGTGTTGCAGAGTACGGTCGATCACACGTACGAGCAGTTCCTGACGCGCGTGGCATCCGGGCGCAGCAAGCCGCGCGATGCGATCGATGCCATCGCCCAGGGCCGCGTCTGGGCGGGGGTCGATGCGCTGCCCATCGGCCTGGTCGATCGGATCGGCGGTTATCAGGACGCCGTCAAGGCCGCGGCAAAGCGCGCCGGATTGCAGGGCGTCTACGGCGTGCGACGCATTGAGCCCGAGCTGACTTGGGTGCAGCAGCTGCTGCTGCAGATGCGAACCAGTGGCGAGCGGATCCTCGAGCAGATCGGCTGGTGGCACAGCGGGATCGCCGCGCTGGCGCTGCGGCTGGCGCCGCTCGATCGCGAGATGGCGCGCTGGGCACGCCTGAGCGCGCCACACACGGTTTACGCCTACTGCTTCTGCGGCGTCGAGTAGGGGGCGCAGGCAGCGCGCGCGGGCCGCAGGGGTGCCGAGCGCCGTAGTGCGCTGTCAGCGCAGTTGCCTCACCCGCCGCGCGAGCGCCGGCCGCAGATCGCTCCATAGCGTCCTGGCGGCGAAGGTGACGGCGCACAGTCCCGCCGTGTGCAGCTCGATCGGCGGCGGTTTGCCCTGAAATCGCTGCGCAAGGGCGCTCAATCCCGGGTTGTGGCCAACGATCATCAGTGTGCCGGCCGCAGCGGGGCAGCGTCGCAGCGCCGCCAGCAGCGCGTCCGGTTCGCCCGGGTACAGCGCCGGATCGAAATGCATGCCATCGGCCAGATCGAGCTCGGCGGCAACGATCGTCGCGGTCTCGCGCGCCCGTGCCGCAGGGCTCACGAGCAGGTAATCGCAATGGATCTGCGCCACGGCGATGCATTGGGCCGCGTCGAGCGCCTCGGCGCGGCCGCGCCGAGTCAACGGCCGATCGATATCCTCCAATCCGTCGCGGGCCTCTACGGCATGTCCATGCCGCAACAGCAGCAGCTGCTTCATGCGCCTCACCGACGCTACCAGGTCATGCCGGTTTGCAGGCGCGCGGCCTCCGACATCATGGACTGGTTCCACGGCGGATCGAAGCTCATCGAAACCTCCACGCGGCCGACGGTCGGAATGCTCTCGAGCTTCTCTTTGACATCCTGCACCAGTACATCTCCCATGCCGCAGCCCGGCGCCGTGAGTGTCATCGTGACATGGATATCGCGCGTGCCATCGGCGCCGGCGCTGACCTCGCAATCGTACACGAGCCCGAGATCGACGATGTTGATCGGAATCTCCGGATCGAAGCAGCTGCGCATCTGCTGCCAGGCGAGCTCGCGTACGTCCGCTTCGGTGGCATTAGGCGGCAGCTTCGGCGGGCGCACGACCTGCTTGCCGATGGCGTCGGCCTGATCCCCGGCGAGGCGATAGAGATTGCCCTCGACGTAGAGCGTAAAGCTGCCGCCCAGCGCCTGCGTGATGTAGCCGGCGAGTCCTAGCTTGAGCATGATCGGCTGCCCGCCGGGGACCATGACCGCCTCGACGTCGCGTTGGATCACCACCGGCTCATTTTCGTAGGCGCGCACGGCTCACTCCGTCGATACGGGCAGGTGCGTGTCGGACAGCGCTGCGTGCAGCGTGTGCCAGCACAGACTTGCGCACTTGACCCGCGCTGGAAATTCCGCGACTCCGCCGAGCGCCGCAAGCTTGCCGAGCTCACGATCCCCGGCGCCCGCGCGTCCGGTGAGCAGCGCGTGCACCTGCTCGTACAAGCGCTCGATCTCGGCGCGTTGCCGGCCTTTGACGGCTTCGCTCATGAGCGAAGCCGAGGCCATCGAGATCGCGCAGCCCTGACCCTCGAAGCGCAGATCCGCTACGCGCTCGCCCTCCATGCGCAGCGTGACGTCCAGTAAGTCGCCGCAGAGTGGATTGCGGCCCGTGGCGCTGGCGTCGGCCGGATCGAGGCGGCCGAAATTACGCGGGCTGCGGTTGTGGTCGAGAATGACCTCGCGATACAGCTCTTTCAGATCCATCGCCACGGCACCTCGCGCCTCAGCCGAACAGCTCGCGGACTTTACGCACGCCCTCGACCAAGCGCTCCACATCGTGCGCATTGTTGTAGCAGCCAAACGACGCGCGCGCGGTGGCCGGCAAGCCGTAGAACTGCATGACGGGCATGGCGCAATGATGGCCGGTGCGAATGGCGATCCCCTCGCTGTCGAGGATGGTGCCGATGTCGTGCGGATGCACGCCCTGCATCGTGAAGGAGACCACGGCCGCCTTGCCGGCAGCGGTGCCGACCAGCCGCAGGCCGGGCAGCCCGGCCAGCCGCGTGCTGGCGAGCTCGAGCAGGCCATGCTCGTGCGCAGCGATCGCCTCGCGGCCCAAGCCCTCGACATACTCGAGGGCTGCGCCTAGACCAATGGCGCCGGAGATGTTGGGCGTGCCGGCCTCGAATTTCGCCGGCAGCGCGTTGTAAGTGGACGCTTCGATGCTGACCGACAAAATCATCTCGCCGCCGCCCTGCCACGGCGGCATGGCTTCCAGCAATGCCTCGCGGCCATAGAGCACTCCGATGCCGGTCGGACCATAGACCTTGTGGCCTGAAAAGGCATAGAAATCGCAATCCAGCGCGCGCACATCGACGGTCGCATGCGCAATCGCCTGCGCGCCATCGACCAGCACCGGCACACCGTGCGCATGCGCCAGGCGCACGATTTCCTGCACCGGCAGTACGGTGCCCAGAGCATTCGAGACGTGCGCGATTGCGATCAGACGCGTGCGCGGCGAGAGCAGCTGCTTGAATGCCGGCATGTCGAGCTCACCGGCGCTCGTAAGCGGTGCGGCCCGCAGCTTCGCGCCCGTCGCAGCACAGATCATCTGCCACGGCACGATATTGGCGTGGTGCTCAAGATAAGTGATGAGCACTTCGTCGCCCGCCTTGAGATGGCCGCGGCCCCAACTGTTGGCCACCAGATTGATCGCTTCGGTGGTACCGCGCACGAACACGATCTCGCGGCTCGAGCGCGCATTGATAAAGCGCCGCACGGTCTCGCGCGAGCGCTCAAAGGCATCGGTCGCCCATTGGCTCAAGCTATGCACGCCGCGGTGCACATTGGCGTGCAGCGTGGTCTCGTAGTGCTCGACCGCGCGTAGCACCGGCAGCGGGCGCTGGGCGGAGGCGGCGCTGTCGAGATAGACCAGTGGCTTGCCGTTGATGCTGCGCGCCAGGATCGGAAAATCGGCGCGCACGCGCGCGGCATCGAAGCGTGTCGCCACGACGGCGGGGCTGGCACTCATAGCAGATCTCCCAAGCCGGTCACGTCCGGCAGCTGTTCGGCCGCCAGGCGCTCGGCCTCTACGCGCAGGCTCGGCAGCTCGATCTCACGCAGCACATCGCCCAGGAACGCCCATTTGAGCAGCGCGCGCGCGCTCTGGCGGTCGATGCCGCGGGCCAACAGGTAGAACAGCAGATCCTCATCGAGCCGTCCCGTGGTCGCGCCGTGCGCGGCGCGTACCTCGTCGGTCAGGATTTCCAGACGCGGCCGCAAATCGATCTCGGCGGTGCCGCCATCGATCAGGCCACGCAGCGACTGCTGTGCCTGCGAGCCGGGCGCGCTGGCCTCGATCTGGATGTGGCCGCTAAAGGCCAGCCGGGCGCGCTCACCGGCAATGCCGCGAAACATCTCGTCCGTTTGCGTATCCGGCGCGTTGTGATCGACCTTGAGGGCGACGTCGTGGACCTGCTCGCCGCGGCCGACCGCAATTGCACGCCACACCACGGCGGCGCCGCTCCCGCTCAGCTGCACGTGCGCGCTGGTGCGCGCGCTACCGGCGCCGACCGCCACGCAATGCACCGTGTAGCGGGACCGCTGCGCGAGCCGGGCTGAGAGCGTATCGGCAAAGAGGCAGTGGCGGCCGTATTGCTGCAGGCGGTAGTGATTGAGCATCGCATCGCGCGCGAGCTCAATCTTGAGATTGCACGCCACCAGCGACGAGGAGTCGGGGGCGCCGAGGTGACGTTCGATCAGCCTAAGGCGACTGCCGGGCTCGAGCAGCAGCTGCAGCCGCGGATAGGCTGCGGCCCCCGCCGAGCGCTGGCTCGAGATAAACAGGATCTCGATCGCCGCCTCACCGCGCACCTGCAATTGCGCCACATCGTTCGCAAACATGTCGCACAGCAATCCCAGACGCTGCTCCGCGGGCCACAGATGCGCCGCGAGCAGCGGCGCGGCGTCATCGCTGAGCTGCATGCGGTGCTGACCCTCGACGCGCACGCCGTCGAGGTAGATCAATCGCTCGAATCCGGGCGGCGCGGGCGGCAGAGCCATCTGCGCGCGCAAAGCCGCCCATGCGGCCGCTGCCTCAGGCACGCCACCGGCTGGCGGGCGAAACCCTTGCAGTTGCTCGAAGGCGCGCAGATTCGAATAGCGCCAATGCTCGTCACGCGCGCTGGGCCAGCCGAGTTCGGCCAGGCGCGCCGCGGCGCGCGACTGCGGGCTGTCCATGGCGCCGCGGAAATCGCCCAGTACGCGATCGAGCACGGTCTGACGCAAGGCGGTCGCGGGCGCGTTCATGGCTCAGGCGGCGGCCTGTTCGCTGACCCAGTCGTAACCGCGCCGCTCGAGCTCGACTGCAAGCGTGCGATCGCCGCTGCGCACGATGCGGCCGCGGCAGAGCACGTGCACGAAATCCGGTACCACGTGCTCGAGCAGCCGCTGGTAGTGCGTCACGAGCACGATGCCACGCTCGGCACTGCGCAGCGAGTTCACGCCGTTGGCAACCACCTTGAGCGCATCGATATCCAGTCCGGAATCGGTCTCATCGAGCAGGGCGAGCGTCGGTTCGAGCACCAGCATCTGCAGAATCTCATTGCGCTTCTTCTCGCCGCCCGAGAAGCCTTCGTTGACGCCACGGCCGAGAAAGCTGTCATCGATCTGCATGAGCTGCGACTTGGAGCGCACCAGGCTCAAGAACTCGAACGCATCGAGCTCGGACAGGCCGCGCTCGCGTCGGGCAGCGTTCAGCGCAGTCTTGAGCAGGTAGGCGTTGTTGACGCCTGGAATTTCGACCGGATACTGAAAGCCCAGAAACAGCCCGGCGCGGGCGCGCTCTTCGGGGGCAAGCGCCAGCAGATCGCGGCCCTGGAAGTGGGCACTGCCGGCGAGGATCTCGTATCCTGGGCGACCCGCCAGCACATATGCCAGCGTGCTCTTTCCCGAACCGTTGGGGCCCATGATGGCATGGACCTCGCCGGATCCCACCGCGAGGGAAAGCCCCTGCAGCACGAGCTGTCCGCCGACGCGGACCTGCAAATCACGCACCTCCAACATAGGGATCTTGGCAGGCGGCGCGGCGGACCCTGCGGTATCGGCTGCCGACGAGTTCATCCCACTGCGCCTTCCAGGGTCACGGCCAGAAGATTCTGAGCTTCTACAGCAAATTCCATCGGTAACTCCTTGAATACAGAGCGACAAAACCCGCTCACAATCATGTTCACCGCATCCTCCGAATCGATCCCGCGCTGCAGACAGTAGAACAGCTGATCTTCGCTGATGCGCGAGGTGCTGGCCTCGTGCTCGACCGTGGCGCTCGGATTGCGCACTTCGATATACGGAAAGGTGTGCGCGCCGCAGTGCTTGCCCATGAGCAGCGAATCGCACTGCGTGAAATTGCGCGCGCCGGTGGCGGAGGGCAGGATCTTGACCAGTCCCCGATAGGCGTTCTGGCCGTGTCCGGCCGAGATGCCCTTGGAGACGATGGTGCTGCGCGTGTTCGCACCGATGTGGATCATCTTGGTGCCGGTGTCGGCCTGCTGGTAGTGGTTGGTGGTCGCCACCGAATAGAATTCGCCGATCGAGTTTTCTCCTCGCAGCACGCAGCTCGGGTATTTCCAGGTGATGGCCGAGCCGGTCTCGACCTGCGTCCATGAGATATGCGAATTACGGCCGCGGCACTCGCCGCGCTTGGTGACGAAGTTATAGATGCCGCCGCGTCCCTGCTCATCGCCCGGATACCAGTTCTGCACGGTCGAGTACTTGATCTGCGCATCCTCGAGCGCAATCAGTTCGACGACCGCCGCATGCAGCTGATTCTCATCGCGCATCGGCGCCGTGCAGCCTTCCAGATAACTGACGTAGCTGCCGGCGTCGGCAATGATCAGAGTGCGTTCGAACTGCCCGGTATTGGCGGCATTGATGCGGAAGTAGGTTGAAAGCTCCATCGGACAGCGCACGCCGGGCGGCACATAGACGAAGGAGCCGTCGCTGAACACGGCGGAGTTCAGCGTCGCATAGAAATTGTCGGTGTAGGGCACGACCGTGCCGAGATACTGCTCGAGCAGCGCCGGATGGCGCTGCACCGCTTCGGAAAACGGACAGAAGATGACTCCGGCGGTCGCGAGCTTTTCCTTGAATGTAGTGGCGACCGAGACGCTGTCGAACACTGCATCGACCGCCACCCCGGCCAGGCGCGCGCGCTCGTGCAACGGCACACCGAGCCGGTCGTAGGTGGCCAGCAGTTTCGGATCGACATCGGCCAGACTCTTGGGCCCATCGGTCTTCTGCTTTGGCGCCGAGTAGTAGGAGATCGCCTTGTAGTCGATCGGCGTGTAGCGCAAATGCGCCCAATGCGGCTCGCGCATGCCGCGCCAGTGACGCCAGGCGCGCAGGCGCCAGTCGAGCAGGAACTGCGGCTCCTGCTTCTTACGCGAGATCAGTCGCACCACGCCCTCATCCAGACCTGGCGGCACCGTGTCGGCGTCGATATCCGTGACGAAGCCGTGGCGATAGCTGCGGTTTACGAGCGCGTCGAGGTCGGGCGTGTTCATGCGGGTTCACGCTTAAAGCTGCGCGTGCCGATACCGCTGAGCACTACGCTGATGCCGCGGTCGAGCGCCGAATTGCGGTTCGGCGCCGTGGACAGGCCGGCCAGCTCGAGCAGCGAGATCTCCTGCAATGAGCAGCGGATGGCGAAGTTCACGCGCTGCCAGGAGTGGCCCACGCGGCAGGTGCGCTCGATGCCGCAGTGGCTTGCCGCGCCGGCGCACTCGGTCAGCGCCACGGGCCCGTCGAGCGCATCCAGGATCTGGGCTGCGGTGATGTCGGTGGCCGGGCGTGAGAGCAGATAGCCGCCCGCAGAGCCGCGCGTGGACGCGACCAGTCCCTGACGATGCAGTTGTTTCAGGAGCTTGGACACCGTGGGCGCCGCCAGGTGCGTTTCGGCGGCAATCTGCGCCGCCGTGAAGCGCCGCTCGGGCTCGGCGGCGAGCCGGGCCAGGATAACGGTGGCGTAGTCGGTCAGTTTGCTAATACGCAGCATGCAGCATCCCCTAAGTAGGACTAGTTTAGTTCCATATGGTCAAAATGAGAAGCGCCATGACGGGGCGCAGCGGCCGCAGGTGCGTAAGCCTTTGGTATGCTTTCGCTCTTACCGATTGGAGGATCGACTATGTCCCACAGTGACCTGGAAAGCGTCGCCGCCCGCATGGTGGCGAAGGGCAAAGGAATTCTGGCTGCCGACGAGAGCAACAGTACATGCACCAAACGCTTCGACAAGCTCGGTATCGCCTCGACCGAGGAGAACCGCCGGGCCTACCGCGAGCTGCTGTTCACGACAGCGGACGTGGCGCAGTGGATCAGCGGTGTCATCCTCTATGACGAGACCATACGGCAGAAAACCCGCGACGGCGTGGCGTTTGCGGACTATCTGACCAAGGCCGGCGTGCTGCCCGGCATCAAGGTCGACACCGGTGCCAAGCCGATGGCCCTATATCCGAACGAGACCATCACAGAAGGTCTGGATGGCTTGCGCGAGCGGCTGATCGAGTACTACAAGCTCGGCGCGCGCTTCGCTAAGTGGCGCGCAGTGATCGACATCGGCACCGGCGTTCCAACACGCGGCGCGATCGAAGCCAACGCGCATGCGTTGGCCCGCTACGCGGCGCTGTGCCAGGAGCAGAACATCGTGCCGATCGTAGAGCCCGAGGTGCTGATGGACGGGGCGCACACGCTCGAGCGCTGCGAGGAAGTCACTGATGCCGCGCTGGCGGAGGTATTCGCGCAGCTGCAGCGGCATCGCATTCATCTCGAGGGCATGATCCTCAAGCCGAACATGGTGATTTCCGGCAAGAAATGTGCGACCCAGGCCACGCCGGAGCAGGTGGCCGCGGCGACCGTGCGCTGCCTCAAGCGCCATGTGCCGAGCGCGGTGCCCGGGATTGCCTTTCTTTCCGGTGGACAGACGCCGCTCGAGGCCGCGTTGCACTTGTCGCTCATGAACCGAAGCGGCTCGCTCCCCTGGCAGTTGTCCTTCAGCTACGGGCGTGCGCTGCAGGATGCGGCGCTGTCGGCCTGGGCCGGCAAACCCGGCAACGTGGCACCGGCGCAAAAGCAGTTCCAGAAATGGGCGCGCCTCAACGGGCTCGCGCGCAGCGGCTCATTCCAGGCCGGCATGGAGCAGCAGGCCGCCTGACGGCGCGCTCGGGCATGAGACGTCAGCTGCATTGAGCGATCGCACGGAGGTGTCAAGCCAGCCGCCACTGATCGATGTGCAGGATGTGCACTACGCCGTGGGCACGCATTCGGTGTTCAGCGGGCTGAACGTGCGCGTGGCTGTCGGAAAGATCACGGCGATCATGGGACCTTCGGGCACCGGCAAGACTACATTGCTGCGGCTCATCATGGGTCAGATAGTGCCGCAGAGCGGGCGCATCAGCGTGTTCGGCCAGGACGTCGGCGCGCTCAAGCGCCGGGAGCTGTACGCATTGCGGCAGCGGGTCGGGCTGCTGTTTCAGAACGGCGCGCTGCTGACCGGCATGTCGGTGTTCGATAACGTGGCCTTCCCCGTGCGTGAGCACGCACGGCTGCCTGAGCCGGTGCTGCGCAAACTCGTGCTCATGAAGCTGCAGGCGGTCGGGCTGCGCGGCGCGGCCGAGCTCATGCCTTCGGAGCTCTCCGGCGGTATGGCGCGGCGGGTGGCGCTGGCGCGCGCCATCGTCATGGACCCGGAAGTGCTGCTGTACGATGAGCCGTTCGTAGGCTTGGATCCGATCTCCAAGGGCGTGATTCTGCGCCTGATCCAGTCGCTCAATAAGACACTGCACATCACCAGCGTGCTGGTCTCGCACGACGTGCAGGAGATCAGCGCCATCGCCGATCACACCTATCTCTTATCGAGCGGCGTCGTCGTGGCCGACGGCAATCCCGCCGAGCTCAAGCAGGATGCCTCGGCCGTCGTGCACCAGTTCATGACCGGCGCACCGGATGGACCAGTGCCGTTTCACTACCCGGCAGCCGATTACAACGCGCAACTGCTCGAGCGATGAGCGCCAGCGCGGCACGAGGTCAGGCGATCCGCAGCAACCTAATCAAAATCGGGGCGGTGACACGTTTCCTACTGCGCGTGCTGGGCCAGGCGCTGCCCGCGCTGAGTCGCCCGCGACTGTTGATCGAGCAGATCTACAATGCCGGCGCTCGCTCCCTGGTCATCATCATGCTGTGCGGTCTGTTCGTCGGCATGGTGCTCGGTTTGCAGGGCTACGACCTGCTGGCGCGATTCGGCTCCGAGTCCGCGCTGGGGGTCGCTGCCGCGCTCGGCTTGATCCGCGAGCTCGGGCCCGTGCTGACCGCATTGCTATTCGCAGGCCGGGCAGGCACGGCGCTGGCGTCGGAAATCGGTCTCATGCGGGCGACCGACCAGCTCACGGCCATGGAAATGATGGCCGTCGACCCGGTGCGGTACGTCGTGGCGCCACGCTTTCTCGGCGGATTCATCGCCATGCCGCTGCTTACGGCCATCTTCGACTGCATCGGCATCTACGGCACGCAGCTCATCGGTGTCGTCATGATGCGCATCCCAACGGGCACGTTCTGGTCGCAGACTGTCAATTCAGTGGAATTGCGCGACATCCGCGAGGGAGTCATCAAGAGCCTGGTGTTCGGGCTGGCCTGCAGTCTGATCGCCGTGTATGAAGGTTATTATGCGGAGCCGACCGCCGAAGGCGTGGGTCTGGCGACAACCCGTACGGTAGTGACCTCGGCCGTGATGGTGCTGATGCTCGATTACGTGCTGACGGCGGCATTTTTGTAAGTTTTCGCGAGGGCGACTCATCATGGCAGCGGCGCAACGGTCGATCGACATGGGTACGGGCCTGTTCGTGCTGCTGGGTTTCGCAGCCTTGGGCTTTCTGACGACACAATTGCCCGGCAGCGGCTTACAGCTGCATGAAGCGAGGGATAGTTATAACGTGCTCGCGAAATTCGACAACATCGGCGGACTGAAGGTCGGCGCGCCGGTCAGCATGGCTGGCGTCAACATCGGGCGCGTGTCGGCCATACAGCTCGATACCTCGGAGTACAAGGCGGCCGTGACGCTGAGCATCGAACGGTCATTTGCGCGCATTCCGGAGGACAGCGATGCCGAAATCGAGACTTCGGGCCTGCTCGGGGCAAACTACGTCAGCATCACGGCGGCGGCTCGGACAAGTTCCTGCACGCGGGCAGCCAAGTGCAGTTCACCCAGTCGGCCATGGTGCTCGAAAATCTCATCAACAAATTCTTCGCCAACAGCGCCGGCAAGCAAGGAGGCGCACAATGACTCGCAAAGCTACTCTTGGAGCTCGAGGCGCATCGTGGGGCGCAGCGCTGCTGGCCTGTGCGGCGCTTGGCGCGGCAGTGGCGGCCGAGGATCTCGGCGCCGCGGTCGACGCCAGCACTCCGGGCAATCTCATACAGACCACCGCCACCGCGATGCTCAAGGATCTGGATGCGCATCGCGCCGAGTACCGCAAGGATCCCGCCAAGGTTCACCAGCTGGTCGACCAGGTGCTGCTGCCGCACTTTGATAGCGAGTATTCGGCGCGGCTGGTGTTGGCGCGCCATTGGAATGCTGCCAGCGCGGAACAGCGCACCCGATTCATCAATGCCTTCTACAAGTCGCTGCTGAGCAATTATGGCGACGCGCTGGTCGATTTCACCTCCGATCGGCTCAAGGTGTTTCCGTACACCGGTGATCCCGCTGCGCAGTACGCAACGGTGCGAACGCAAGTGCGCAAGGACGACGGCTCGCAAGTCTCGGTGAACTACGCTTTGCATCGCACCGATCAGGGCTGGAAGGCCTGGGACGTCATCATCGAGGGCATCAGCTACGTCAAGAGCTTTCGCGATGATCTCGGCTCGGAGATCGATCAGAAGGGGCTCGATGAGGTGATCGCGCGGCTCGAGGCCGGCGAGAAACCCGCGGCGATCCAGTCAGTCGGCAGTAAGAAGAGCTAGCAGGTGGCGCCGACGCAGCCGGGCGATCGCGGCGGGCTCTTTGGCGCCGGCGATGCGCCCGCGATCGACGGCGAGGCGGCATTCGTCGCGGTCTCGAGCGGCGTTTTCCGGCTCGAGGCGCCGCTGACATTTGCGAGTGTGCCCGCGCTGCGACAGCCTGGGCTGGAGCGCATCGATGCGGCCACCACGCAGCTGGAATTCGATCTACAGCACGTGGCGACGACTGACAGTGCCGGCCTGGCGCTGTTGATCGACTGGTTGGCCGAGGCGCGTGCCCGGCAGCGCACGCTGCGATATGCCCGCGCCCCAGAGGAGTTGCTCAACCTCGCACGGCTCAGCGAAGTCGAAGCGCTGATTGTCGCTTAAGCTGCGCTATCGCAAGGACAGCGCTCGATCATAGCCGGTGAGCTCCAGATAGCCTCGTCCGACCACTCGCTGGTTCTCGAGCGCCGTCACGGCACCCTCCCAGTAGATCGCACCACTGGAGAGGCGCGTATCGTGCTCCTGATCATCGAGCAGCGGCTCGAGCTCGAACTGCCGCGTGCCGACGCGTACCCGCATGCTGACCGGATAGCTCGCGCCGGTGCGCGTCGAGCGCCAGCGCCGCTGCGCCGTGAACTCGACGGCATCCAGGGCAAAGCTGTGGCTGCGCCCGTCCGGGTCGCGCACAGTGGCCGCGCTCCAGTAGCTCTGCCCGCTGCGATCGCGGATGCGAAACGCCATGACCGCAGCGCCGTCGTCGAGATTCAATCCGATCCAGTCCCAGCCGGAGGCCCCGGGGTCGAGATAGTGGCTGGACCATTCATGATCGAGCCAGGCCTCACCGCTGACCGAATCGGTATGCGCAGCGCGCCCGATGCTGCCGCTGACACGTAAGTGTGGCTCGCTGTAGTAGTAGCTGGCCGATTGCGGCTCGGGTCCCTTCTGGCTGTAGCCGCCCGCACCGTTGAGCAGCGGCGGCTGCGTGGACGCCAGACGCAGATCGAGCGTGAAGTCCTGCGCGGCGATATAGGCTCGATAGCGGCCATCCTGCCGCTGCAGTTGCCAGTCATCGATCCAGACACGGGTGTCGCTCTGCTCGGCCTCGGCCAGACCCAGGCCCGCGCGCCGCACGCGCTGATCGTGCCAGAGCCCCCCGTGCAGCGGATCACTGATCGCGCAGTGTGCGATCAGCAGCTGCTGCGGCGCGAATGCGCTCGGATTGGATTCCGTCAGCGCCGGGCGGGTGCGAAAGAACGTTATCTGGAAGCCAAGTGATTCGCGCCGTGCGCTGGTAAGCCAGCCCGTGACATACCACCATTCGATGGCAAATTGCGGATGGCTGCCAAAATCGCGAGGAAACTGCAGTGTGTAACCCGGGACCACGGCGGCGAATGTGGTTGCGGACGCAGCGGCCGGCGGCGCCTCGGCCAGGGCGGGCAGGGGCAGCAGCCATCCTGCCAGCAAGGACAGCACGCGCCGCCTCACCAATCCTCGCGCACGGCACGGATCGGATCCTGGCTCATGGCTGCACGAGCGCTCACGAGCGCGGTGAGCGCCGAGGCGGTGATCAAGGCGAGGCTCAGGCCTGCCAGCTGCAACCAGGGGACCGCCAGATCGATGCTCCAGTTGAATGATTGTCGGTTGATCACGTAAACCAGAATGAGGCTCAGGCTCAAGCCGAGCAACAGGCCATAGAGCACCGCCAGAGCGCTGAGCGCGAGTCCTTCGCTGGCAAACATCCACAGCACCTGCCGGCGCAGCATGCCCAGATGCCGCAGCATGCCAAATTGCGCGCGCCGCGCGAGTGCGCTCGAGCTTGCGGCGACGCTCACGCCGACCAGACCGATCAGCACGGCGATGGCCTCGAGCATATAGGTGATCAGAAAGGCGCGATCAAAGGCTCTCAGGGAGCGTTGCCGAAGCTCCGGGCTGGAGATGAGCTCGAGCGACTCGTCGGCACCCAGCACTGCGCGGATCGCGGTTGCTACCGTGGCGGCCGCGGCGTGCGGCCGCAACCAGATCGAGGCGTCGGTGGCACTGGCATCTGCGGTCGCTGCGACATAGTCCTGCCGTCGGATCACGATGGCGCCGCCGGGGTGCGCGTAGTCGCGCCATAGGCCCGCGACGACGAAGGGACGGCTGCGCGCGCCGAGGGGCAGCATGAGTCGCTGACCAGGGGCATAGCCGTAGAGATCCTGCACGGCCTCGGAAATCCAGGCTGGCGGCAGGCCGGCCCACTCGGGTGACGGGGGCGCTTCGTGCAACAGCGGCAGCGTATCGGCGGCGCGCTGCGGGGACACGTCGCGCGCTATCAGCGCGACCGCCGGGCCTTCGGCCCGCAGCAGTATGGGCTGCACGCGCCGGTAGTCGACGTGCGCGACGCCTTCGAGTGAGCCAATGCGCCGCTGCAAGGTCGGTGATAGTGCGGCTGTGTCACTGCCGAGTGGCGAGCGCAATTGCAGATCGGACGGTAACAGCTTGGCGAGCCACAGCTCGAAGGAGTCGCGGAATGAGTGGACCATGATGGCCATGGCAACCATGAGGCTGAAACTCACGATGATCGAGGCGAGACTGATGGTCGATGAGCCGAGACTGCCTTTGAGCTGCGCGAAGGCGGTGTCGGGTACGACGTGTCCGCTGCGAGGCAGCAGATCGACCGTGCGCCGCGTCAGTGCCGGCACCAGCAGCACCGAACCGACCAGCAGCGCAGCGATCGAAAGGTAACCGGGCAGCGGCAAGCCTCTGATCGGCGGCAGGCAGGCAAGCAGGGCACCGGCTGCCAAGAGGGACCACGCGGGCGCAGTGGTCACGAAGCTGGCGAGATCCTGTTCGGCGTCGCCGGCCTTGAGAGCGAGCGCCGGTGCGCGCTGCGCGGCCTGCCATGCGGGCACAGCGCCGCCGGCACAGGCTGCGGCCGTGCCGATCAGCGCAAAGGCCAGCATCGGCCCGAGGTGCACGATCAGCCCCGCACCCATGGCGGCAAACTGTCGATTGCCCAGATCGGCGCCGCCCGCATAGTGCAGCATCAGCGTAGCGAGCAACGTGCCGAGCAAGATGCCGAGCGCGGAGCCTAGCGCACCCAGGGCGGCGGTCTCGGCCAGTAATGCCAGGCGCAGCTCGGCGCGTGTGAGGCCGAGCGAGCGCAACAGTCCGAGCGCGACGCGCCGATGCAGCACCGACAGCCACTGTGTCGAGAACACGACGAAGGCGCCGGTCAGCAAGGCCACGAGCGCCAGCATGTCGAGATTCACGCGGTAGGCACGCGTGGCCGCGCTGGCGCGGCCGCGCTCGATCTGTGGGCTCAGCGCGAACACCCCCGCAGGCAGCCGCGCACCCAGGCGCTCGCGCACCAGCCGCAGGTCGCTGCCTGCGCGCAGCCGCAGGTCGACGCGATTGAGGCGCCCCAATCGCTCCAGGGTCCATTGGGCAGCGGCGATGTCCATGATGCCGAGCGGCTGCGGATAGCCCTCGCCGGGCAGAATGTCGATGACGCGCAGCCACTTCAGCGTGCCGCCGACGTTGATCGAAAGCCGAGCGGAGCGCTGCAGATGCAGGGCGTCGGCCGCCGCGCGGCTCAGCACGATCGCATCCGAGGCAAACAACGCCGGGATGTCCGCGGCGATTGCGCCCATGAGCTCGGGTTGCAAGGCTGCGGCGCGAAACGGATCGAGCCCCAAGACCCGCAGCGCCGGGAGGCTCGAGGGCACGACACTCAGCTGCAGCTCGAGCAGCGGACTGGCGAGGCTCACGGCGCTGTCATGCGCCAACGCCACGAAGACCGATTCGTCAAAGCCCGCGGCAGGTCCGCGCACCACGATGTCCGCCTGGCCGATGAGGCTGCGCGTGGCCTGGTCGAACTCGGTCAGCGCCGCACTGTTGATCAGATACACGGCTGCGCCGAGCGCCACGCCCAGCGCGATTGCCAGCAGCGTGGCGAGTAACCGCAACGGCTGCTCGCGTACCTGCGCGAGCGTCAAGACACGCCAGCCGACGCGCGCTGAGCGCAGGCTGATCATGGCGAGGGCGTCAGCCGGCCGGCCTCGAGCCGCATGATGCGGTCGGCCGCCTGCGCGGCCGCCAACGAATGCGTGATCAGAATGGCACTGGCAGCGCTGCGGCTCAGCTGCGCGCGCAATACGCGCAGTATTTGTGCCGCCGTGTCCGCGTCCAGATTGCCGGTCGGCTCATCGGCGAGCAGCAGCGCCGGCTCGTGTACCAGGGCGCGCGCGATCGCGATGCGTTGCAATTCTCCACCCGACAGCTCGCGCGGATAGGTGTGTGCGAGCTGCCCGATGCCGCAGCGCTCGAGCCACTGCCGCGCACGCGGCTCGCGCTGCGCGCGCGGCACACCCAGCAGATCGAGCGGCAATGACACATTCTGCATGACCGTGAGGTACGGCAGGATGTGGAAGGCCTGGAAGATGAACCCTACGCGCGCGCGGCGCAGGCGTGTAAGCGCATCGTCATCGAGCGTGCTCAAGTCGACGCCCTCGAGCAATACGCGGCCGCTATCGGGCCGATCCAGACCGGCGATGATATTCAGCAGCGTCGACTTGCCAGCGCCGGATTCGCCCATGATCGCGAGGAACTCGCCGGCGCACAGCTCGAGCTGCAATCCGTCGAGCACGGGCGCGCCCGCGGCCCGATAGCGCTTGCGCAGCGCCGCGAGCGCCAGAACCGGGATTACAGCGCGTGAAGGTGCTGCCACCGCTCTCTACGGTGAGGGCGGCGCATCACCCGTGTCCTCGCCGGCATCAGGCGGCGGCTCATCTGGCGGCTGATCACCGTGGATCTGATACTCGCGCCGCTGCAGCCAGACGTTGCGGATGAAGGCATAGGGGTCGAAGCTGCGATCAATGTACTTGTCCTCATCGAGCAACGCCGCGCGGTGATCGATCAGATCGACGGTGAACAGACTCCAGCGCACGTACGGATCGGTGATGTAGGCGCGAGGCGTGGTGTATTCGTCCGCCAGCAGGCCGATCGAATCACGCAGCGTCGAGGGCCCCAGGAGGGGCAGCATCACGTAGGGACCGCTGTGCACGCCCCATTTGCCCAGCGTCTGACCGAAATCGGCGCTGTGTCGATCGAGGCCCGAAGGGCTCGCCACATCGAACAGACCGCCGAGGCCGAACAGCGTGTTCACCACGAGCCGGGTGGTATCGCTCGCGCCCGCGCGGAACTGTCCCTGCAGGAAATCGTTGAGGATGGTGGTCGTGTAGGTCAGATTGCTCATGAAATTGGTGACTGCGGTGCGTGCGCCGCGCGGGACGACCCTGACATAGGTACGCGCGGTCGGACGCAGTAGCGCATGATCGACCTTGACATTGAAGATATAGATCGAACGGTTCACGCGTTCGAAGCGATCACGCGGATCGGGTTTCGCGCCCGGCGGCAAGGTGGCGCACCCGCTCAGGCTCAGCAGCAGCATCAGCATCGGCGCGAGGCGGCGCAAGGGTCGGCCAGAGGCCGGCCCACAGGCCGGCGGTTCGCAGTTCCACATTCCTTGACAGTCTAGCAGGTCGAGGCGGCGCGGCTGCGCAGTGCAGTAACCGGCCGGGCGGGGAATCGGCCGCAGTCGGCAGAGCTCGAGGGGCCTACCGGCGGGAGGTCGAGCTGTGCGCGGCCTGCTGCTCGCGCAGCCAGCCGCGTACCTCATCGAGCTGCGCTCGGAAGCGGGCACGCTGGATGGGTGACAGGTTCGGCGCTGCCAAAGCAAGCTCGAGCTGTTGATTGGCGAGGGGAAGATTTCCGCCCGCCAGGTCGTACTGCGCCATGTAGTAGTAGGCATCGCCGGGATCCCCCGCGGCGCTGGCGGCCAGTGCGGTGAGCCGTATCTGCGGCGGGGACGGCTCGACGTTGTTGAACAGATCCAACAGGATTTCATGCGCCTGTTGCGGCAGGCCGGCCTGCATGAGGGTTTCCGCATAGCGTACGGTCAGCGGCACATTGCGCGGAAACAGCCGGCTCGAGCGCTCGAACTGCGCCAATGCCGCATCGGGGTGGCCGGCGCTTGCCAGCGCCTGACCCAGCGCCGAATACAGCATGGTCAGTTGCGGGTACTTGGCCTGCAGCTCGGTGAAGGTACGCACCGCGGACGCTGCCTCGCCGTTCTGCATCTGCAGCAGCGCCTCGCCGTAGCGCTCCGCCGGCGTCAGGGGCCGATGCTCGCGCACTGTGGCGTAGTACTGGGCTAGCCGTCCTTCGGGGGGCGTCACCAGTACGCGCAGGCGCTCCTTGATGAAAGGATAGCTTACGGATTCAGGCTGCGGCACCGTTCGCGGCATCTGCGCGGCGCGGGCGCGCGAGGTCGCGATACGCTCGCTGGTGACCGGATGGTCCTGCAGCAACGCCGGGATTTCCCCTTCGGCGAGTCCCTCGACACGCGCCAGCGACTCGAAAAAGGTGGCCATCTCCTGGGGATCGAATCCCGCACCGGCCAGCAGCTGGATGCCGACCGCATCGGCTTCGATTTCCTGGCTGCGCGTGAAGTTGATGCTTTGCTGCAGAGCAATACCCTGGCTCATGGCCACGGCGCCCTCGATGGCCTGGCCGCCCGCTCCGCTGGCCGCGCCAATGAGTATCGCCGCCAGCAAGGCCGCAGTGGAGGCCAGCGACATGCGAGACTGCGCCTGGATCGCCCGCGCCATGTGGTGCTGGACGACGTGGCCGGTTTCGTGCGCCATGACGCTGGCCAGTTGCGCCTCGTCCTGCGTCAGCAGAATCAGACCGGAGTTGACGCAGACGAAGCCACCGAAGGTCGCAAAGGCGTTGACGATGGGCTCACGCAGCGCCAGGTAGGTAAAGGTCTGATCGTCGGCCCGTGCCTGAGAGGACAGGCGGGAGCCCAGCTGCTGCAGATAGTCGGTGACTTCGGCATCGTCCAGAATCAAGTTCTGATCGCGCAGCTCGTTCATCTCCATGCGACCGATCTGCGAGTCGTCGAATCGGTTGACCATGGCGCTGGACGGGCCGCCGAGATCCGGTAGATCGCCGGCCACGGAGGGCGCGCTCGGCGCAATGCGAGCCACGTCCGCGGCCCAGCCGGCCGTGAACGTCAGCAGACAGCCCAGAGTGGCAGCGAAGATGCGACGCATAAACCCTTGAGACTATAGCACTAAGTGATTGGACAGCTAACGCCGAAGCAAGGTTCCAGGTTGACCTCGGCCGGACCGTCCTCAGAGCGCCTCGGAGGCGAAGTCGGCGAGTCTGGAGCGCTCGCCACGCACCAGCGTGATATGACCGGAATGGCTCCAGCCATGGAAGCGATTCACAACGTACGTCAGCCCGCAGGTGGTCTCGGTCAGATAGGGGGTGTCGATTTGCGCGATGTTGCCCAGGCACACCAGCTTGCTGCCCGGCCCCGCGCGCGTGACCAACGCCTTCATCTGCTTGGGGGTGAGGTTCTGCGCCTCATCGAGGATGATGAAGCGGTTCAGGAACGTACGCCCGCGCATGAAATTCAATGACCGGATCTTGATGCGATTGCGCAGCAGGTCGTTGGTGGCCGCGCGACCCCAGTTGCCGCCTTCATCGCTGCGCGTGAGCACCTCGAGGTTATCCATCAGCGCGCCCATCCAGGGTTCCATCTTTTCCTCCTCGGTACCGGGCAGGAAACCGATGTCCTCGCCGAGCGGCACGGTGACGCGGGTCATGATGATTTCCATGAAGCGATTGCGTTCGAGCGTCTGCGTCAGGCCCGCCGCCAGCGCCAGCAGGGTCTTGCCGCTGCCGGCAGGGCCGAGCAGCGTCACGAACTCAATGTCCGGATCCATGAGCAGATTCAGCGCAAAATTCTGCTCGCGATTGCGCGCCGTGATGCCCCAGACGCTGTGGCGCTCGCTGCGAAAATCGCGCGCCAGCTCGAGCTTGGCTGAATCGCCTTCGATGCTGCGCACGATGGCCTCGATGCCCTGTGGAGTGGTTTCGTGCACGAACAGGTTCGGCTGCCAATTCGCCGCCGCCGGTCCCCTGACCTCGTACCAGGTGCGCTCGCCTTCCTTCCATGAGCGCATATCTCGGCCATTGCTTTCCCAGAAGTCTGCGCTCAGCGCCTCGATGCCCGTATAGAGCACATCGGCGTCTTCGATGGTCTTGTCACTGTAGTAATCCTCGGCGTGCACGCCGATGATGGCCGCCTTGATGCGCAGATTGATGTCCTTGGACACCAGCGCGATGCGTGCCTGCGGCACCTGCCGCTGCAGCGAGAGCGTCTGCCCGAGAATCAGATTGTCGGCGCCCACCCCGGGAAGCCCTGCCGGCAAACCGCCCGAGAGCTCACGCGTCTGGAAGAACAGTCGCCCCGAGGAGGGCTTCTTGCCGTGGTTACCGCTGGAGCCCGAGAGGATCTCGAGCCCGGCATCGATCTGCTCCTTGGTGACCCCTCGCATCATGTCATCGAGAAAGCGGCTCACCTGCCGGGCATTGCGCGAGGCCTCGGACAGGCCTTTTTTATTGGCGTCGAGCTCCTCGAGCACCACCATCGGCAGGTAGATATCGTGTTCCTCGAAGCGGAAAATGGCCGTCGGATCGTGCATGAGCACGTTCGTATCGAGCACGTACATCCGGCGCGGCTCGGAACTGGTCGTCACAGCGCCTGCGCCGCTTCGAGCACTTCCAGAGCGTGCCCCTCGACCTTGACGCGGCGCCACTCCCGTCGCAGCACGCCCTTGGCGTCAATCAGAAAAGTGCTGCGCTCGATGCCGAGGACCTTGCGCCCGTACATGTTCTTTTCGCGGATGACATCGAACCGTTTGCACACCCGCTCGTCGGCGTCGGACAGCAGCGCAAACGGATAGCCCATCTTGTCGCGGAACTTCTCGTGCGAGGCGACACTGTCGCGCGAGAGACCGAACACGGTCACTCCCGCCTTGGCGAAGCGCGGCGCGAGCGCTGCGAACTGCTGGCCCTCGAGTGTGCAGCCCGGTGTGTTGTCGCGCGGATAGAAATACAGCACGAGCTTGCTGCCCAGCAAATCCTTGAGCCGTACGCTCTCACCGCCCGTTGCGGGCAGCGTGAAATCCGGCACCTTGTCGCCGATAGCGAGCGCCGTGCGCGCGGCGGCCTTGGCACTGCTGCCGGGTTTTTTGGCCTTGCGGCCGGAGTTCGTGGCCGCGCTCATGATTTGACCGGCTCCAGGATGGCGTCGAGATTGAGCGAATCGCAAAAATCCATGAACTCCTCGCGAAGTTGCGCCACGTGCAGTTTGCCGGGCACATTGATGACCATCTGCACTGCGAACATTGGCGCGCCGGTGTGCGCCGCCGGGTAGCCGCGTGTCGACACCTCGATGATGTCGATGCCGCGGCTGGCAAAGAAGCCCGATAGCCCCGCCACGATACCGGTCTGATCGAGGCTCACGATGTCGACCGAATAGGGCAGCATGTCCACGCGCGCGGCCTTGGGCTCGGTGCGCTTCAGATGCACGCTCAGGGCCTCGGTTTCGGCCAGGCGTGCCAGCTCGGATTCGATGCGCGCCAGCGCGTGCCAGTTGCCGCTGACCAGCAGCAGCATCGCGAACTCCGAGCCGAGCGCGGCCATGCGGCTCTCAGCGATGCTGCCGCCGCATTCATTGATGACGCGGGTCAGCTCGTGAACCATGCCGGTGCGGTCGCTGCCGATGGCGGAGACGGCGAGATGCTGCTTCATTGTCTCAGTAGTCACGGTCTAATCCGGCAGTGTACCGGGACTGGCGCGGCTTGCGAACGCTTAGCGTCATCGGCCGCTTGCCGGCTCGAATGCCCCCTGACTTGCCTCAAGTCCGCCGGCACCCGTAACATCGCGCGCCCACGTCCCGGTTTAAAGTTTCTGTATTTCCACACGACTGAAGCGGAGTCAGCCTCGAATGTTTGCCGGCAGCCTGGTCGCTATCGTCACGCCGATGCATCCGGACGGCGCCATCGATTGGGCCGCGTGGGATCGGCTGCTCGCATGGCACTTGAGCGCGGGCACTCAGGGCATCGTGGTGGGCGGCACCACCGGGGAATCGGCCACGCTCTCGCAGCAGGATCTGTTGGAGTTGCTCGAACGGGCGCGCCCGCGCCTGCGCGGGCGGGCGAGCCTCATCGCCGGCGCAGGAACCAGCAGCACCGCCGGCACCGTGGAGCGGGTGCGGCGGCTGTCCGAGGCCGGAGTGGACGCCCTGCTGGTGGTCACGCCGGCGTACAACAAACCGACCCAGGAGGGGCTCTACCGGCACTTCGAGGCGGTGGCAGCGGCATCGAGCGTGCCGATCGTGCTCTATAACGTGCCTTCGCGCACGGCAGTGGATTTGCTGCCGGCAACGGTTGCGCGGCTGGCGAAACTGCCCCGCATCGTTGCGGTCAAAGAAGCCGTGGCCTCGATGGAGCGTGTGCGCGAACTGGTTGCGTTGACTGCGGATGCCTTCGCCGTGCTGTCGGGCGACGATGCCACCGCGGCGGCGGCGATCAGTCATGGCGCGCGAGGAGTGATTTCGGTGACGGCGAATGTCGTGCCCAAGGCGATGGCGGCAATGGTTTCGGCGGCGCTGCGCGGCGATCGCGAGGCGGCCACGCGTCTGGATGCCCCGTTGCGTGCGTTGCATGAGGCGCTGTTCCTCGAGGCCAACCCCATTCCAGTCAAGTGGGCCCTGGCGCAGCGCGGCCTCATCCAAAGCGGCTTGCGCCTGCCGCTGACCGAGCTGTCAGAGCCTTTCCGCGCACGCGTGCGCGCTGCGCTCGCGATCGCCGAGGGACTCGAGCCATTGCCGCAGGCGAAGACGGCGTGACGGCGGCAAAGCTGCGCATCCGCGCGGCGCTGCGCGCGCTGTGTCTGTGCTGTTGCGCGGCGCCGTTGCTCACGGGCTGCACGCTGTACTACAAGATATTCCACCGATCGCACGATCATGGCTGCGCGGAGAAACCGTTCGCAGGCAACACCGACAATCTTTCCGGACTGGTCGCGCCGCCGGGGTTGAGCCAGCCCGACAAGCGCAACGAGATCAAGATTCCGACGCTCAACGAACCGGAACGCGTACGCGCCAAATCCGAGCCCTGCCTGGCGCAGCCGCCCAGCTATTCGACCGGTTCGTCCATTTCCGTTCCGGTACGGTCCGGTACCCCGATGGGCGCGCCTGCGCCTGCGCCGGCACCACCCGTCGTGCCCGCGCCGGCGCCTCAGCCGGCACCCAGGGACTCGAAGCCGCAGTAGGCGCGGCATACCGCGGGTTGCTAGAATCGAGGTCGACGGTGTCTTTAAAGGACTTGAATAATTTACTGTACACTGTTGATTCTAATAGTGTGGAGAGGTGGCCGAGCGGTCGAAGGCGCTGGACTGGAATTCCAGTAACATCTTCACGGGTGTTCGTGGGTTCGAATCCCACCCTCTCCGCCACCACTCTACTTGCCGCAGGTCCACGGTGATCCGCGCCGGTTCCTTCGCGACGACTAACCGTGAACCCCGTCAGGCCCGGAAGGGAGCAGCGGTAACGGCCCGGTCGGGTGCCGAAGACATAGCTGGTGCGGATCACCTCCCGCCGGTTTCTAATACAGCATGAGTTCCTACACCGCACTGGCGCGCAAATGGCGGCCGCACAGCTTCGCCGAAATGACCGGCCAGGAGCACGTGCTGCGCGCCCTGACCAACGCGCTTGCCAGCGATCGCGTGCATCACGCTTACTTGTTCGCCGGCACGCGCGGCGTGGGCAAGACCACTGTCGCGCGGATCCTGGCCAAATGTCTCAATTGCGAACGCGGCGTGAGTGCCACGCCATGCGGCGAGTGCGCCAGCTGCCGCGAGATCGACGCCGGCCGCAGCGTGGATTTGATCGAGGTCGATGCCGCCTCGCGCACTCGCGTGGACGACACGCGCGAGCTGCTCGACAACGTGCAATACGCGCCCACGCGCAGTCGCTACAAGATCTACTTGATCGACGAAGTCCATATGCTCTCGGCGCATTCCTTCAACGCGTTGCTCAAGACCCTCGAAGAGCCGCCGCCGCACGTAAAGTTTCTGCTCGCGACCACCGACCCGCAGAAGCTGCCGGTCACGGTGCTCTCTCGCTGCCTACAGTTCAATCTCAAGCGCCTGTCGGTGGCGCTGATCAGCGCGCGAATGCAGCAGATTCTGCAGGCCGAGCAGATTGCATTCGAGCCCGCGGCGCTGCAGTTGCTCGCGCACGGCGGCGACGGCAGTTTGCGCGATGCGCTGTCGCTGCTCGATCAGCTGCTGGCGTACGGCAACGGGCGGGCGCTCGAGTCCGACGCGCGCGCGATGCTCGGCACCGTGGGGCGCGACCAGGTCGCGCAGCTCGCCCGACTGCTCTCGGCGGGTGACGCTGCCGGTTTGATCGGCTATGCCAATGCGCTCGACGAGCGCGCCAGCGACTACGCGCAACTGCTGGAACAGCTCTCAGCACTGCTCGAGCGCGTGGCTCTCAAACAGCTGCTGCCAGACTACGACGGCGATGAGCTGCACCCGCTGGAACTGCTCACCGAGCTGGCGGCGGCGATAACCGCGGAGGACGTGCAGCTGTTCTATCAGACCGCGATCCTGGGAAGGCGCGATCTGGCGTTGGCGCCGGATCCCAGGACCGGCTTTCGCATGACGCTGATCCGGATGCTGGCATTCCGTCCGGCCGCGAGCAGCATGGGCGCAGCGGCGGCGGCGCCCATACGGGGTGCCGCATCAACTCATGGCGCCGTGTTCAACATGCCGGCCGCAGCGCCGGTCCCCGCGCCTGCGCCCGCATCCGCGCCTGCGCCGGCGGCAGGCCCCACCGAGTGGGCCGACATTCTCGCCGCGCTCGATCTGCAGGGCGCGCCGCGCCAGCTCGCATCCAATTGCGTGTTGCTCGGACGCGAGGGCGCTACGCTGCGCCTGGCGCTCGATCCGCGCAGCGCGTCGTTGCGAACGCGTGCGCTCGAGGAGAAGTTGTCGCAGGCGCTGGCGCGCCATTTCGGCAGTGCGGTGCGCCTCGAGATCGAAGTGCGCGAGAATGCTCAGGAGACGCCGGCGCGCTCGAGCGAACGCGCGCAGGCCGAGCGTCGTGTCGAGGTGCGCAGCGCCTTCGAGGCCGATCCAACGGTGCAGGCTTTCAAGGAACGTTTCGGCGCCAGCGTTCTGGCCGATAGCGTGCGTGCGGCGGAACCGGAGCCCTGAGGGCGAGTTACAGAGGTACAGTCGATGGCTAACATGAACAACTTCGTCAAGCAGGCGCAGGTGCTGCAGGCGAACATGCAGAAGGCACAGAGCGAAATTGCCGGCCTGGAAGTCACCGGCGAAGCCGGCGGCGGCATGGTCAAGGTCGTGATGAGCGGACGCCACGAGGTCAAGCGCGTGCAAATCGAGCCTTCGATCGTCGGCGAGGATCGCGAGATGCTCGAGGACCTGATCGCCGCGGCGATCAACGATGCGGTGCATCGGGTTGAAAGCGCCACACAGGCAAAAATGGCCGCTGCCATGGGGGGGCTGTCATTGCCGCCCGGAGTGAAGCTGCCGTTTTGAGGCGGCGAGGGCGTCGCGCATGAAGCATTCGCCCGCGCTGGCCGGTCTGATCGAAGCCTTGCGCGCGCTACCGGGCGTAGGACCGAAAAGCGCGCAACGCATGGCGTTTCATCTGCTGCAGAGCGGCCGCCAGGGAGCCAAGTCGTTGGCCGCGGCGCTCAATTTGGCGCTCGAGCGGGTCGGCCGCTGCGGCCGCTGTCGCATGCTGACCGAGGGCCCGCTGTGTGCCATCTGCAGCAATCCGCAGCGCGACGCCTCTCTGATCTGCGTGGTCGAATCGCCGGCCGACGTCGTGGCGATCGAGCAGTGCGGCGGTTATCGTGGTCGATACTTCGTGCTCATGGGGCGTTTGTCACCACTCGATGGCATCGGACCGGAGGAGCTCGGGGCGCGCGACTTCGAAGCCCTGCTCGAGGGCGGTGAGGTGCGTGAGGTCATCCTTGCGACCAACCCGACGGTCGAGGGCGAGGCCACGGCGCACTTCTTTTCCGAGCTCGTGCGCGCACGCGGCATCGCGGCCAGCCGCATCGCCCACGGCGTTCCGGTCGGCGGCGAACTCGAATATGTCGATGGCGGCACGCTCGCGCACGCGATGGCCGGCCGACACGCGTTGTCGTGAGGTGCGAGCCGGCGCGGGCAACTCAGCGATCCCGACGCGAGGCTGAGGAGTGCTGCGGGCTCTGCAGCCGTTCGTACAAGCGTCGCAGCCGCCGGTAGCTTTCGTAGCGGCGCTCAGAGACGCCCTCGCCGATCGCCCGGCGCACGGCGCAGTCCGGCTCGCGCAGGTGTCGGCAGTCGGCGAAGCGGCACTGCGCGCTCAGTGCGGCGAGCTCGGGAAAGCCGAGCGCCGGAGCATCCAATCGATCGATTGCCGGAGCGAAATCGCGCACGCCCGGCGAGTCGATGAGCTCACCGCCGCCCGGCAGTGCGTACAGGCGGGTCGCAGAGGTCGTGTGGCGACCCTCGTCGTCGCGCAGCAGTGCCCCGACGCTGGCGGCGGCGTGTGGCAGCAGCGCTCGCAACAGCGAAGACTTGCCAACACCGGATTGCCCGACCAATACCGCGGTTTGCTGATCGAGCAGCGCGCGCAGTTCGGGTAAGCCGCTCGAGGTGAGCGCCGAGACGCGCAGCACCGCATTGCCGCGCCGGGCGTAGCCGCAGAGCTCCTGATCCACTGGCGCATCGACCGCGAGCTCGGATTTGTTCAGCAGCACGGCGGCGCGAATGCCGGCGCACTGCGCTGCGGCCAGATATCGATCGACGATGAAGAAATCAGGAGTCGGCAGCGGCGCCACCACCACCAACAGCAGCGAGAGATTCGCGGCAATCAGCTCGCCCTTGCCGCGGGCGTTGCTGCGAAACAGTGCGCCGGTGCGCGGCGCAATCGCTACGATGCGCAGCTCCTCGTGGCGGGCATCGAATGCACACTGCACGTAATCGCCGCACACCAACGGGCGATCGCGCCCCGGCGATCGCGCCAGCAACTCCTCGCCAGCGCTGGTGCATACCCGTAGCAGCTGGCCATGCGCTGCAATGACGCGCGCGGTCAGTGCCGGCAGTGCGGCGCCGTGCGATCGCTCCGGCGCCTCACGCGCGCGCGCGCGCAAGTTGCGGTCTGGTTTCTTGTCGGGAAAACGCTCGGACATTCCTTGCTATGATGCCTTACTTTGATGGCGCCGAGGTTCTATGGCCAATCACGAGCATCTGATCTGGATCGACCTGGAGATGACCGGGTTGCTGCCCGACAGCGATCAGATCATCGAGATTGCTACGGTCATCACCGACAAGGATCTCAACGTGCTCACCGAGGGCCCCGAACTCGCCATTCATCAGCCCGAAGAGGTGCTGGCGCGCATGGATGCGTGGAACCAGCGGCAGCACGGTAGCTCTGGACTGCTCGCGCGCGTGCGCGCCAGCCGCATGACACTGGCCGAGGCCGAGCGGCAGACCCTGCTGTTCCTGAGCACGCACGTGCCACCCGGTGCTTCGCCGATGTGCGGCAACGGCATCTGTCAGGACCGGCGCTTTCTGGCACGCCTCATGCCTGAGCTCGAGCGTTTTTTTCACTACCGCAATCTCGACGTCAGTACGCTCAAGGAACTGGCGCGCCGCTGGATGCCGGGACTGAGCGCGGGCTATACCAAGCCGTCGGCGCACCTTGCGCGCGCCGACATTCACGAGTCAATCAAAGAGCTGCGCTTCTACCGCGAACGCATGTTCGTGTCATCTTGATGGTGCGCCGTAGCGCGCGCCAGTTGTTGCGCCGGGCCTGAGAACTGCGACACTAATTCATGGATATGCGGCGGATTTGCCGCGCAAACGCATGCTATAGTCATTGCATGCTTTGCGAAGCTGACATCAAAGTGTCATGGCGAGCACGTCCGCGCGGCTTTGTCGCATTGATGGGCCTGTACGAGAGCAATTACCTGCGCTTTCTGCAGCTCGCGGGCGATCCCAGGCGGCTCTCGGGTACGGTGATTTCGCGCGTCGCGGGGGATTGTGAGCTGCAGCTCGCGGTGCTCGAGCGTATGCCCTATACCAGCACGCTGTCCTTGACCTACGTGCTCGGCATCGCCTCGAGCGACGGTAGTGAACGGCTGCCGGATCTGCGGCTGCGCGCTTATCACGATGCACGGCTGCTGGAAGCGGAAGAATTCCAGGCGCAACATAAAACCCGCGGACAGGGGGTCCGGCCGGGGGAACGTGAACTGCATCAGCGCTGGACGCGCAACATGATGCTAAATAAATGGCTGGAATATTGCGCGCAGCGAGGACACCGATTCACGGTGCAGGAGCCGACCGACTAGCGGTGGACTGCAGACGTTCGGCCCGAGGGCCGTGCACATCATGCCGCCACTCATGAAACTGATCAGACAACTGGGATTTCTGCGCCTGGGCTTGGAGTCGGGCCGACGCGAAGGCGATCACGATCGGCTGGTGCATTTATTCCGTAACCGCGCCGAGCTCAAGAAAGCCTATAGCGGCGTGCAGGACGAGGTGCAGCGCCTCAAGGACCGCATCAAGCAGCAGGAAGGCGCTACCGCGCGCGTGCAGGAAATGCTGCAGGGACTCGAGGCGCGCCTGAGCCAACCGGAAAGCGCCTATCCGACCCTGGTGTTCTATCAGCTGCGCGAGCTATGGGCGTTGGGACGCACGCTCTTGACGCAGTTCGTGGCTGAGCTGGCCGAACAGCAGGAGGAGCGCGAACGGCGTGCATTCCTGGCCGAATACAACCGGCTTCAATTCGACCGCCGCCAGAGCATCGACGCCAATCTGCGCGCGGCGGAGACTCGTGCCGTCGAGGCGCGCGCGGCCGTGACCGATTTCGAGCAGCGCATTCAGGGCCTGCGGCAGTTCTGGCATTACTTCCAGCGGCGCGCATTGCGGCAGCTGCTGCAGGAAGCGAATCTGCACTCGCTGCTGTGCGCCCAAGAGCTCGAAAGCGCGCGCTCGGCGCGCACGCTGCTCGATGCCGAAGCGCCCCCCGAATTCGCCGGCTTGTCGGTGGAGGCGCGGCGCGCCATCAATCTGGCCGCTGTCGCCTATGCTCAAAGTCTATGCGACCGGCTGGCGCCCACCGGGCTGCTCGAGCCGGCGCGCGTGGCCGCCGGGCGCCGCGAGCCGCCGCGAGAGGATTATGGCGACCGCAAGCACTGCGAGGCGACCATGACGGCGATTCAGGGCGCGCGGGCCTTGCTCGAGCAACGCGCCAGTTCCTCGCAGGAGATCAAGCAGCGCTGCGACCGGTTGGCCGAACTGGCCAAGTACCGCAACGACGGCGACACCGTGCCGGTCGCGGAAAGTCTCTCGGCCGCGATCGATGGCTCCAAGGCGCTCGACGACGATATGTGGGAAATCTACCGCGTGCTGCTGCGCTGAGCGGGCCACGCTCGCAGCAGCGCACTGGATGCGCGCACGCTCATTCCATGGCCATTGCTCACGGCGCGATCGCCGCGGCCTGTTGCGCCATTTCCGGCAGGTTGCGATTGGCCTTGGCGGCGACGCCGTCGGCCATGATGTCGGCCGCCTGCGCCAGAATGACATCCGGTTCATCGCTGACCGTGATGTCTTCGACCGTCTTTACCGGCAGCAGCCCGTCGGCCTGACGGCGCGCATTCTCCTCTGTCAGTCGCACCTGGTCCTGCGACGTGCGCTCGGCCTGGCGCGTCTTCAGATTCAGCGACAGCGTCTTCTCGCGCCGGGCCGCATCCAGATTCGACAGGCTCACGAGCAACCATTGATAGTCGGCATTGTGCGTCGCGCGGTCGCTCTGCTCGGTCGCGAGTGTCTGCACCAACGAGCCTTCCGGTGGTAAGGCGCGAAACGGCACCGTGGCAATGCGATCCCAGGGCAGGGCGTGCTCGAGCACGCTTTCGCCGACATCGATGGCGCTGATGGCCGAGGGTAGCGACAGGTCCGGCGTTACGCCACGCAGCTGCGTGCTCTCGCCGGTCACGCGGTAGAATTTACCGATCGTCACGGTCAGCTGGCCCTCGGTGGGCTTGGAGGACCAGCGATCGAGCGGAATCACGCTCTGCACGGTACCCTTGCCGAAGCTGGTCTGACCGATGATCAGTCCGCGGTGGTAATCCTGAATCGCGCCGGCAAAGATCTCCGATGCCGATGCGCTGGTGCGGTCGATCAGTACGGCCAGCGGACCGGCATACGCTTGCCCGGGATCGGGCTCGTCGAGCACCTCGAGCTGCCCGGTCGTGTCCTTGAGCTGAACCGACGGCCCGTGATTCACGAACAGATGCGTCAGCCCGATGGCCTCAGGCAGATAGCCGCCGCCATCTCCGCGCAGATCGAGCACCAGTCCGTCGACGCCGCCGCTGGCGGCAAATTGCTGCAGCAGGCGCCGCACATCATGCGTGGTGCTGCGGTTGTCGCTGTTGCCGCCGGACTCCTCCATGTCGTTGTAGAAGCTGGGCACCGTGATGATGCCGATCTTATAGCTGCGACCGCCGCGCTGCAGCGTGCGCACTTCCTTCTTCGCCGCCTGCGCCTCGAGCGTCACCTTGTTGCGCGTGAGCTGGAGCGTGCGCTCGACGCTGCCCGGAGTGGCGCCAGCGGGCAGAATCTGCAGGCGCACCACGGTGCCGACTTTGCCGCGAATCAGCTGCACCACATCGTCCAGGCGCCAGCCGATCACATCGGACATGACGCCATCGGCGCCCTGACCAACTGCGGTGATTCGGTCGTTGGGCTTGAGTGTGCCGTCGGCCGCTGCCGGCCCGCCGGGCAGCACATTGGAGACGGTGACGTAGTCGTCATTGAGCTGCAGCGAGGCACCGATGCCCTCGTAGCTCAGACTCATCTGGATGCGATATTCCTCGGAGCTGCGCGGAGAAAAGTAATTCGAGTGCGGGTCGTAGGTGGAGGCATACGCATTCATGAGCGCCTCGAACACGTCCTCCGGCGAGATCCTATCGAGCCGCGCGAGCACGCGTTGATAGCGCTTGCGCAGCGTGTCCGCCGTATCGGCCCAGCTCTTGCCGGTCAGCATCAGCGAGATCGCATCGTTCTTGACGCGCAACCGCCACAGCTCATTGATCTGCGCGAGATCGGTCGGCCAGTTGGCGTGCTCGCGATCGAACTCGAAGCTCTCGTCGCGGGTCCAATCCGGCTCGGTGTCGAGCAGCTTGAGCGCGTATTGCATGCGCTCGCGGTTGCGCTCCTGAAAGACGTAGAACATCAAGTAGGCAGGATCGATCTCGCCGGTGTGGATCATGTCGCCGAACTTCAGTCGCCAGCGGTCGAAGGTGCCGATGTCGCTGGCCAGGAAGTAGCTGTGCTGGGAGTCGAGTGCGGTCAGAAACCGATCCATCACCTGCGGCGAGAGGCGCTCGTCGATCGGGATATGGCGATAGTGGTTCTGCTCGAGAATACCGGCGACCCGCGGCGCCAGCGAGCGCTGCTGGGGCGTCGGGGCGACGGCCTGCTCGGGCAGCAGTCCGGTCGCCGCCGGAACGCCGCTCGATCCGGCCCCGGCCAGCGCCAGCAGCCCCAGGGCACTCAGGGCCAGGGGAGAGAACCACTTGCGGGCGACGGCTTGCGTGTGCAACATGCAGCGACTGGCCTTCATAAAACAGACTGTTATCGGAGTCTGACATCTTTGCAGCTCAGATGGCAGTCGCGCTGCAATTCAGTTGGCATTTGGCGGCGATTGATTCATCTGAGGTATATCAGCTGCCTGCGTCCCATGGGGGTCCGGCTGGGCGGTATCCTGGGGCCGGTTCTCGCTTTGACCGCCTCCCTGACGATGAGTGCCGGGGTGTTCCTGCTGTTGTCGGAATATTCCGCTCGGCGCGCGCGCGGCGCGGGCATTTTGGCACGCAGGCGCGGCTGGCGGCGATGCTGGTCGCGCTCGAGTGGATCTACTGGCCCTGAAGGGCCGGCGGGGGCTCAGGCGCGGCGCCGGCTGCCCCAGAGGTCGCGGTTGGCGCGGCCCAGCCGGCCGTCGTACGGGTTGAAGCCTCGAGTGCGCTCGTCGCTGCCGACGCCGGCATTGACCAGCTCGAGCCTGACCACTGCGACCACCTCGTCCAGCCGCTGCTGCGGGAGCGCGGCCGCATCGCTACGCCCGCTGCGGGGCGCGTCCGATGTCGTATCCATGTTGCTTGACCTTCCCCTTCTAGCTGCCGTGTCAAAGCGATGCCGCAAGGGCGCGCATCGCACTTTGCCGAGCACAAGCATCGCATGTGCGGCCACGCGGCGCGGAGGGTCCAGGCAAAAGTGTGATCCGCATCACTTCGAGCTCGCCGCGGGGTCAGTTATGTAGCAGGCGCCGGCCAGCGCGCAGCAGCCACAGCAACGCGTAGGGTCCGACGGCAATCAACCAGGAGCCCTGCGAACCGTCCGTGAGACCGTGCAGATAGTCGTGCCACAGCGCAAACAGGTTGCCGCCCGCATACGGCCCGAGCGCCACTCGGCCGGCGACGAATATCAGGCAGGGCATCAGCACCACGCCGAGCGCGAGACAGATGGCAACGGCCAGCAATTCACGCCACAGTCCGCGCGCACCGCGGTAGTAGTGCGCGATGCCGCGCAGTCGGTCGCCGAGGTTCATTTGCGATGTTTGCCTTAATGGCGCGCCTGCCGCCGGCTCGCTACCTCATGCAGCGGCTCGGACTGTGCGGCCTTTAGGCATAATAGCCTCCGCATGAAGAAAATCAGAGCGGCCGTGATCGGCGCGGGTTACCTCGGCCGATTCCATGCCCAGAAATACGCCGCCCTCGGCGATTGCGAGCTCGTCGGCGTGGTCGATACCAACCCGGAAGTCGCGGCGCGGGTTGCGGCCGAAGTCGGCGCGCGGCCGTTCGGCGATTATCGTGAGCTGTTCGGTCTGGTGGATGCGGTCAGCGTTGCAACGCCGACCCCGAGCCATGCCGAGGTCGCAGCGGGTTTCCTAAGCGCTGGAGCGCACGTACTGGTCGAGAAGCCGATTGCGGAGAGCATCGAGCAGGCCCAGCGGCTCATTGATCTGGCGCGGCAACGGGGCCGGATATTGCAGGTCGGCCACCTCGAGCGCTTCAATCCGGCCGTCCTCGCGGCCGAACCGCTGCTGACGACGGCGCGCTTCATCGAGTGCCATCGGCTCGCCCCGTTCAAGGAGCGCGGTACCGAGGTCAACGTGGTGCTCGATCTGATGATCCACGACATCGATCTGGTGCAGATGATCGTCGGCAGTCCCGTGGCTGCGCTCGATGCGGTCGGTACACCGGTGTTCTCCTCCGAGATCGACATCGCCAATGCACGGCTGCGCTTCGAGAACGGCTGTGTCGCCAACGTCACGGCTAGCCGCGTGAGCCTCAAGACCGAGCGCAAGCTGCGCATTTTCCGCGACGATGCCTATCTCTCGATCGACCTGCATCAGAAGATTCTGACCGTGATCCGCAAGCGCGCTCTGGCCGCCGGGAGCGGTGAGCTGCCGGTGCAGATCGAGGAGCAGTCGTTTCCACAGGGCGATGCGTTGTTGGCTGAAATCGAGGCGTTCGTGGCGGCGATCCGCGGACAGCGGCCGGTCATCGTCAGCGGCGAGGACGGACTGCGCGCGCTGCGTACGGCGATTGCCATCAGCGAGCGCGTCAACGCCGCGCCGATC
>Ga0116223_10000794_pt1 | contig 35934 bp, 33 predicted proteins | sample Sb_taG_3_FD_90092 | JGI IMG/M metagenome (GOLD analysis project Ga0116223, IMG submission 90092) | Peat soil microbial communities from Weissenstadt, Germany - Sb_50d_a_PC metaG | ecosystem: Environmental > Terrestrial > Soil > Wetlands > Peat | place: Germany: Weissenstadt | collected 2010-09-21 | reverse complement strand
TCCCAGAAATACGTTCCGATCATTCCCTTCACCTGGCTGAAGTCCCCGAGAAACCAGCGCGCCAGGTCGATGAGGTGCATGCCTTGGTCGACCAGTTCTCCGCCGCCGGATTTTTCCGGAACCGCGCGCCATTCCCGGTCATAGCCGGGCCGCCCGCCGTGACCGTACCGGCCGCGGACGAACATCATCTCCCCCAGCGCGCCCGATTCGAAGATCTCGCGCGCCTTGCGAAATGCACGGTGATAGCGATGATTGAAGCCCACCCTCACCAGCGCGCCGGTGCGGCGCGCGGCCTCGCGGACCGGCGCCAACTCGGCCTTCGTCCGAGCGCCCGGCTTCTCGATCAGTACGTGCTTCCCCGCGGCTGCGGCTTCGGCGGCGATGGCCGCCAGCATGTCGTGCGCGGTGGCCACAAACACCAGGTCGAGATCTGGCCGCCGCACCGTGGCTTGCCAATCCGTGGATGCGTCCGCACCCGGCACGGTGCGAGCCAGGGCGTGCGCGCGCGCTTCATCCACGTCGCAGCAACCGACTATTTGAATGTCTTTCGCGGCCTTGGCCCGCTTGGCGCCAATCAGGCCGCACCCGATTACGGCCGCCCGGATCATGTCCATTGCTTCCCGCGGTCTTCCGGGACGATGCGCCGGAGTGTGTAAATATCGGAATCGCGCAGCTCGGCGGCGTGTGCGCCGAGCGCCGTCCACGGGTCCCACACGGCACTGATGAGCCGCCCCGTGATGCCATCGCTCGCAGGCGACGCCAGGTAGAACGCCAGCGCGGCCGCCTTTTCCGGAGACTCACCGCCCTGGCGCTTGACTTCGAGCACTTGGGCGTAATCGGCGCCCGCCTTTTGCGGACCGGCGCGCAGCACCGCGTCCACCATCTCCGTGTTCAGGATGCCCGGCGAAATGGCGTTGACCCGAATGCCCAGTTCGGCAATTTCGAGCGCCAGCGTTTCGGTGAAGCGCACCAGGGCGGCCTTGGCCGTGCCATAGGCGCTGAAATTGGCCCGCGCGCTGGTGGCTCCGCCGCCCGAAAGATTCACGATCGCGCCGCCGCGGCACATCCAGGGAACACACGCCCGGCACAGCGCGACCGGCGCCAGCAGGTTCACCTGCACGGTCTCGAGCCACTCGCGCCAGTCGTTATCCCAAAGCGGCCCGATGGGCCCGGCTAGCGCGGCATTGTTGACCAGCACATCCAGGTGGTCCCATTTGCGGCGCAACTGGTCTACGATGGCAGCCGGGGCTTGGGGATCGCTCAGATCGGCGGGAATCACCTCGACGGTCCCTGCGCCGCGCCCGCGCAGCTCCGCCGCCAATTCGTCGAGCGCCGCGCCGTTGCGGGCCACGAGCGCAAGCGAGGCGCCATGATTCCAGAACTCCCGCGCGATGGAACGGCCCAGGCCTCGCGACGCTCCTGTGATTAACGCATGCATTCAGGAAGGGCCATTGTAAGCGATTGTGGCGCCCTACCGCTCCCTATGGTCGCGGCTCTGTGGGAATGGTCGCGGCTCTGTTGGGGCCCAAGCCGATCGGAAACCGCAACACGAAGCGCGTGCCGTCATTGGGTTAGCAGCACTTGAACCCTTCGGAGAAGCTCCGCGGCGGGAAACGGCTTGGGGAGGAGGTTGAGCCCGTTCTTCCACAGACCTTCGTGTTCCTGGGTATGGTGACGGTATCCGGAGACGAATAAGACTTTCATGCCGGGGTGCAGGGGTGCAAGGCGTTTCGCGAGCTCCGTCCCGGCCATGCCTGTCATCGCCACATCGGTGACGAGGACTCGGATTGGCTCTTTACAGACTTTGGCGATGGCCGCCGCTTCCTCCGCGTTTCGAGCTTCGAGGATCTGATATCCTCCGCGCTCGAGGAACTTGTGCATCAGGCAGCGGACGCTGTCTTCATCTTCCACCAGGAGGACGGTAGGGGCGTCGTCGAGCCCGTGGAAAGTGCCGATGCAGGGGAGCAGAATTTCGAAGCTGGTGCCGTGGCTAATCTCGCTGTGGGCAGTGATGTAGCCTCCGCTCTGCACGACGATACTGTGCACGATCGGTAGAGCCAAGCCGGTCCCCGTTCCGGGCCTTTGTGCGCTGAAGGACGGCTCGAAGATATGGGACAGGGTTGCCGGATCCATACCTTCGCCGGTATCGGCCACGCGGAGCCTCACGTACGGTCCCGGACGATAGAGGCGCTCGGCGAGGCTTTCGGGGTTGATTTCCCAGGTGGAGCTTTCGATGCGCAACTCGCCAGCGGACGGCATGGCGTCGCGGGCGTGGATGGCGAGCGCGAGCAGGACCTGCTTGAGCTGATTGCGGTCACCGCGGATGAATCCCTGGGGGGAGCCAAGATCCGTGGCCAGGGTGCGGGCAGCGCCCAGGGTGTGAGAGATCAGGGGCTGGACCTCGGCGATGACTTCATTGACGTTGAGTACTTCGAAGCGCGGGATGTCGCGGCGTCCGAGAGTCAATAGCTGGCCGGTGGTGGAACCGGCGACGGACGCTACGTGTTTGATCTCCAAGGCCTGATCCCTGTCCTCGCCGGAGAGCCGGGCGGAGAGCTCGTCGGCGTATCCGGAAATGACCATGAGCTGATTGTTGAAATCGTGGGCGAGACCACCGGCCAGATTGGCGATCGCCTCCATTCTCTGGGACTGGATAAGGCGGCCTTCCAACTCCCTACGGGTGCGGATGTCGCGGACCACGAGAATGGCGCCGAGCAGTTCCTCGGTGGCGCGATTTTCGAAACAGCCGACCTCGACAGCGGTATTCGCGGCGGTCTTCGAGACCAGGGTGTAGGTGCGGTTCTCCTCGGGCAGCAGATCGAAGACAGGGTTCCTGGCGGGCTGGCCCGTGGATTCGTCGCACAGCGCGAGAACGTCCATCAAGGGGAGGCGGTAAGCGTCGCTGTTGGACCAGCCGGTGAGTTGCTCGGCCACGGGATTCATGAAGACGACGTCGCCCGTGGAGTCGGTGGCGATGATGCCCTCTCCGACACTGCGGAGGGTGGTCCACAGCCAGGCTTCGCTGGCGCGGACGCGGCGCTCCATGTCGTGCCTGTAGATGGAGACTTGGACGGTGCTGCGGAGGTCACCATCGGTAATCGGTTTGAGGATGTAGCCGAGCGGCTCGGTGAGTTTGGCGCGGTTGATGGTTTCCCGATCGGAATGGGCGGTGATGTAGACGACGGGCGCACGCAACTCGGCCTTCAACACCTCGGCGGCGGCGATGCCGTCCATGCCGCCCTTGAGACGGATGTCCATCAGGATCAGGTCGAACGGCGTCGACCGGGCACGCTGGAGCGCTTCTTCGCCGGTACTGGCGATGGCCGGCGCGGGGTAGCCGAGCCGTTGGAGCCGCTTCTGGATATCGGCGGCGATCAGCCCCTCATCTTCAACGACGAGGATCTGTTTGTTGAGATCTTCTGTTATGTGCATTTGGAAACCTCTTTGATTGGGTGTCGGGGGCCGCGGGGAGGCGCATCTTCCGCGGCTGTGTGAAGTTATTATTCTTGATGTTTTAAGTTCCTTTGTTTCTTTGGATTGCGGAGAGGAGTCAAAATCGGGAGGCGCATCTGGAGGGTTTTGTGGAAAAGATGGGCCTCCCGGAGGAACAGGGGATGGGGGGGATGGGGGTTGGGGGATGGGGAGGGAGCTTGTGACGCATGTGTTTCGGGTGTGTCGCCTTATTATTTGTGACGTTTTAAGTTGCTCTTTTTCTGTCGGTTGCGGAAAGGAGTCGGGATTTTGTGACGCATCTGGAGAGGCGTTTTTACAATTTGCGTCACAAAGGCGCTGCTCGCCCAAGCGCGGGTCGAGGCGCCCTGAGATTCTGTTGCGCCGTGGCACCGAGCCGGAGGCTGGATTACGCCTCAGCGAGGTTTGCTGGGCGAAGCTGGAGGCGGCGGTTTTGAGCGGTACCATGAAAATGCTCCCCGAAAAAAGAAAAACCGCTCAAAATGAGCGGCTGGTTATATTTAAAATCAACAACTTACCCGAGAAGATGACTCAACGTTGAGCCGTTTTCACGCACAATCCGGGCGGATCGTGCCACGTTTTCCTGCCGAACACACGCGGCACACACCAGGCAAAACGAAAGGATAGTTAAAATTCAGGTTCGTTCCCGAAAAACGGCGGGAAGGGCCGGCGGCGTTCTCCGGTTTGAAACGGCCCGCGCCGCTTGAAGCGCTAAATCTCTTCCTGATTTAAATCTAGCAGACAGGCGTGCGGAGACAGGGGTGCGCGGCGCGCGGTGGATGGGAGTAAGTAGTTTTAGAATGAGCGAAAAGGTGGTTTGAAAAAATAGTTCGCTCCGGAGTGAATGCGATTTTTGTGGGGGTCAAGAATGCCGGGTTTCTCGCATCTAGTAACACGCGTTAAAGCAAGAATCTTGACTTGTACGGAAGAATGACGTACATTGTGGGTGTCCTAAGCTTTGGAGCGTCCGATGTCGCAACGAACCACTCGAACCACCCAGACTCCCCGAACCACCAGGATTGCCCGCCTGGAGGCCCGTATCACGCCTGAAGCCCTGTCCGTGGTCCGACGCGCTGCCCAAATCCAGGGCCGATCAGTCAGCGATTTTGTGGTTGCCGCCGCTCAGGAGGCGGCGCAAAAGACCGTCACTGAAATCGAGGTCATTCGGCTTTCGCGTGAAGCGCAGGAGCAATTTGTAGCGTTGCTGTTGAACCCGCCCGCGCCGACGCCAGCCTTGAAGAGAGCCTTTGAGCGCCACCGCGCCATGTTCGGAGAGTAAGAGTGGCGGAGACGGTTCGCATTGAGCCCCTATCGGGGGATCATGACCGGTCGCAATTTCTCAGCGGATCGGATGCGCTTGATCGGTATTTTCGGGAGCAGGCATCGCAGGATATCAAGCGGCGCATCGCGACGTGTTTCGTGACGGTGAGCGTCGCGGCTCAAGACGTGGCCGGCTACTACACGCTTACAGCCACCAGCGTCGCCCTGAGCGCTTTTTCGCCGGAGATCATCAAAAAGCTGCCCCGCTATCCGGTAGTGCCTGCGGTGTTGCTGGGACGGCTCGCTGTGGCCCGCCATTACCAGGGTCAGGGGCTCGGCGGCATTCTTTTGGCCGATGCGTTAAAGCGCACGTCGCGTGCAGAATTTGGCGTGTTTGCCATGGTGGTCGACGCCAAAGACGAGGCGGCGCAACGTTTTTACGAGCATCACGGATTCACGCTTTTGCCAAGTGAGGCGCGGCGTTCGTGTCTTCCGATGGCCGCGGCGCAGAGGGGCTTGCCCGGTAAGACTGGCCGTTGACTTTCCGGATGGCGGGCTGGCGCGTCTCAGAACTCCGTCTCAAAGATAGATGGCATTGAAAATCCGGCCAGTTTCTTCAAGCAACGTGCCGACGCCTGTTTCCGTCGCCGCCGAAAAATCCCGTCATGCTCTCTTGTATAGACGACAACGTACTTTATCGTCTAGTAAAGAGGTGGACAGCGGCCGCCTGGTTCGCGTACACTGGCGCGACGGGTTAACCTGAAGAGAGGCAGCCATGAACCTGACGATCCAACTTCCCGATGAGGATGTGCCGGCCCTGAAAGCCAAGGCCACGGCGTTGGGCCTCTCGGCCCAGCAATATGCTCTGCACGTTCTGGAACAGGACCTGGTGCCGGAATGGCTTCGCAAATCGTGGGAAAGCGCCAAGGAGGCCGGATTGGACCAGCTTTCCATGGATGAGATCGACACGGAGATTGCGGCGGCCCGGAAAGCCCAGCGTGAAGCCAAGCCGCGGCCCGGCGAATGATCCGGGTTGTTGTCGATACGAACATCATCGTCTCAGCGCTTTTGCAACCCCTCGGACCTCCTGCCCAGGTATTCTTTCTGGCGATCAGCGGTTCGATTCAACTCTGCATGAGCGGAAATGTGTATGCCGAGTACGAGGAAGTCATCCGTCGGCCACGACTTCGCCGCGACGAGAACGTCATCGCCGCCATCGCCGCCACACTTCACACCATTCGTGAGAAGGCCCTTTTGGGTCAGGCCCACGGAATCCATCCGGGCATGTGCCGATCTGGATGACGACATCTTTCTTGAATGCACGCAAGCCGCGCGGGCGGCCTATTTGGTGACGGGCAATATCAAGGACTTTCCTGCTTCATGGCTCGACACCGAGATTGTCACGGCGCGTTCCTTTCTGGAGATCATGTCAGGTGAAACCGGTGAGGCTCCGGCGTAGCTGCTCGCGGTTGTTGGTTGCGTGCGGCCCATAAATCCCACGGTGACGTTTCGTCTGATACCAGGTTTTATCGGACGGAAGCAAGCAGAATCCCGCGCACGCGCACGCCGTCAAGCCCGGCTCTTGCTTTAAAAGGAGTGAGGCGCCGGCGCGCGTGCGCTAGCCAGACTCGGCCGCACGCTTGTACCGACCGTCATTGCGAAAGAGCCGGTCATGGTACACCGGGCACTAGCCTCTACCCTGCGCTAGAATACCCGACAAACACTCTTCCTCTTGGGAAATCTCACCCGCCAAAAGGGCGAGTACGAGAAGGCTGAGCCGCTGTTTCGCGAACTGGTGGCGCTTCGGCGCAGGACGCTCGGTGAACGCGATCCGACTTATGCGGCCAGCTTGAGCGCGCTGGGTGCGATCAGGGAGGGCACTGAAGGCGAGCCGCGGCGGGCGAAAACCACTCCCTCACGGTCGTGGCTCCGAAGAGTGGCCTTGTTACGCGAGAGCACGCCGCGAACTTTAGTGTGGAGGACGCGGCGTCAGAACCAATTCCGGCAACTTGAGATCCTGGCCGATCGTAAAAGCCGCAAGATTGATTTCCGAGGACTCGTATCCCGAGAGCACTGCAATCAGGCGACAGGATCCGGCGAACGGCTCGTTCTGGATATCCATGGAGAAGCTGGGGAGGGCTCGTGCCACATGGTTGAATTCGTCGCGTTCCACCTTCAAGAAGTAGCCGCCCTTCTTGTTGGTGACAGTTTGCCGTACCGCGTCCCCACCCGGACAGCTCAACTTAATTTCCACCAACCGCCCGGGCGCGGAGCCATTCTGCAAACGGACGTGCCCGTTCAGGTAAACGATGTCGTTGGATGCCACCGGTCCGGCAAGCGCGAACATGGTCAGGACGAGCGTTTTCAGCGTCCTCTGCAAGGATACCTGCCACCACCAGGATACCTCAGGCGCGAGGTGCAGCGACTCATTTCTTTGCCACCGCTCTTTCCTGCCACCATCGCCGCACCGCCACTATCGACCAGATAGCTTCCACCAACCCGAAGGGCCATGCACCCTGAAGGAACCCGTAGGCGGACGCCAGCAGGCAAGATCCGGCAAACGCCAGGACAAACCACGGGCTCCGTTTCTCCAGCGCATAGGTCACAAGCATCGCAGTTACAGCGATCAGGCCGAAGATCGTCAGGCTATCCATTCCACACGACCTGGCGCATCAGTCTTTCCAGAAGGGACCGGACGGCGGACCATTTTTGATGGTGATGCTTCCGCGACCCATGCGCAGATAGATCCGGCGCGCCCCGGCTTGACTTGCGTAAGCGAAGTGACTACCCACCAGGAATTGGCTCAGAATCTTAACATTGCCGGTAAGATCGGAAGAAACCCTGCCCAATCTGGTTCTTGCATCGATCGAGTAGGGACCCGGATCCGGCAGCATCACGATCATGTCGCCGGTGTGGCTGTTCACTTCGATGTCTCCCGTCACGTCACTCACCCATACGTAGCCATTGTCGTGGTGAACTACCAGCCGCGAGTCCCGCGGCACATGAACAATGTACTCCACCGTGACGCCGCGCTTGTTGTTCGGCGGCAGCGGCCAAGTGAGGATGATTTGGCCCGAAGGAAGGACGGAGGTGAAGAGGCTATTGCGGGCGGGGGTGGCCGTCGAAGTCACCCATTCTTTATCGGAGCGCCGTTCGGTTACCACACGAATCTGGTCGAAGGGCTTCTCGGCCTTGTCCTTGTGCTCGGGTCCGTAGAAACGATCGGTCGACTTGGTCACGGTGACCTCAACCTCTGGCTCGTCCCAACCCTCCACAGTCAAATAGCCGTAGGAACGTTCCAGACGAATGGTGCCGCCTGGCAGGAAGGGCACCCGTTCGGTGCTGGTTACTTCAAATGACTGTTTGGGCCCTTTCTCGTCGAGTCCGTCCGCCCCGGACAATGGCAGGGTCGTGCCCATCACGCTCAACCCGAACAAGATCGCCGCCAGCCTACGTTTCATAGCCCGGCCTCCTTTTGTATCCTGCGCGCTTCGGCCACCATCTTCAGGTACCGCCGCGCCAGTTCGTTGATCCAGCCCCGCTCGCGGCGTCTGATGGCATCCTGGTGAATCAAGTCGCGCCCGATGCCCAGGGCCACCGCACCCGCACGAATGAAATCCATGGCGTTGGTTTGATTCACACCGCCGGAAGCAATGAGCGGAACTTCCGAGAACGGCGCCTTGAGAGCGCGGATATAGGCGGGGCCGCCGTTCGCAAAGCAGGGAAACACCTTGACGAAATCGGAGCCAGCCTTCCAGGCGGCCATGACTTCGGTGGGGGTCAAGGCGCCCGGGAAGACCACCACCCCGCGCCCCAACGCAAAGTTGACGATCTCCAGATCGAGTCCCGGCGTGGTCAGGAAGGCCGCTCCGGCATCCAGGCAGCGGCGCGCCGTCTCCACATGAAACAGCGTGCCGGCGCCCACTAGAATCCCGGTATTCTGACGTGTCAGCTCGCGAATGACTTCGATGGCGCCCGGGACGGTCATAGTGACTTCGACAATGGGGATGTCGCCCCCGCAGACCGCTTCCGCGGCAAACATGGCATCCTCGGCGGAGTACAGGCGTACCGCCGGGATGATTCCGATCTCCTCGATACGGGCGCGAACCTCTTCTCTCGTCATAAGATCATTCTCGTACGGAGGTCTGGAAAAACCGCCTCTGGAAATCCGGGAATCAAGGCAGGTTCCTCGTTCCCACGGCCTGGCGAAGCTGCTCGAGGGCAGTCAAGTAAGCCGCCACCGCCTGGCGGTAGGCGAGTTGGGTGGCGCGATAACTGCGCTCGGCGTCCAGGAAATCGAGCAGGGCCAAGGCGCCACGCCGGTAGGCGTATTCGCTGATATCGCGGCTCTTTTGCGCCACTTCGAGATAGGTGGATCGAAAGAGCTGGGCGATTCGCGCGCTCTCCTGCAGCCCCTCGTACGCGTCTCTCACGTCCGTCAGAACCTGTCCGTTGGCCGCCTTCTGCTGCTCCTCGGCTTGCCGGATGGCGACGCGTGTCTGCGCAATATTGCCCTGGTTTCGGTCGAAAATGGCGAGCGGAATGCTGAACGACCAGGTGGCCGTACTAATACCGCCGGTGTGCGAGTAATTGGCGGAAATGGTGGGGTCCTGCTTGCCGTTGGCTTTCGCCAGCGCGTATTGGCTGTTGGCGGCGGTAACGCCCAACACCGCCGCGCGCAGATCCGGCCGATTCTGAAGGGCCTTCGCCTGTAATTCCTCGAGAGTGACCGCCAGCGGCCGGTATTCGAATTCGCCCACGACGTGATAATCGGCAGGCACCGACTCGTAACCCAATTGTTGCCGGAGGTCCGACAGCGCCTGGGCCTGGTTCAGCAACGCCTGTTGGACGTCGGTTTGAAACTGCAGCAACTGGAGCTTGATTTTCAGGTAGTCGTTCTCGCTCATGCCGCCATCCTTGAATTGCACTTCGCTGATGTCGACAGTTCCCTGAAAACTTCTCAGATCCTCCCGCGCGAGATCGAGGGTCGATTGCGCAAGCTGGGCACTGATGAAGAGAGAGCCAACCTGAAACGCGACTCCGCGCTCGTTATCGGTCACCTGGGAACGCGTCACGGCGGTTGCGGTCTTGGCCGCATCTAAGCGGCGCGCCCTTTTGTTGCCTCGTTCAATCAGGTAACTCAACCCAACGTCACCCTCTGTCGAGTTTTGGAGGTACTCCGCCACACTCTGGCCTTGCGGATGGGAGAAGATCGGCAGGTACTCCCAGTCCGTGAAGAACGTCGGATTGGGGCGCAGATTGGCGGTAATTTCCGCCGCCTGGTTCTGTTGTATGCCAGTCCGGGCGGCCTGCAGGGTGTGGTTGTGCCGGAGCGCCATTTGGATGGCTTGCTCAAGTGTAATCCTGACGGACCCCTGCGCGAACGCCGAATGCGCCAACACCAGGCTACTGAGCACTTGAGCGGCCACCAAGATAGTCCGGATGTTTTTCATAGGCATAACTGCGTGCTTGGTTTTCATCAGCCCTCGAAAGAACCTTCCGGTTCGGGAAGTTGATCGCCGTCCCGCGCGATCCAGACGTAAAACGTAGGCAACAGTACAATGCTCAGCAGCAAGTCGGAAATCAGGCCACCTACGATGACAATTGCGAAGGGCCGCTGCGAATCGGATCCGATATCGTGCGACAGGGCCGCCGGCAGGAGTCCCAGGGTTGCCACGAGCATGGTCATCATGATAGGCCGAAGCCGACGGACTGCACCTTCGACCGCGGAATCAAAGATCGAGTGGCCTCTCGCTCTGAGCTGGTTGATGTATTCGACCATGATGACCCCGGTTTGCACCGAGACGCCAAAGAGCGCCAGCATACCGACGCCCGAGGAAACGCTGAGATAAGTTCCGGTAACCACTAGAGCCAGGAGACCGCCAATACGAGCCATGCCGACGTTTAACAGGATGAGCAGCGCCCATTTGTAGGAGCGGAACATGGTGTAAAGAATGATGAAGATCACCAGGATCGTCAACGGAACGACGACAGCCAGCCGCGCTTCAGCCCGTTTCTGACTCTCGTATTCGCCCGACCAACCGATGTGGTAGCCCGGCGGCAACTTCACTTTTTCATTGATCCCTTTGATCGCCTCTTCGACCGTGGTCCCCAAGTCCCGGCCTCTCACGTTGAAGGTCACTGCCACATAGCGGGAGTTGCCTTCCCGGTAGATGTCGTATGCGCCGTCCTTGACCTCAACTTTGCACAACTGCGCCAGCGATACCCGCTCTCCCGTAGGGGAAACCAGGCGAACATTCTCGATGGCCTGGGCGGTATTGCGATACGGCGCCTGGTAGCGCACCACTACGTCGTACCGCTGCTCGCCAATCAGAACTTGACTCACGGCGTTGCCGCCCACCGCGGTCTGGATGGCGTCTTGTATGTCGGTCACGTTGATTCCGAAACGAGCCGCCTGCCGGCGGTCGATAGTCAAGTTGAGATTGGGCTGGCCGAAATCGCGCAACAGCTTGACGTCGTGCAGCCCGGGGACGCCTGCCATGACTGTACTTACTTCTTCGCCCTTCGCCTCGAGCATCTTCAAATCGTCCCCGAAAATCTTGAGCGCCAGCGAGCCCTTGGTGCCGGTGAGCGTCTCTCCGACGTTGTCCTCAATGGGCTGCGAGAAGTTCCAAATCGCCCCGGGATATCTTTGCACCGCACGATTCATGGCGGCGATTAGTTCTTCTTTGTTCTTATGAAATACCGGGCGCCATTGGTCGTGCGGCTTCAAGTCTACGAAATACTCGGTGTTGCCGAATCCCCCGGTGTCGGTTCCATCGTCGGGCCGGCCGACTTCCGATACGACCTTGCTGACTTCCGGGAAGGACGCAAAAACATAGCGCTCGTTGTTGGTGAACTTTTCCCCCTCCGAAAGACTCGTGCTATTGGCCAAGGTGCCCCGCGCCCAGACGGCGCCTTCATCCAGGTGGGGCAGGAATTCCGCGCCAATGACTCCGCCAAAGCCCAAGTAGATCGTCCCGCCCAGGGAAACCAAGGCGACGCAAGCCACGATCCAACGATGATGAACGGCCCAGCGCAACCGCCGGCGATAGCGCTCCGTCAGATAATCCATCACGATATTGCGTCGCTCCCGAACTCCCTTAGGGAAGAACGTGGCTGCCAGCACAGGAGCGATGAGAATGGAAAACGTCATCGCGCCGAGCAGGGCAAAAGCCACTGTCCAGGCCATGGGCCGGAACAAGCGGCCCTCCACACGTTGGAGCGTGAAGATGGGCAGATAGGCAGTGATGATGATGGCAATGGCGTAAAAGACCGGCCGCTGCACTTCATGACACGCCTCGCGGATGACCTCCGCGGTAGTTTTTGGAGATCCAGCAAGGGCTTGGCGGCGGCTTGGGCTCAGATGCCGGATAATGTTTTCCACCATGACCACCGCTCCATCCACCACCATTCCGAAATCCAGTGCGCCCAGGGAGAGAAGATTGGCCGGAATGTGGCTCAGATCCAGCCAGATCGATGCAAAGAGCAGAGAGAATGGAATGGTGAGCGCGACGATGAGAGCGGCACGAACATTGAGAAGAAACAGGAAAAGGATGACGCTGACCAGAATCATGCCTTCGGCCAGATTGTGCAATACCGTGTGCAAAGTGAAATGCAGGAGATCACTGCGATCCAGCATGGGCACGACCGTCACGCCGGGAGGCAGGATGCCGTTGTTGAGCTCGTCGACCTTCTTGTGAATGGCCTCGAGTGCGGGTTCCTCCTCGGCGCCTTTCCGGAGCAGCACCACACCCTGGATGACATCCGGCTCGTCGACGATACGCCCATCCTCCATGTGGTTGGCTCGGGCCATGTGGCCCAACCGGATCTTGGGCCCCTGGCTCACTTCCGCGATGTCTTGTACGCGGAGGGCGGTGCCGGTCTGGCTCTTCAAAACGGTCTGCTCGATGTCATCCACGTTTCCGAAAAGCCCCAGCGTCCGGACGTTCATTTGTTGCAGGCCTACCTCCACAAAGCTGCCGCCCGCATTAATATTGTTATTGGCAAGCTGCTGTTCGACCTGGCCGATGCTCAATCCGTACGAGACGAGCTTGCTCGGGTCGACGCGCACCTGATACTCGCGCACCGTGCCCCCGAAGTCGGAAACATCCACTACATTGGGAACGGATTTGAACTGCTTCAGCAGCACCCAGTCTTCGATAGACCGTAGTTCCATCAGGTCGTACCGCGGATTGCTGCTTCGCAACGTATACCAATAGATCTGGCCAACTGTGCTCCAGTCCGTGCCGATTTGAGGCTGAAGGTCTTGTCCTTCGGGAAGATTGACCTGTGTGAGTCTTTCCAACACTTTCTGGCGGTTCCAATCGTTGACCGAAGTGTCGTCGAAGATCATGATCACGAACGACAGGCCGAAAATAGACTCCGAGCGCAGATAGGTCATGTGTGGCATTCCGGCCATTTGAATTTCGATCGGAATGGTCACCTGCTGCTCCACCTCTTCGGCGGAACGGCCCGGCCACTGGGTAATCACCGTCACGTAGTTGTCGGCGATATCGGGATAGGCTTCCACCGGCAGGTTGTGAAACGAGATAGCCCCCCAACCGAGCAACAAAACGGCAATGGCCAACACCACAAACTTGTTGTTAAGCGCGAAGTCTACAAGAGCGCGAATCATTTCCTGTTTTCCTGTTTTGCCGGCTGATGTGCTGCCTGTCTCTCCGAATCCCAATCATCCGAACTGCGGTCACTGACCGAGCACGTGGTCCAAGACCAGCGCGTTCGTAACTACTTGTTGACCTGGTCCGATCCCCGACTTGATCTCCTGCAGGTTCACGTTGTCGGACAAGAGATCCCCGCCGACGACTTCCAGGCGCCGAAACTTCTTGTCCGGCGCCGGAACGAAGACAAAATCGCGATCGTGCATGTGCAAGACGGCGGATGCCGGGACAATGGTGTGCATCTCCCTGGTCTGACCGTGAAAGGTGGCCTTTACAAACATGCCCAGACGCATGATTCCCGGATTCTGAACCTCCATTCGGACCTTGGCCGTGCGGATGTTGGGATCGAGAACCGAGCCAATGTTGCTCACCCTGCCCTTGAACATCCGCTCGGGATAGGCATTCAGGCGGATCTCCGCGGTATCGCCGAGCCGGACATTGGCCAGGTCGTTCTCGTACACGTCGCAGACCACCCAGGTGGACGAGAGGTCGGAGATGGTAAATGGATACGGTGTATTGTACGCCTGCACCAGCGACCCGGCGGTCACTTGCTGATCGGTGAGCACTCCCGAAGTGGGCGCGAAGACATCCACCATGCCGGCCGGCTTGTCGGGGTCGTTGCCGAGCAAACGAAGATGTTCGGCGTTGGTTTCTACGGCTATCTTGGCCTTGTCCTCCGTGTCCTGCGCCACTTGGAGATCGTTCAGGGCTATTGCGCCGTGCTCATAGAGATCCTTGGCGCGTTCATACTGAGTCCGGGCGAGGACCTCATCCGCGACTGCCATGCGGTAATTCGAATATCCGCCCGACACGTCGTCGCTGCGAACGGTCATTAGCAACTGGCCTTTCTGCACTGTATCGCCGAGTCGCGCGTGAATGGCGTTGACGCGCCCGGAAGCGAGCGAGACGACGGGCACGTTGCGGGAAACGTCGGGGGTGACTGTCCCCGTGACAACCAGCTCCGAGGTGGTCGGATGCTGGGTCGCCGCGGCCAGCGGAAACTGCTCCGGATGTTCCACCGAGAAGAGACTGGCGTCCGCGAAAGGAACAATTTTAGCGGCGGGCGGAGCCTCGTCCGCCGGGTTCGCTTGCACCTTTCCACAACCCTCGAGAATCAGCAGCGAAGCTGTACCCAGCAAGAGAAAAGCAATTGTCGACCTCATATGATTCGTCAGAACCCCCTATCCGGCTCCCTCAGAATACGGCACGCAACATAAGGAACGCATAAAGATAGACATCACAAAATCCGATTCACCCCATAGCATTTTTTAATTTGTGAACAAGCCACAGGCATTGCTTCCGCGGCGAGCCATCCTGCCGTGCTGAGTCAAGACGCCCGAAAGCGATAGCCGAAGTGGGGCTCGGTCAGTAAGTACTCGGGCGAGGACGGGTCGTCCTCCAGTTTCTTCCGTAGCTGATGGACAAAGGTGCGGAGGTATTCGAGCTCCCGGCCGTAGTCCTCGCCCCATACGGCTCGCAAGAGCTTCACATGGGCGACAGGCAAGCCGGGGCGGCTCATCAGGTAGTGCAGCAGGTCGAACTCCTTGGGCGTCAGACGTAAAGCCGCGCCGGCTTTACAAACGATCCGTCGAGCAGGGTCGAGTTCTATATCTCCAATTTTGATGGGGATCGCTAGATCGGGCTCGGCCGTCGTGGAGCGCCGGACCGCCGAGCGCAGCCGGGCCGCAAGTTCGGGGATGGAGAAAGGCTTCGTAATGTAGTCGTCCGCCCCGGCATCGAGCGCCTCGATCTTGTCCATTTCCTGGTCCCGCACCGAGAGCATAAGGATTTGCAGGCGGGGAGCTTTTCTTCGAATCTCACGGCACGCTGCGATTCCGCCCATGCCAGGCATGTTGACATCCAGGAGAACCGCGTTGAACGGGTGGGCTTCGACTTCCCGGAGAGCCTGCTCCCCGTTGGCAGACTCGGCAACCTCAAAGCCTAGAGCGTCTAAAGTTCTTCTGAGTACCCGGCGCAGCTCGGGGTCGTCGTCGGTCACAAGAATGTTTCCATTGGGAGAAGGCATGATCGTACTCAGGTGGCAAGCGCTACGGGCAGCGAGATACAGAACGACGTGCCGTAGCCCTTCTCGCCTTCGGCCCACACATGCCCGCAGTGAGCCGCCACGATCTTCTTGACGATTGAAAGCCCCAGCCCTGTGCCGGCCGGCAGGTGGTGCGTCTCGGGCGCTCGGTAGAATCGTTCAAAAATGCGCTCGCGGTCAGCAGGCGTGACCACCAGGCCCTTGCTCCGTACCCGGAGGACCACGGTCCCGTCTTGGAAAGTGAGTGTGACGTCGACCGGCGACCCGGGCTCGGAGTACTTGATTGCGTTATCGACCAATTGAACAAGGGAGGTCAGAATCAATTCCCGATCCGCAAATATGGAGATCTCGCGGTTGGGGACGGAAACCCGGAAACGCGCCCGATCCGTCTCCTGGCCGAGTCCCTGGATGGCCGCACTCACCAGGCGGCATAGCAGTACGGGCTCCCGTTGGGGCCTGAACTCGGCGCCATCCAGCCTCGCTGCGGTCAGGAGCCGTGAGGCCAGACGATCCAGCTTGGTGGCCTGCTGGTCAATCACGGTGACCAGGTCCTTTTGCAACTCGGACAAACCCCCGACGGCCAGAAGCCCGGAGCTGGCTGTCCGGGCCACCGTCAGGGGCGTTTTGAGTTCATGCGCCAGGGCGTCGAGAACAGCAGTGCGCAACTGTTCCGTCTGACGGGCCGCCTGAGCGTGGGACTCCCTTTGCAAGACCCGCGCGCGTTCCAACGCGATAGCGCTCAGCGACGCCAGCGCCGTCGCGGCGAGTTTGGTCATTGCGGTGCCATTCAACGCCAGCCCTCCCACGGGCCGCGTGCCGAGTCGAAGGACGCAATACCAACTCTTCATTTGGAGGTCGTAGCTGTCGGCGCCCAGAAAGTAAGCATCTCGAGTCTGCTGCTCGGCCCCCGGCAGGTTTTCACCGCTTCGATGGGTTTTGCCCGATTGAGCATCCAACAATTGCACCGCGTCCAACTCGAAAATCTCCCGGATCAGCGATGCGATGAGGTTGCCCGACTCGCCCGAACTATTCAGGAGTAAGATCCGCCGCGAAGCCTCGTACAGGCGCTCCATGTCGCGCCGCCCGGCCGTCGCTTCGATTGCTTCCAGGCGGGCCCGCTGAGACAACCGGCTGATCACCAGTGCGGTAAACTCGAAAGCGCCCAGGGCTACCCAGTTCGCCGGGCTATTGGCGAAGCTGAATATTGGTGGAACAAAGTAATAATTCAGGCACGCAGCCGCGGCAATGGAAATCACGGTTGCCTGCCAAAATCCGCCATAAAGCGCGGTCAACACTACGAAGACAAGATAGAGAAAACCGGTGAATGCGAAAGACTGCCCAAGACGAAAGGATCCCCACGTGCACACCCCCAGCGCTGCCAGAGCTAAGGCGCCTGGCAGCGCGGGAAAAAACGTTCTCCTCCACCTCTGCACCGAACCGTTGCCCGCCCGGGATGCCGCACGGATCCCGGGGCACTGCAGCGACCTGAGAGTGTCTTCCGGGTTATATGGGCTGGCGAATGAAGAGGACATAAAGATCAAAGCTCTAGCTTGCCCATAAACTCCATTTCACTCAGCTCGAAAGTTTGGGCGACAACAATCCGGCCGATTTGCGCCTCGAATCGGACTTGCCCATCCTTCTTGACGATTTCCGCGGACAAAGGGAACAGATAGACCACGGTCACGCTGTCTTCCAACTGGAACGCCTCAGCGCGGATCGGCCTCACGTCCTTTTTCCCCTCGCGCTTCAAGGCGGCCAGAGGCATCAGAGGTTTGCCCAATTCTTTGGGATTGCCCTTGAAGCCGGCGCCGGGAACGCCGTAGACAGCGATGCGATAGCCGTCGCCTTCCGACAGGGGAGGCGCTATGTGCGATTTCAACTCCGCGATCCGAACCGGCAGAGCGCTCTCCCAACGCAGCCGCAATACGACGGGCCGGGCAAGAGACCGGGCGCTGCGATCGTCGCCCCCGGAGCCCGTGAAGACATTCAGGTCCACCTTTGGCCCGCTGCCCTTCGGGTCCACCCCCTCGTTGCCGACGCCGCGGGGCTGTCCCATTTGTCCGCCTTCCCTAAGTTGTTCTTCGGTCAGCCGGCGCGTGACAACCGCTCTAACCTCCTTCGCCCAAGGCGACGTTGCGAGGATCTGCTTAGCATCCTCTTCGGTCCACTGGGCGGCCGGCTTGCGCTTCCAAACCGGATCCGCTGCCGTGAGACTGGCCGCGGCTGCGACAAGGCAGACCGGCCGCATCCAGACATTACGCATTCGTTGCTCCGTGGCAGCGAAGCGGCGGCCGGGTTTCCGGCCGGGCGCTCGATTGTAATTCCACTCGCCCAAGCGGCACTAAAACTTCACCATCACGCCAATGGAGGCCTTCGCTTCGCTGCGGCGAAGGTCGGGGAACCAGACGCCACCGGCGCTGGCGCAATTCGCGGTAGCGGTCGGCAGATCGCTTGCTCCGGACGCTGCTCCGCTCATACAGGCGAACTGCCCAGGAGAGCCATTAGTTCCGCCGAGCTGGTAGCCGGGAGGTGTGACCCCACCTCGACCCGCGAAATACGGCACATCGGAGTGCCGATATCCAAACTCCGCCCACCAGGTGATGTACTGTTTGGGCATGTACTGTAAGGTGACCGTGCTATCCCACATGTGGGCCCTTTGGCCGGGAAGCTGCGTGAAGTAAGGCGAACCCGTCACGGCGTCGGCCCCATTGATTGGCGGCAGCAGCGTCAAATAGCGGCCCCAGTTGCTCATCTCTCCGCCGCCCAGGGTAAGTGCCCACAGGTCCTTATGGAACCACATGCGGTCATAGAGCATCCACCCTACAAAAGATTGCTTGTTCTTGCTGGGCGCGCCGGTGCACTGAATACCGCCGCCAAATTGGCATCCCGCGTCGGCCGTCAAGGAGAACGCCATCTTCGAGACCTTGAGGCTCTCGGGTTTGCTATAGTACCTGATCTCGATGCTGTCGTCCGTGTGAATACGTTCGGTGTGGGGTAGACCCAGGTTATCCTGTCCGTAGCCATACTGGTTCGCGACCAGCTTGAACCATTCCTTAGGCATCCACAGAAGCTGTCCTCCCAAACCCGGATGGCCGTTGTATTTGGAATAAGATTGCCATCCGTTGATGAACCAGGGCTCGATTTTCAGCTTGTTTGTAGGGAACCACTGAACGCGCACGCCGTTAAAGAACCAAGGCGTGTTCGAGGACACGTACGATGGCTGGTAAGTCCAGTTATCGAAATTGTAGTAGCTGAACAGGCCGATGTACGAGACGAAAATCCCCGCGTCCACGTTCAGCCCATGATTCACGTTGAAGTGGTACCCGCCGTACGCCTCCGAAACGTATTTGTAGGCGTCGCGGAGGTTCCACTGGCCGATCCCGAAACTGGCGTCATTGCGCGGAGTCGTGGTGGCAAACAGGCCAAACATGAACAGGACCCGGCCACGAACGTTCTGCCAGTGGAAATCGCCGCCGACGCTGGCCTGTTCGATCTGGACTTCGCCGGAGCGGAACGACTCGGTCGCCCCGACGATGGTGTGATCGATCGGCTGGTTGAAATCTTCCATATAGTGAGTGTCGAACCGGATTTCCGGAGTAAAGAATTTCGTGTCCAGCACGGTGTCCTTGTTGCGCGGGGTGCCGTTGAGCCAGGTGAAATCGCCGTATGCGAATGGAGTGAAGTTGTCAACGGCGGGACCGGCCGATGGAGGTTGCAGGGCGTCCGGAACGGACGGCGCGGGTGGTGCGGCCGACTGGGGCGCCGGCGCCTGTCCGCCGGTTGGCGATGCGGGACCCGCAGCCGTTCGTTCCTCCTCGAGTTGCTCGACACGCTTTTTCAGCGCCTCCACCTCAGGCTCCGTCGCAGGCTGTGGCGCCGCCAAGCTGTCCGGAGAAAGCCCCTTGCTTGCTGGTTTGTCGGGCACATTCACCGTTGAGCCATTCAGCGAAGCTGTCAACACGGGCCGTCTCCGGAGGTTATCCTGGCCCGCATTTGCGGCTTGAGATCCTGCTGGCCCAGCGGGAACCGGCGCTGCTGACGCCGTCACTGTCGCGGGCGCCGCAAGCGGAGACGCCATCGTGATGTCCCCCCTGGTAGCCAGGCCGGCCTTGACCTGCAGCGAAGTAACAGTGACATCAGGGTAGCCGGGGACCTGCGCTATCACGGTGTATGTCCCAGGCGCCAAATCGGAAAACGAGTAGATCCCCCCGCTTACGGATATCGTGCCTCGGACGGCGTTCCCGTCCAGTTGCGTCGCGGTAATCGTTGCGTCCGCCAACGGGACCTTCGCGGCGTCACGGACGATTCCGGTAAGGGCCCCCAATCTTGGTTGAGCCTCGGCGGTAATGTTCGAGCCCAGCAACCCGGCAAAGACCAGGGCTGTCACCGCCATACGGGAACCCCCGAATCGAGGGGAGCGAAAAGAGCGAGTAAGGTTAGGCGCGAGATGAAGCATTGAACTAGTCTGCCCGGTGGGTCATAAAAAACTCATAAAAATTGCGTTAGTTTTCCATATGGGAATCATCGATATTTTGTATCGGACCGATCAGGTGTAGTCCCGAAAATCGCCGCGCCCATAGAAAATATTGATCGGTCCGATCAACGACCGGTCGCACCGGTCGCCGGCCATTAAGAAGTAATAAAGATCTCCTAAAAGTTTTGTATGGAACCCAAAGATTTTTTTTTCTTGACGTTGAGGGCTCTTTTTAGTCCACACTCTCTTTATGGATTCTTTATGAGTTTTTCACGGGTCCCCGATCATGACCGGGACCTGACAAGTGCGCGGAGACTCTTTAGATGAAACGCATCGATTCGATCATCCGGCCGCAGAACCTCGACGAAGTGAAGGTGCGTCTTACCGCCATAGGCGTGCAGGCCCTCACGGTTGCCGAGGTCAGAGGCTTTGGCCGCCAGAAAGGCCACACCGAAGTCTGTCGCGGCACCGAATATGCCGTGGACTTCGTGCCCAAGATCATGCTCACGATCATCGCCACAGACGACCGGGTGACGGCCATCGTGGACGCGATTGTAGCGGGAGCGCGCACGGGGAAGATGGGCGACGGCAAGATTTTTGTGTCGCCGATCGATGAAGTGGTGCGAATCCGAACTGGGGAGACCGGAGATTCCGCGGTTTAGCTGTAAACGGTTGACCTCGCCGTCAACAGGGTGGCATGCGCCCGGGATGCGCTCAACCCGATTTCATTTCACATCGATCAGGAGAACTTAACGATGACCAAGATCGTCGAGAGGCGTCCCTTGCGCCGGCTTGTCTTACCGAGCCGCGCGGCGGTGCTTCTTGCTACCAGCGTGCTGGGTGTCCTGTTATCGCCCTGCTTCGCCGTAGACGTGCCCAAACCAGATCCGGCAGGCATCGCCACCGGGGACAAGACTACGGCCGTGGATGCCGGCGGAAATGGCTTCGCCGTTACGGAGCCGACCGACAAGACCGCGCCGGATTACGCCAAGAACAAGAAGGATTTCGACGACTACCAGGCCCAGGCCGCCAAGGAACCGCTGGCGGTGAAGCTGGCAGACTCGGTGGGACATATTCGCATCGCCACCAACTTCGCCTGGACGCTGAACACTGGCTACCTGGTGCTCTTCATGCAGGCCGGTTTCGCCTTGCTGACGTGCGGGCTGGTGCGGAAGAAGAATGCCGCCCACCTTATGATGCTGAACTTCGCGGCGTACGTCTTTGCCTTTCTGGCATACTACGCGGTCGGTTACGCCTTTCAATTTGGCGCCGTGGCGGTAAATGCGGCCCCGGGGAACCTGGGCGGGGTTCCTACTCTCAACCATTTCCTGATTGGCAGTGGCCCGTGGGGGTTCCTGGGCGGCAATGGATTCTTCCTGTCCGGCCCGGCGTATGACGCCGGCAGCAACTGCCTCATGCTGTTTGAAGTCGTGTTTATGGAGACCGCCGGATACATCATCGTGGGATCCATCTGCGAGCGCATTACGTTCTGGGGCTTCTTACTCTGCGAGCTTTTCATCGGCGCGATTGTCTACCCGGTATTCGGCTGCTGGGTGTGGGGCGGCGGATGGCTCTCGCAAGTGGGCGCCACCATGAATCTGGGCCACGGCTATGTCGACTTTGCCGGTTCCACCGTGGTACACGCGCTGGGAGGCTTCACGGCCATGGCGCTGGCCGTCATCCTGGGCCCGCGGCTTGGCAAATACGGGAAAGACGGAAAGCCTCGGGCCTTTCCGGCTCATAACCTGGTGTATGTGGTTACCGGTACCTTTATTCTGCTGTTCGGCTGGATGGGATTCAATCCCGGCTCCACTCTGGGGGCGACGGACCTGCGCATTTCCGTGATCGCGGTAAACACCAACCTGGCTGCGGTTGCCGGTTCGGCCACGGCGCTGTTCCTCTGGTACGCCCTCTTTGGCAAGCCCGATGTCACCATGGCCTGCAACGGAATGCTCGCCGGCCTTGTGGCGATTACCGCTCCGTGCGCCTTTGTGTCGCCCACCTCGGCGGTGATCATCGGTATCCTGGCCGGTCTGCTGGTTTGCGGAGGAGTACTCTTCAATGAGCGCGTGAGCAAGATCGACGATCCCTGCGGCGCGATCTCGGTACACGGCTTCTGTGGCTGGCTCGGGGCCGTCTCGGTCGGCATCTTCGCCGACGGCACTTACGGATCCGGGTGGAACGGAATCGGCGCCGCCACTTATCTGGGGCACGCAGGCCAGGGAGTCACGGGCCTGCTGCATGGGGACACGCACCAGTTCTTCTGCCAGCTTGGCGGAGCCACTCTGTGCGCTCTTTGGGCCTTTGGAGCGACTTTCGTGGTCTTCTCGATCGTGAACAAGATCAAGTCCATGCGCGTGCCGCCGGAAGTGGAACGCGAAGGACTGGACATCCCCGAATTCGGCATGTCCGCCTACCCGGAAGACGCCGTGGTGACTGTGGAATAGCGTCAATATACTGGCAATCCACGCAGATCGTTTGAGGCTGGCGCGCCGCAAGTCGAACCGGTCTCGCAGCGAGCGCGGAGGACGCCAGGCAGCTACTCGCCGGCTCCCCATGGGTCAAGAAGGTCGCGGCCGCGGTTATACCCCAAAGAAGGGAGGCTCAACTACGAGAGGGCGGAAAAATGGGTGGGGCAAGAGCGCTGGCGCCGAATTCGGCACACAGGGCGCCCTGATGGTCCGCTGGAAAAGCGCTCTTCCGGTCCGTACGGCGGAGTTGAAAGCCGGTGAGACCGGCGCCCCCGACTGGGACGGCGACTACTACGCGATTGCCGTATATGACGTTCCCGGCCTGTTCTCCGGCAATCAGAAAACGCTGGCCGGCGATCTGCGGAGAACAGCGGTTCTGAAGCGCGACGGAAAAAAGGACATCACGCCCTCGCGCGTCGATGTGGCGCTGTCGGCAAGCAAGCTGGCAACGGTTGTTTACCTGTTTCCACGTTCCATTCCAATCACCACAGACGATAAGCGCATCGGATCCGTCGCCCAGATCGGCCAATTGAGCCTGGCGCAGTACTTCTTCACGGAAGAGATGCAGTTACAAGCCAGACTCGAACTTTGACGCACCGCACCGCCCGGTTGGCAACGCTATGGGAGCAAGGTCCGCTCGAACCATTGCCATAGTCATCATCCTGCTGGCCATTGGCACGCTTGCGTTCGCCATGGCCCGCGGCGGAGACATCCCGATGATCGTCCTGGGCCTGGTCCTCGCCGCGACATCCATGGAATTGTTCCGGCAGGCTAAGCCCGAGAGGGAAGACGAGTAGCTACCCGGCACGCCGTTGTGAGAGCGCTTGCCGGCATGAGATACTGATTTCAGGTATTCGGGTCTTCTGAGAGTAATCTGTGGCTGAGCCGGCCTCATTGGCGCGAGGGGTCAAGGGCCCTGCCGGGTTGACGGCGGGCGTCTTCAACATCATGCGGTTTTCCACGCACGATGGGCCCGGTATCCGCACGACCGTCTTTTTCAAGGGCTGCCCGCTCTCGTGCTGGTGGTGTCACAATCCGGAGGGCCAAAGTTTCCGCCCCGAGTTGCTGTATTTCGAAGAGCGTTGCCGGCATTGCGGCGACTGCCTGGCGGTCTGTCCGCAGGACGTGACGGATTTTACATGCCGGCGCTGCACCGTGTGCGCAGAGGTCTGCCAGGCCGAGGCGCGGCAGGTCGCGGGGAAGCTCGTGACGCTCGGCGAGGTGGTCCGCGAGATCGAAAAGGACGTAATCTTCTTTGACGAATCCGGCGGCGGCGTGACACTTTCAGGCGGCGAGCCCGTGGCGCAACCGCGCTTCGCGGAGGCGCTGCTTCGCGCCTGCCGGGCGCGCGGCATCCGGACGGTGCTCGAAACCTGCGGCTTCGGGCATCCGGACACGTTTCTGCGGGTTGCGCTCGCGGCCGACCAGGTGCTGTTCGATCTGAAGCTGATGGACGCGGCACGGCACAAACAGTACACCGGCGTGCCGAATCGCGGGATTTTGCGGAATCTGGAGCAACTGGTGGAGCGCGGGCGCACGGTTCGGGTCCGGATTCCGGTGGTGCCTGGGATCAACGATTCGGATGAAGACGCCGGGCAGTTCTCCGAGTACCTGAAGAAGTTGGCAATCCGCGACATAGAGCTGCTGCCGTATCACCATATCGGCACCGAGAAGTACCGGCGGCTGGGATTGCTTTACAGGCTTCCTGGCACGCCGCAGCCGGCGGCGACGGAAATGGTCCGCATGGCACAGGCAGTCGTTGGAGGTATGAAATGACGGCCCGAGGTGGGAAATGACAGAACGTCTAGCGAGATTACGCCAGTCGAGCCTGGCTGCCAAGCCCTGGCTCACCCTGGAGCGCGCCGCCCTGCTGACGGAATTCTACCGCGAAGCCGGGCCGCTTTCGCCGCCCATGCTGCGCGCCGGAGCGCTGGCCTACGTGCTGGAGCATCGGACCATTTATATCGGGCCGGAAGAGCTGATCGTCGGCGAGCGTGGCCCGCGGCCGAAGAGCGCCCCCACTTATCCCGAAATCTGCTGTCACTCGCTGGCGGACTTCGAAATCCTGAACTCGCGCGAGAAGATCTCCTACTGCGTGAACGACGAGGCACGGCGCATCCAGCAGGAGGAGATCATTCCGTACTGGCAAGGCCACAGCATGCGCGACCGCATCTTCGCGGAAATGGAACCCGCCTGGAAGGACGCGTATGAGGCCGGCATCTTCACCGAGTTCATGGAGCAGCGCTCGCCGGGCCACACCGTACTGGGCGACGTCATCTACCACAAAGGGCTGCTGGACCTCAAGCGCGAAGTCGCCGAAAGCCTCGACCGCCTGGATTTCTTCAACGACCCGCTGGCCTGGGACAAGCAGCAGGAGCTGAAGGCTATGCACGTGGCGGCCGATGCCGTGATCCGCTTCGCCGAACGTCACGCCGAACTGGCGGAAAAGATGGCCGCCGCGGAGAGCGATCCGGAGCGGCGGGCGGAGTTGGAGAAGATCGCGGAAGTCTGCCGGCACGTTCCGGCACACGCACCGCGCGGTTTCCAGGAGGCGCTGCAAGCTTACTGGTTCGTCCACCTGAGCGTCATCACGGAACAGAACACCTGGGACTCGTTCAGCCCCGGACACCTTGACCAGCACCTGTATCCGTTCTACGAGCGCGACACCGACAACGGAACGTTGACACGCGACCAGGCGCAAGAACTGCTGGGCTGTCTCTGGGTGAAGTTCAACAACCAGCCGGCGCCCCCGAAGGTCGGGGTGACCGCGGCCGAGAGCGGAACTTACACCGACTTTTGTAACATCAATAACGGCGGGCTGAAGCCGGACGGGTCGTCGGGGGTCAACGACCTGACGTACCTCATTCTGGACGTCATCGACGAGATGCGGCTGTTGCAGCCCTCGTCGAACCTGCAACTCAGCAAGAAGAGTCCCGAGCGGTTTCTCAAGCGGGGTCTGGAGATCGTGCGCAAGGGCTGGGGACAGCCCTCGATTTTCAACGCCGACATGGTGGTGGAGGAACTGCTGCGGCAGGGCAAGTCCATCGAGGACGCCCGCGCGGGCGGGACTTCCGGCTGCGTGGAGACCGGCGCGTTCGGCAAAGAGGCGTACATCCTCACGGGGTACTTCAATTTGCCGAAAGTTCTGGAGATCACGCTGAACAACGGCGTAGATCCGCGCACCGGAAAGCAGATCGGCATCGAGACCGGAGATCCGCTCACGTTCCGAGACTACCACGAACTGTTCGGCGCCTTCCGGAGGCAATTGCGCCACTTCATCGACATCAAGATCCGCGGCAATAACGTGATCGAGCGGCTTTACGCGCGAAATCTGCCGGCGCCGTTCCTCTCGATGCTGGTGTCCGATTGCATCGCCAAAGGCAAAGACTACAATGACGGCGGGCCCCGGTACAATTCGACTTATATCATGGGGGTGGCGCCGGGAACATCGACGGACAGCCTGTCGGCGATCCGGTATCACGTATTCGACCGGAAAGCCGTTTCGATGGCGGAGTTGCTGGAAGCGCTACGCGTGAATTTCGAGGGCCACGAGAAGACGCGCCTCATGTTGTGGAATCGAACTCCCAAGTACGGCAACGACGAGGACTATGCCGATACGATCCTGGAACAGGTCTTCGATGCCTTCTTCGAGGAGATCAACGGACGGCCGAATACCAAAGGCGGCACCTACCGGGTGAACTATCTTTCCACTACGTGTCACGTATATTTCGGGTCGGTGACCGGCGCAACCCCGGATGGCCGCAAAGCGTGGGAGCCGCTCTCCGATGGCATTTCTCCGGCGCAGGGCGCCGACCGGAGAGGTCCGACGGCGGTCATCAAGTCGGCCGCCCGGATGGACCACGCCCGGACCGGCGGCACGCTGCTGAATCAGAAATTCACGCCGCGGGTAGTCGAGGGCGATGAAGGTTTGACCAACATGGCACACCTGGTGCGGTCGTACTTCAAGTTGGATGGGCACCACATTCAGTTCAACGTAGTGACTGCCGAGACGCTGCGGGAGGCGCAGGCGCACCCGGAGAAGCACCGGGACCTGATCGTGCGGGTGGCGGGGTACAGCGACTATTTCTGCGATCTGACTGCCGCGCTGCAGAACGAGATCATCGCGCGAACGGAGCAGGTGGATTTTTGAAAGAACCGGCGGCAAGACCGCCGGTGTTACCGCTTCAAGAGCCCCTGGCCATCCAGCCACTCGCGAAACCGGTCGATCCATCCGGCAACCGCACCGCGAGTCGTCGCCCTCACACCAAACCCGTGTCCTACGCCCGCGTAGACGTGCAACTCCGCCATCGCACCGGCGCGCTTCATCGCGAGGTAGAGTTCCGGGAGGCCTTGCGATATATTCTGCCGGTCCATTTCACCGCAGGCGAGAAAGGCCGGCGGCGTCTCCTTGGAGAGCTTCATGTCGCGAGGTATTGCCGGATAAATCAGCGCCTGGAACGCCGGTCTCGAGGTGAGGCGGTCGTCCGGGTCGGTGGCGCCTTCAATTCCGCTGTCATAGCGCGTCCCCGCAAGCGCTGCCAACTCTCCACCCGCCGAGAAGCCGATCACGCCGATGCGCTCCGGATCGACGCCCCACTCGGCTGCGCGGCTCCGCACCAGGCGCAGGGCGCGCCAGGGCGCGCTGGATATCCGCCAACGAATGGCCTTCAATGGTATAAGTAGAGTCCTTGGCTCTGGCCAGCCGGTACTTCAGGATGAAGCCCGCGATGCCGTGATCGCTCAGCCACTTTGCGACATTGTAGCCCTCGTGATCCATCCACAGCTCGCTGTGCCCGCCGCCGGGTGCGATGACTACCGCGGCGCCGGTAGCGGTTTCCCTGGATGGCAGGTACGGCGTACTGGAAGGGCGATGGACGTTGGACACGATGTGGTCACCGCCCGGGCCCACCCTCATAGTTTCGTCTCCGGTTTTCCCCTCGGAGCCAGGCGCGCCATTCGGCCAGAGGGAAATCGGCTGGGGCTCCGCTGCCGCGGCGCCAACAGACAGGAGCAGAACGAAAGACAGCACGTGGGGTTTGCCGAGCATAATCGATTGTCTACCAAAAGCACCGGTGTGTACTGCCGAAATGCCGATTCGGCTCTTGCTGCCGTTGCTTGCATGGGCCGTTCGCAGCTTGAGGTCGGAAGTGAACTCGGAAGCGATTGGCGGCAGAAACCGGCGGCAAGACCGCCGGCGTTACCGTGCGGTGCGAAGCTGGCGGGTCATTTTGGCGAAGCGCTCGCCGAAGTTGCGGGCCTCCTCCTGCTCCTTGTCGCTGACTCCGGGGTCGGCTGGGCCGGTGGTGGCTTCCGGGCCCAGCGTGCCGAAGCCTGAATCGTCCACACCACCGATCACGGTGAACCGCATCGTCAGGAGCGCCGAGAGGATGGAAAGCCGCGCCACGTCCTTCCCCATGGCCACGGCACCGCCGGTGCAGAAAGCGCCCGCGGTGCGGCCGTCGCCGTTGGTCTTGGCCTTCCACAGCACCGCGCCGACGCGATCCAGGAACCGTTTGGTCTCGGCGGAAACATTTGACCATTGCACGGGCGTGCCGACTACGATGCCGTCGGCCTGGAGGATCTCCTGGTCCTTTACGTCGGCGGTCTTACGGAGTGTCACCTCGACACCTTCCACCGATGCCGCGCCCTTGCGGATAGCTTGCGCCATCTTCTCGGTGTTGCCGGTCTCGCTGTGATACGCGATGAGAATGCGGACCGGCGGCTGCTGAGCCAGGACGGCGGTGGCGAGCAGGAGAAGGGCGAGCTTCATGGCCTTACCGCCGCGTGGTAATCTCCGTGGTCCCCGCCGTCAGGCCTTCCGATGTCGCGGTCACGTGAATCTTCCCTGCCTGGCCCTTCTGCGAGCTGACGATCAGCAGCGCCAGGCCGCTGAACGCCTTGCGGTGATCGGCATGGAAGGGCTCCACGGTGGCGGCGTTGCCGTTGTCCACGGCGCGGATGCTGCCGGCGCCGGACACGTTGAACTTCACCAGGCTGTCGGACATCGGACAGAGGTTGCCATCCTTGTCTTCAATCCGGACGGTCACGAAGGAAAGGTCGTCGCCATCCGCCTGTATGGCGGCGCGGTCCGGGGTGAGCTTGACGCGCGCGGGAGCGCCCGCGGTGCGGACCTCATCCACCGCTACCTGCTTGCCACCCTGGTAAGCTACCGCCTTCAGACTGCCGGGCTGATAGGGCACCTGCCATTCCAGCCGGTACTTACTCACGAACTTCCGGTCCTGACTCGCATTCGGCCCCACCGGAATTTCCACGGGCTCCCCGAAACGCTTCTTGCGGCCCAGTGACTTGCCGTTCAAAAACAGCTCGACCTCCTCGCTGTTGGTGTAGGCCATTACAGGGATAGTCTGCCCTTCCCTGCCCTGCCAGTTCCAGTGCGGCAGCACGTGAACCATGGGCTTTTTCGTCCACACGCTCTGGTAGAGATAATAACGGTCCTTGGGGAAGCCCGCGAGATCCACGAACCCGAAGTACGAGCTGCGCGAGGGCCAGTCGGTCGCATTCGCTCCCCTGTCCCCGAAGTACGGAGTCGGCTCCCCGATGTAGTCGAACCCCGTCCAGACAAACTCTCCGAGCACGTTGGGCAGTTTGTCCTGATACGAAAACTCCACGTCCGGACAGTAGGCCCACGGCGGAGCGATGACGTCGTAGCTGGTAAGCTGCAACGACGGGTGTTTTTCATACTTCTCGATGGGCAGGTGGTACACGCCGCGCGAGCTGACGCACGAGGCGGTCTCGGCCCCGAAGACGATCCAGTCCGGGTGGTCTTTCTGAATCTTCGCGTATTGCCAGGGCCGGTAATTGACGCCCACCAGATCCACGTTGGCGGCAAGCCCGTTCTTGATGGCGCCATCGGGGTTGTTGAAGGCCGAAGTTGTGGGGCGCGTGGGGTCTTCCTGGTGGAAGAAATCGGTCAGCCGCTTGGCCATGGCGCCACCGTCGGGACTTCCCTGCTCCGGAATTTCGTTGCCGATGCTGTACATGATGATGCTGGGATGATTGCGGTCGCGGTGGACCATGTCGCGGACGTCGCGCTCCGACCACTCATCGAAGTACTTGCTGTAGCCGTTGGGAACTTTGGGCCTGCGCCACATGTCGAAGGACTCGTCCATCACCACCAGTCCCAGGCGGTCGCAGTACTCTAGCAATTCGGGGGATGGCGGATTATGGCTGGTGCGGATGGCATTGACGCCGGCCCCCTTGAGGATCTGCAACTGCCGCTCGGTGGCGCGCCGATTCACGGCCGCACCAAGCGCGCCCAGGTCGTGATGGTCGCAGACGCCCTGAATCTTGACCACCCTTCCGTTCAACAGGAACCCCTTGGCCTTGTCGAAGGCGATGGTGCGAATGCCGAACGGCGTGACGTAGCGGTCCACCACCTTCTTGTTGGCATCCATCACTTCACTGACCAGCGAGTATAGGTACGGATGATCCATGTCCCATCGTTGGGGGCGGGTCACGGTGAGGCTGCTGCTCACGACTTGGGTTCCGCCCGCGGGGATGTTGGCTGCGTCGCCGTTGCGGCTCACTACCTTGCCGGACGGATCGAGGACGCTGGTCTGCAGGATCATCCTGGCTTCCTGGCTGGTGCGGTTGCGCAACTCCGTCTTCACCGCGACCGTGGCCTTATCGTCGGAAACCTCGGGCCCCGAGGTTTCGAACGATGTCGTCACGTACGTTCCCCAGTGCCCCACGTGTACCGGCCCGGTGATATCGAGCCACACGTTGCGATAGATTCCGGCGCCGGGATACCAGCGCGAAGAACGATCCTCGGGAGTCAGACGGACGGCCAGCACGTTTTCCTCCGCGCCGAAATGCAAGTGCGGCGTCAGGTCGAAGGCGAACCCGATATATCCGTAAGGACGCCCGCCGAGTTCCTGGCCGTTCAGCCACACGCGCGCATTGGACATGGCGCCATCGAACTCGATGGAGAAGTAGCGCCCCTTGGCGGTGGCGGGGAGAGTAAAGGATTTGCGGTACCAGCCCGTCCCGAAAATGGGCAACGCTCCGGTGTGGGGGTTGAGTTGCTGATCGAAGGGGCCTTCGATAGCCCAATCGTGGGGCAACGGCGTGGGGGCCCACTGGGAATCTTGGAAATCGGGACGTTCCGCGCCCTGGGCTTCGCCTTTGAAGAAACGCCAGCCGTCGTTGAAGCTGAGGCGGCGCTCAGCGGAGATCTGGATGGCGGTGGCGGCTTCCGCGACACGGGGAAGGCCCGCGGATAGCAGGAGGGCAGATAAGGCGGCGCCTGCCAGACGCCGGGAATACGGATCAATCATGCACCTATAGTAACTGCCAGACGTGACGGGCGCATCGGACTTCAGACAGGGGAGTCGGAATTTGGGGGCAGTCGAATGAATGAGCGCCTGTGCCACACTACGAAAGGTGAGGTCAGCGGCCCGCTACAAATACATTCTGTCGCTGCCGGAGCGCGTCATCCGCTCGCTGGGGGCGCTCTCGGGCGGCCTGCTGCGCGAGGTCGGAAACGTCGCGCTACCGGCGAGCGTGCGGCGTACCACTTTATATCGCACGATGGTCGGGGTCACCTTGCGGTTCCTGATCGAGGAGGTCGGACAAGTCGAAGGCATCTATCCTTCGGAAGGGCCCTCGGAAGAGCGGCTGGCCGAGAGATTTCTGGTGCAGAGGGGCGCCAGCCATGGCATCGAGTTGCTGGGCATTCTCGCGTTCCACGCTTCTCCGGTCTGGATCCTGGCGGCGCTGGCGGACGCCACCGGCGGCGGCCGCAAGCTCATCCTGGAGATTTCGCAGGCGCTGAAGGAAGAGGGGCTGCTCGATCGCGATGCGCATTTCGAGACCATGGAGCAGGTGCTGGACGGGCTCGAAAAGACCAGCGGGCACCTCGCGGCCACGCTCAATCTTCCGCCGGTGAATCTGGCCGGCCTGCGGCGCGAGTGGACGCAGTTGAAGGAAGACCTGCGGGCCATTCCGCCGAAGAACGCTCCGCCGCTGGAGCGCGTGGAGCGGGTCTGGGAGGATCTTCGAGCGGCCGCGCAGCAACAGGGCCGCCCTGTGTTCGTGGTGTCGTCGCTGATGGCCATCTCGACGGTGGCGCACGTTCCCGCCAACGTGGTGTGGCTGTCGCGCGCGGCCCGATCGGCGGCACGGCGCACGGGGAAAGTTCTGGGCGAGGCGATTCTCGATCACTATACCGACGCGCTTGCCGAAATCGCGCGGACCGGATTCCTGGCGTATTGGACGCGGGAGTTCCGGCCCTATCTGCGCGGCGCGGCGGAGCAGTTCGCGCCAGACCACGAATCGCTCACCGAGCGGCTGCTGGCGGGGGTCACAACGCGGGGGCCGGGAGCCGGTGGTCGGCTACACTGAAGGTTCTTGAAACGTATTTTGTTTATCTTCGGCACCCGACCGGAGGCCATCAAACTGTGCCCGGTGATCCGCCACATGCGGGCGGGGAGTGACCTGGAGGTGAAGGTCTGCGTAACCGCGCAGCACCGGGCCATGCTGGACCAGGTGCTGGAGTGTTTCGAGGTGCGTCCGGACTACGACCTGGACCTGATGACGCCGGGCCAGACGCTGGCACAGATCACGGCACGCGCGATCTCGGCGCTGGACCCGTTGCTGGCCGAAGAAGGAGCCGATATGGCCGTGGTCCAGGGTGACACCACCACCACCATGGCGGGCGCGATGACGGCGTTTTACCGGCACATCCCCGTGGCGCACGTGGAAGCGGGGCTGCGTACCTGGGACCTGGCGCAGCCGTTTCCCGAAGAGATGAACCGCCTGATCACCGGGCGCCTGGCGGCACTGCATTTTGCCCCGACCGCGGGGGCGAGGCGCAATCTGCTGGCGGAGGGCATTCCCGGAGAACGGATCCTGGTGACGGGCAACACCGGCATCGATGCGGTTTTGCATGTCGCCGGCGCGCTCGAGCAGGGACGCATGCCGGCGCGCGATTGGCCTTGGCTGGATGGCGGCAAGAAGCTGATCGTGGTCACGGCGCACCGGCGGGAAAGCTTCGGCATCGGCTTCGAGCGCATCTGCGAAAGCCTGTCCCGGTTGGCGGACCGGGCGGATGTCCAGATCGTTTATCCGGTGCACCGCAACCCCAAGGTCCTCGATCCGGTGACGCGGTTGCTCCACGGGCGGCCGAACATCGTGCTGGTGGAGCCGTTGGATTACGTTTCTTTTGTCGACCTGATGCGCCGCGCCTGGCTGCTGATCACCGATTCGGGCGGCATTCAGGAAGAGGCTCCTTCGCTGGGCAAGCCGGTGCTGGTGATGCGGGAACGTACCGAACGGCCGGAGGCAGTGGACGCCGGCACGGTGAAACTGGTGGGCACCGACCCGCTGAAAATCACCGGCGAAGCGGCGTTGCTGCTGGAAGACCAGCAGGAGTACCGGCGACGGTCGCGGATTCACAATCCGTATGGGGATGGGCACGCGAGCGAGCGGATTCACGCGGCGGTTGCGGAGTACGTGGCCGTCATACAATCATGACCGGGTCTTGAAAGCTGACTGCGTCTTGAGCGCCAGGAATTCGGCGTAATCCCGGACGTAATCGCCGGGATTGTACACGTCGGACGCCAACGCCAGCAGCACGCCGTCGGGAGAGTATTTGTATTGTACGGTCCAGGTCATGGGCGGAATGTAAAGTCCGATGTGGGGTGAATCCAAAACGAATTCCTGCCGATGGCGGCCATCGTCGGCGACCACACAACAGCGCCCGTGGACACACACCAGGAATTGATGCAGCGTGCGGTGCGCGTGCTCGCCGCGGACCTGCTCGGTATCCACGCCGAAGACTACGAAGTAGCGCTTGACCTCGAACGGGACCTCGCGCCCGGCCTCTCCGAAGGTCAGCATCCCGCGCAGGTCCGATACCCGTACAAGGCGTTGCAGGATTACGCCTTCGACCTGGGTGCCCTCCGAGCCGGCTTCCGCGGGCGCGGCGCCGGGCAGCGCGGCACTTTCGGTGCCGGCGTACCCCACAATCCGGGCGGGGTTGCCGGTCACGATGGCGTTTCTGGGGACGTCGTTGGTCACAACCGCTCCCGCGCCAACCACCACATTCTCGGCGATCCGGACGCCCGGTACGATTGTGGCATTGGCCGCGATCGCGGCGCCGTTCCCGACAGTCGTGGGACGGTCCGGATGGTTCAGCCCGTCGCCCAGTTGAACGCCACCCTGGACCGTGACACGGTCGCCGACCACCACATGGTTTCCGATGAACGCGTGGTCCCAGATATCGCAATCGCGACCGATTCTGGCGCCCGGCAAGATATGTACAAACGCTCGGATGTAGGTGCCGTCGCCCACCCATTCGGTTTCCACGAGTGCGGTTTGGTGTTTGGAGAATGCCACGAGAGATTGGGATGGTCCCGCACTTAGGATCGCATTGCCGGTCTGTGTGGTTCAACCATGGTGGTTAAGTGGCTCCTGTAACTGTATTTATGTAGGTACGTATCAACGTACATACGGACTGTACGGACGATTGTACGAACGGCCATTTCGTTGTATCGTAGGTACATATGGCGATCACGATTGCGGTTGCAAACCAGAAAGGAGGTTGCGGCAAGACCACGGCTTGCATGAACCTCGCCGGGGGCCTCGCCCAGGCCGGGTACAAGGTGCTGGTAGTAGACGCGGACCCGCAGGGTAGCGCTATGAAATGGCGCAACATGAGCGAGGAATCGCGGCTTCCCTTCCAACTCGTGGCCATGGCCACAGCCTCCATCCATCGCGAGCTGCCGAGCATCATCCGCAACGCCAGCTACGAGGTGGTGCTGATCGACTGTCCGCCGGGCGGCGCCAGCAAGGGGGACAGCACCACGCGCTCGGCCATGCTGGCATCCGATGTGGTGCTGCTGCCCGTCCGGCCTTCGCCCCTCGACTACCAGGCGGCGGAAACCATCGTGCCCTTGTTGAGCGAGATCGCCTTGGTGAAGCCTGGGCTGCGGGCTTATGTCCTGGTCAATGCCCGCACCGTCAACAACCTCGGCAAAGAGGCCAGGGAGGTGGCCATGGCTATGTTCCGGACCGGGGACGTTAAGATCGAGGTGTTTAGCAGCGAACTCTCGCACCTGACGGCGTTTACCGAATCGCCGGCGACGGGCCGCACGGTCTTGGACTATGCTCCCGGATCGAAGGCGGCCGAGCAGGTGCTCCAGTTGACGAACGAGGTGATTGCATGTCTAAGCCAGAACGTGGCAGCCTGACGACCCTGTTGACGAAAAAACCGTTGGGGCAGGGAGCCCCGGCGGCGGTATCGCTCGAGCAGGCGGAATCGGCTTTGCTGGGACGCGGCGATGGGTCGGTACTAGCGGCCGTACCGTCAGACGTACGTACCGGCATACTAACCAGCGGCCGTACGGAATCCGCACCAACATCCCCGTCTGGCGCAGTTCCGGCTCCCGAGAGCGGCCCGTACGTACAGACGGCCGTCGGTACCAGCGTCCGGACGGATGTACAGCCTACCAAGCTTCTCAATCGAAATCGGCGCCGAACCGTGCGTGTGCCATGGACTTTTAAGATGCCGTTCGAACTGCGCGAGGAACTGGAAGCGGTCGCGAGATTCAACGACCTCAACATGACCGAAATTGCGGTCGAAGCCATTGAACGGCACTTGAAACATTTTCCGCATCCGCCCGATCGGCAGGCCAGGGCAGGGGAGACGGACTGAAGAACTCGCCGGTGTCACTCGGTGCTGCGTTCGAAAGCCGCGAAGTCGTTGCCGATCGCCATGGCTAGAGCCAGCAATTTTTCCAAAGCCTCCCGGGGATGCTGGAATTCAACCGTGATCCGGCCGGCTTCCAGGCGCACTCCGGGCGGCAGATTTTCGAACTCCTGGCTGACCACTCGGACCGGCGCCTCCACCAGGAGGCGCGGCTGCTCGAGGCGTTCGATTCGCAGCCGGTCGAGCACCTCGGCCACCTTGCGCCGCCGCTGGACTTCGTAATAGCCGTCTTCGCCTTCAGCCAGGCTGCGCAGGTGCGCGATCAGACGATCGCGGTCGGCGAGTCCGTTGCTGCCGACGCGGTCGGTAATACAGGGCGCCATGATCTGCTGGGCGCGGCGGCGACCCACACCCAGGAGAAACTCGACGGTGGAGCGATCGACGAAAGAGCGGGGAAGTGTCTGGAGCTCCCGGATAACGCGGTCGATCTTGCCATACCAAGTCGGTTTTGCAGGCACGGGTATTCCACTATGTTACTGCGCAGCTGCGCAACAACACAATAGCTTGAAAGATCGATAAGAACTATTATCGTTCTTTCAACCACTTGCGCCTAAAAAACTCTGTGGCGCTTTTATTTTGCTCATAGGCGCGGGATGTCCCCCGAGAAAAGCGGCCGGGCTCAAAAGTACAATTTAAAACATTTACTGAATCTCGCATAATACAGTGACAATCTCGCAGAATATAGTGACAAAGGGCGCGAGATCGATTATCCTGGAGGCATGCCTGCGCGCGTTCGTCCTCGCCGCGATTTTCAGCAGCTCGAGCACCGCCGCAAACAAGCGGGCCGCCTGTTTGCCGCCGGC
>Ga0116223_10000785_pt1 | contig 36283 bp, 30 predicted proteins | sample Sb_taG_3_FD_90092 | JGI IMG/M metagenome (GOLD analysis project Ga0116223, IMG submission 90092) | Peat soil microbial communities from Weissenstadt, Germany - Sb_50d_a_PC metaG | ecosystem: Environmental > Terrestrial > Soil > Wetlands > Peat | place: Germany: Weissenstadt | collected 2010-09-21 | reverse complement strand
GGCGGGCAGAAAGCTCCAGACTGACGCCGACCTCCTGTCACGTTCGCGACGGCATAATCATACGCCTGTTCGGGCCCGTTTCATCCCCCGCTGCGGGAATCGGCCCTGGGGCGTTCACAGCCGCAGCAAAAATAACTTGGTGAAAATATACTTGACTAATACAATCCCTTCTGATAGGCTTAGGGGTGGGTGTGGGGGTGTGCAGTGCTATCCGCCCAAGAGTTAATTTCCGTCCTCCACCCTAAAAGCGACAGAAGGAAAATTACCGTTGTGCTAAAGGCTTATTTCGATGACAGCGGTACCCACCAACAATCCGAAATCACTTCAGTAGCCGGATTCATCGGCGACATCGATGCATGGAGTGTATTTGATGGGCAGTGGAAGCCGCTGCTTGTGGCACCAGATGGAACAAAACTTTCTGAATTCAAAATGTACGACTGCGTTCACGGCGAAAAGGAATTTTCCGCCCCGTGCTGGAATTTTGCGGATCGTCTTGCACTGACCGGGAAGTTGGTAGACGTGATCGCGGAGACCAACATCATGGCTATTGGGTCTTCGGTTGTGCGGAAGCATTTCGATCCACTCCTAGCACATGAATGGTTCAGGCATAAAGCTCCACATGCCTATTATTTGTGTTTTCAGTACTGCATCCAAGCCGCGGTAAATTGGACGCGCCGCTATAACGGCCAATTCGGCAAGGATGAACGGGTAGCACTCGTATTCGACGAACAAGGCACCTTCGGAAAAATATCCTACGACCTATACTTGGATTACAAGAATAGCGAACGGTGGGGGGACCAGCTGGTAAGCATATCCTTCGCGTCGAGCAAAGATTTCTCCCCGTTGCAGGCGTCCGACCTTCTTGCATACGGAACAAACGATCTGACGCTGAATAAATATTACCCGAATATAAGACGCCCAGATTTTCCGATCGGGCGAGTGTTCGACAGGATGATGGAAGGGCAGATCGCACGGGCCGGGGGTATCTATGATGATGAGGCACTTCTTGGTTTGGTTAAGGACATGATTGAGCATGAAACCGCTCTTCTCGAAAAGGAGAAGCAAGGGTAAGTAAGAGTAAGTAAATGGATGTTGAAGAAATATTATCGCCCAGTAGCTGCTCCGCATACTGCGCAGAATCGGCCTTCAACCTTTGCTCCGCAATCGCCGCAGAACGAACCAGAGGTGTGCATTGCGGGCTGCGCTCGGTTAGCAATTGCCCGCCCGGTAGTGCTGTCGAGTGGAACAAGGGCATCAGCCAAGCAAGCTGCACACACGTTCTTTGTAGCGGCCAGCCGCCAGATGCCGTAGATCAACCCGGGGACGATGAAAAACAGGAAAAGCAGAAGCTCAGTTACAAAGGTGCCCGGAACGTGTCGTTTTGGCCAGCCGATGGTGCCGCAGCGGGTACAGACCATTTGAGCGGTGCGCATAATCTGAATGCAATCATAACACTATGACTATCGAACGTAGGATTGTAATCGGCCTGGAAGATATAAAGGCCATCATCTTTGAATGCAACTCCTGCCTCTCGCGGGTAGGTACCACACCGCAGGTTGGTAAGCACATGCACATACCGAAGGGGTGCCCGCAGTGCGGGGCGAAGTGGTCGCTCCTCGATCCGATAAAATATGGGGATCATGACATCACCCCTTACGCCAATTTTGTTACATCTATTGAACGCATGAGATCTTTTACGAAAGAAACAACGGACGCTGTAGGGTTCACGATACTGCTTGAGTTTCAGGAACCGAAGCTGCCATGAAAGCGAGGCTACATGAAAACCGATTGCGTAACGCCATTACCGGAATGCCACGAAGGCCCGGAATCTTTCCGGCGTTTCGATTCCATGATGGGAAAGTTACTTTCCGTTTCACGCGCCGTTCTGGCCGAACGGGAGCGGGCTTACAGAGAGCAATCTGCACGAAATCCGAATCGGCGAGGGCCGAAACCGAAGGTCGAGCGCCGCCGCGCTTCTTCGGCCCGCGTGGAAGGCTAGAAGGGTTCCTCCGCCGTTTCTCCAACCTTTCCAGTGAGTTCCGCATAGGTCAGGCGCTTGCCGACGATCTTCCGAATCGCGTAACTGAAGCGGTCCGCGTCGTCCATCGGCTTGCGGTTGTTAAAGCGGAACGCCTGCTCGTCAACGTACCGGAAAAGGTGGAAGGGCTCGACCGACACGTAGGTCCCACCGATGGTCCGCTTCAGGAGGCTCCAGAAGTTCTCCATCCCGTTGGTGTGGACGTTGCCGTCAACGTAGGCTTTGAGGTGGTTCACGACGTTGTGGGTGTACTCGTCGTCCATGCGCCATCCGTCGGCCCATTCGTCCGAATGGATTTCTGCGCCCTGCTCCACGTTCGCGCGGACAATGGGCTGCATCACGGCCTTGCTGCGGTCTTCGATGACGGCGGTACGTACGGTCTTGCCGCGCTCCAGCATTCCCATGACGATGGACTTGCCGCCGGTATTTCGGCCTTCCTTCTGCACGCGAGCCTTGCGGTCCTTGTGCATGTTCCGCGCCTTGCCGCCAATGAAGGTCTCGTCAACCTCCACTTCGCCGCCGATCTTCCCGCCGAAGCCTTCGTCCTGCATGGCGAGCCGGACCCGATGCAGCATGAACCATGCGGTCTTTTGGGTGACGCCCATTGCCCGATGAAGCTCCCAGGAGGAGATGCCGTTCTTGGCGTTGGTGAGGAGCCAAACCACCGGGAGCCACTTGTCCAGGCCCAGGGGGGAGTCCTCGAAGATGGTTCCCACCTTGACGGAGAACTGGCGCTTCGGGTGGCGCTTGCTGCACTGCCAGCGCTGTTGGGTTTCGAGGAACCCCACCTTGCCGCCGCAGGTCGGGCAGGTGACGCCATTGGGCCAGCGTTTGGAGACAAGGTAGCTGATGCAGTTGGCGGAATTGGCGAAGACCTGTACCGCTTCCTGGAGGGTTTGGGGGTTGGGAATGGGTGCCATAAGAAAAGTATACCGGCTTTGGGTGTATTAGTCAAGTATATTTTTACCAATAACTTCCGTTTCCTTTCAATCTCTTACCGCCATCCCCGCCCGGCGCCCGCTTGTCGTGGGGTTACTCTCATCGTCGTATGAACACTTTGGTTCCTGACGATCCGATTCGCCTCAACCCGCAAACCGGCCCCCGCTCAGTCGAGGGAAAGGCCGCGTCCAGCATGAACGCCCTCAAAACCGGCATCTATGCCGAATCGTCCATCATCCGCGGCGAGAGCGAGGCCGGCCTCCGGCAGCTCACTGCGGAATATTACGAGCGCTTCGCTCCCGCCGCTCCCGAAGAGCGCCTCCTCGTCGACACGTTGGTCCACGACGAGTGGCTCCTCCGCCGCTTTCGCCACATCGACGCCGCGCTCTTCGAATACCAGTTCAAGAATTACGTCCATCCCGATCCGGCAACCGACCCTGGCCGCGCCTTCAGCAACTTGTCGAATACTTTCGCCCGGCTCCAGCGCCGCATCAGCGAGACCGAGCGCTCCTATCTCCGCGTCCTGAAAGAGCTCGAACACCTCCGCGCCACCCGCACCGATTCCCCGCAAGCCGTCGAACCCACGCAGATCCAATCAGTTACACCCCTCGTCAAGCCCCTTGGTTTCGTTCCGCAACCTGCTCCCGAGGCCGCTCCCGACCCCCGCCCCGCGGCCTTCCAAAAGCCCTCTAGGGTGCCGCCCGGAAGGCTCCCCATCGCCATGTAAACCCTCCTCCACCGTCGCGCGTCATTCAAAAGTGCGTCTGTCGCCACACCCCTCAAATGGGGGCATGTCGAGGATTCCCACAAAAAAGGTCTTACATGTCCGAAATGGCCGCGTTATACTATGATTTCAGAGACTGGGTATGAACAAATACGGCAAATTCGCGGCCCTGATCGCAATCGTCATCGGTACCCTCGTCTGGCTGGCCATGGCCGGGACCGAAACCAAAACCTATTACAAAACCATCAGCGAGCTTGGTCAGATGGGCGACCGGGCTTACGGCACGCGTCTCCGCGTGGGCGGTGACGTGGAGACCGGCTCCATTCAGCGGACTGGCAGCCAGGTGCACTTCGTTCTCGCTCAAGATAATCTCAAGCTCCAGGTCGCCTACACCGGCACCGACCCTTTGCCAGACACCTTTAAGGATGGCGCGCAGGCTCTGGCCGATGGCAAGCTCGACAAGAGCGGCGTCTTCCACGCTTCCAAAATTCAAGCCAAGTGCGCGTCCAAATACGAGGTCAAACCCGGCCAACTGGCTCCCGGGCAGCCCTTGCCGAATATCAACCCCGGCGCCAAGACCGGCATTTAGAGAGGAAAAGGGTCCGGAAGTCGGCAGCCGGAAGTCGGAATCGAAAAGCCTCTGGCCTTCCCTTCTGACTCCTGACTTCTGACTCCTGACTTCTTCTAGCAGAGGGTGAATATGGAAAATCTGGGTTCCCTGGCCATCCTGTTGGCCTTCGCCGCGGCGATGTATGCCGTCGTGGCCTCCGTTGTTGGCCGCGTCAAGCGCAAGCCCTTCCTCATCGTAAGTGGAGGACGCGCCGTCTACTCGGTCTGGGTGCTGATCACCATCGCTTCCGGCATCCTGGTCTACTCCCTCCTCACCGGCGACTTCCGCTTCTCCTACGTCGCCGAGCACAGCAACCGCGACATGCCCGTGCTCTACAAGTTCGCCGCCTGGTGGGGCGGGCAGGAGGGCTCGCTGCTCTTCTGGAGCTGGCTCCTCTCCACCTACTCCGCGGTGGTCGTCTTCACCAACCGCCGCAAGCATCGCGACATGATGCCCTGGGTCGTCGGCGTGCTCGGCACGGTTCAAACCTTTTTCCTGACGCTCAACAACTTCGTCGCCAATCCGTTCCAGATGCTGGCCACCGACAAGCTGATCGTCGCCGTCCCCGATGGCAACGGCCTCAGCCCGCTGCTGCAGTATCCCGCCATGGCCATCCATCCCCCCATGCTGTATCTCGGATACGTCGGGTTCGCCGTGCCCTTCGCTTTCGCCATCGCTTCCCTCATCACCCGCCAACCGGGCGACGGTTGGATCCACACTACGCGCCGCTGGACGCTGGTCACTTGGCTCTTCCAGGGCACCGGCATCATGCTCGGCGCGGCCTGGGCCTACCACGTCCTCGGATGGGGCGGATATTGGGGCTGGGACCCCGTCGAGAACGCGTCCCTCCTTCCTTGGCTCAGCGGCACGGCCTTTCTGCACTCCGTCATGATGCAGGAGAAGAAGGGCATGATGAAGGTCTGGAATATCGTCCTGGTCTCCTCCACATTCCTCCTCTGCATTCTCGGCACCTTCCTCACGCGCTCCGGCGTCGTGCAGTCGGTGCACGCCTTCGCCCGCTCGGAGATCGGAAAGTACTTCGTCACCTTCCTTGTGCTGGCCATCGCCGGCACCATCTATCTCATCCTCGACCGCCTCGACTACCTCAAGAGCGAGGCCCAACTGGAAAGCGTCGTCTCGCGCGAATCCAGCTTCCTGTTTAACAACCTCATCCTGCTGGCAAGCTGTTTCGCCGTGCTCTGGGGCACCCTTTTCCCCATCATTTCCGAAGCCGCCACCGGTGATAAGATCTCGCTCGATACCGATTGGTACAACCGCCTCATGGTCCCCATCGGCCTGTTCCTGCTGTTCCTCACCGGCGTCGGCCCGCTCTTCGCCTGGCGCAGGACGTCCCTCGAAAGCCTGCGGCGTAACTTCCAGTGGCCCGGCGTCGCATCGCTGGTCCTCGTGGCCGCGCTCTTTGCCGCCGGCATCCGGCACGCCTACGCACTAATCTCCTTTGGCTTCTGCCTCTTCGTAGCCCTCACCGTGATCATCGAGTTCTTCAAGGGTGGCCGCTCCATCGCCGTCAAGAACCACATCAACCTTCTCCACGCCATGGTCGAGCTGACCCATCGCAACACGCGCCGCTACGGCGGCTACCTGGTCCATATGGGCATCGTCCTGATGTTCATCGGCTTCACCGGCCACGCCTTCAACCAAAGTGAAGTCAAAGAGCTCAATAAGGGCGACTCGATGCGGGTCGGCACATACGACCTGAGAATGGTGGACCTCGACGAAGGCGATAACGCGAATTACTCCTCCCACACCGCCACCATGGGCGTCTACAAGAACGGCGAGTTTCTCGGCACCTTGAAGCCTGAAAAGCGTTTCTACAAGGCCAGCCGCCAGAGCACTTCCGAAGTCGGCGTTCGCCAGCGTCCCAACGAGGACCTCTACCTGAATTTCGGCGGCATGTCCGACGACAACAAACGCGCCGTGATCCAGGCCTACGTCTTCCCGCTGGTCTCCTGGATTTGGATTGGCACCCTGGTGCTGATCGGTGGCACACTGGTCTGTCTGGTGCCCAGCAAGATCAAAATGCAGTACGCCCGCACCGAAGTGGTAGGCATCACGAAAAAAGCGCGCGACGTCTCCGCGCCGCGCCCGTCCGGGAGCGGTGACTGATGCCACGCCTCCAAACCAGTGACTTTCCAGAAACCTTGTGGGGCAGGTTGTCAACCTGCGGCGGGTTGGCAACCCGCCCGGCGAGCGAAGCTCGCCTGTTCTCACCGACGCTCCCGCCAGGGACCGTCCCCCGCTCGTCTCGACGCCAGGCGCTTCAAACCATTCTCCTCGCCGTCGTCCTCGCCGTCGCCGCCCTGGCGCAGACCGCCTCCGAAAAGCCCAGCGTCGATGTGCGCCGCGTGGGCTCCCGTCTCGCCTGCCAGTGCGGCTGCAAGGATTCCGTGGCCACCTGCTCCATGCTGGAGTGCCACTTCTCCAAGCCCGCCAAGGAGCGCATCGCCCAGATGCAGGCCGTCGGCATGTCCGACGACCAGATCATCCAGGCGTTCGTGCGCGACTACGGCGCCGGCATCTTTCTGGCCCAGCCCAATGCCTGGGGCTGGATCGTGCCCTACGTCTCGGTGGGCCTGGGCCTGGTTGTCATTTGGATGTTTATCAAGAAGTACCGCAAGCCCGCGCCGATGGCCGAGATTGGCCCCATGGAACTGGACGATCCGGACCTGGCCAAATATAAGGACCAGATCGAAAAGGATCTGGCCAACCTGGAGTGAACCGTGGAAGTTTCTCTCCCCTCCGATCGTCTGAGTATTTGGTGAAGAGTTGATCATCGCAATTACGTGCCTCATCGCCGTCGCTGTTATCGCGTTCATCCTGGGTGTCAGGCCTGAGGATCTGCCGGAACCCGAACCGGTGTCGCCGTTCGCCCACCTGGACGAACGCAAGGCCGCCATCTACGAAAACCTGCGCGACCTCCAGTTCGAATACCGCGTCGGCAAGCTCTCCGACGACGACTACCAGAGCACCAAAAAGGACCTCCAGAAGGAACTCGCCGGCGTCATGGCCGAGGTTGACCGGGTCAAGGCCCAGTTGAATGGAGCAGGCCAGGCCCAGGATCTGCGCAACGCCAAGCCGGCCGCCAAGCCAGCCACCAAGGCGACCGCGAAACCGGCGGCCACGCCGGTTGCCCAGCCGTCCGCGAAGCGGCCCCCCCAGCCCCTCGCCAACTCGCCCCATCCACAGGAAGTACCATCAGCATTTGTTTGTGATACTTGCGGCGCTAAGTTCGAGCGATACATGAAGTTCTGCGGCGAGTGCGGCAAGCCCATGAAGGTGGCCCAGTGACCCGCCAAATTGGCTTCGTTCTCCTCTTTTGCGCCCCGCTGATGGCCGCCGTCACCGGCACCGTCGTCAACCGGAGCACCGGCCAGCCGCAGCCCGGAGCCACCGTCGGATTGAACAAGCTGGGCCAAAACGGCATCGAGTTGATCGACCAGGCCAAGTCCGACGCCCAGGGCAACTTCACCATCAACCAGAACATCCAGGGGCCCCACCTGCTCCGCACCGTCTACGCCGGCGTCAGCTACAACCACATGCTGCCGCCCGGGTCGCCCACCTCCGGAATCACGGTCGAAGTCTTCAACGCCTCCACCGAACCGGGCGACGCCAAGGTCTCCAAGCACATGCTCCTGTTCGAGCCCGGCGGCGGCCAGATGGTGGTCAACGAAACCTTCCTCTTCTCCAACGCCGGCAAGACCGCCTGGAACGACCCCGGCCGCGGTACCCTCCGCTTCTTTCTGCCCGCCGGCGGCAAAGCCCAGGTGAACGCCACCGCCCCCGGCGGCCTGCCCATCCCCGCCCCCGTGCTGAAGACTTCCAGGCCCGATGTCGCCGCCGTCGATTTCTCGATCAAGCCCGGCGAAACCCGCTTCGACGTCACCTACTCGGTGCCGTACACGATTGGCGCGCCCTACGAAGGTAAGATCGTTACCAGGGACGAGAACACCTACTTGATCGTCCCTGACGGCGTCGATATGAAGGGCGCGGGCCTCAACGATCTCGGCCCCGAGCCGCGCACCAAGGCCCACATCTACGGCTTCGCGGGTAGCGCCTACAAGATCCAGCTCACCGGCGCCGAAGTCGCGCCCCCCGCTGCCGACGACGCCGCGGCGCAGGAGCAGAGCGGCCCGCAGATCGAGCAGATCATGCCGCGCCTCAACTCCAAAGCGCCGCTCATCCTCGCCATGGCGCTCGGTATCCTGGCGTTGGGGTTTGCCATACTCTATCGGGCTGGCGGCCAGCCGAAAGGGTCTGATGAGCGCGGTCGCGGTTGACGACGTCTGGAAGTTCTACGGCGACTTCCCGGCCCTGCGCAGCATCTCTCTCGAAGCCGAGCCCGGCGCCTGCCTCGCCCTGATCGGCCGCAACGGCGCCGGCAAGACCACCCTGCTCCGCACCATCGCCGGTTTCTCGCGGCCCGGCCGCGGCCGCATCCGCATCTTCGGCAAGGAGCCTCGCGAACCCGAAACCCGCCGCATGATGGGCTTCATCGGCCACGGCATCTCGGTCTACGACGAGCTGTCGGCTTTCGAGAACCTCAAGCTCTTCGCCCAGCTCTACAATCTGCCCGATCCCCGCCGCTCGGCCCTCGAGTGGCTCGAGCGCACCGGCCTCGAGCGCGTCCGCGACGGCCTGGTCCGCGAGTTCTCCCGCGGCATGCGCCAGCGCCTCGCCGTGGCCCGCGCCTTCCTCCACGATCCGTCCGTGCTCCTGCTCGACGAGCCCTTCACCGCTCTCGACGACCGCGCCATCGCCGTCCTGCAGCGCCTCCTGCATGAGGGGCTCCGCGCCGGCAAAACCATTGTCCTGTCCACCCACCAGTTGCGGGAAGCCCTCGAGCTCGCCTCGCACGTCGCGCTGTTGAACCGCGGACAGGTGGCCTTTCACGGCCCGTGCACGCCGGAAATGGTTTCCGATCCCGGCTACGTCTACGCGCGATACGGTGAGGGTGGATGAAGTTCTTCCGCCAGGTGTTCGTCATCGCCGTCAAGGATCTGCGCGCCGAGTTCCGCACCAAGGAGGCCATCAACGCTTCCTTCGCCTTCGCCGTCGTGATCCTGCTCCTGTTCAGCTTCGCCTTCGATCCCGACGCCGAAACCACCCGCGAAATGGCCGGCGGCCTCTTGTGGATCGTGTTCGCCTTTGCCGGCACCCTGATCCTCAACCGCAGCTTCGCGCGCGAGCTGCCCAATGACTGCCTGGATGCCCTGATCTCCGCGCCCATCTCCGGGGCCGCCCTGTTCCTCGGCAAGGCCCTGGCCAATTTCCTGCTCGTGCTGGCCGTGCAACTGGTCTCCCTGCCGGTCTTCGCCGTCTTCAACAGCTTGCATCTGACCGAACAGTTCTGGCCCCTCCTCGGCGTGATCCTGCTCGGCGGCTGGGCCATCACCGTGATCGGCACCATCTTCAGCGCGCTCACCGTCAACATCCGCCTGCGCGAGGTGATGCTGCCGCTGCTGACGTTTCCGATTTTGATTCCCGCGCTCCTGAGCGCCATGCTGCTGACCAAGGCGCTCGTGCTGGGCCAGCCGGTCGGCGTGGACAACCTGTCGTGGCTCAAGATGCTGATCGGCTTCGACATCATGTACACCGCCGCCAGCCTGATCCTGGTGGAGACGGTGCTGGTAGGATGAGGTGAGCTATGCGTGACAAGATTCTTTACGCGTTGGGCGCCGTGGCGCTCGCGATCCTGGTCTGGAACATCAACACCATTGCCCGGCTGCCCGAAGAGACCCGGCAGGGCATGGTCTTCAAGATCATCTTTTTCCACGTCCCGGTGGCCATCACGGCCATGCTGTGCGCGGCCGCGGCGCTCGTCGCCAGCGTGCTGTTCCTGGTGACCAGGAACTTCAAGTACGATGCGCTGGCCGTCGCGGTGACCGAAGTCGGCCTCGCCTTCCTGGCCGCCAACCTGATCACCGGCTCCATCTGGGGCCGCGAGATCTGGGGCATCTGGTGGGCGTGGGACGCGCGTCTCACCTCGGCGCTGGTCTGCTGGCTGCTCTACGCCGGATACCTCATGCTGCGCCGCGCCGTCGAAGAGCCCACGCAGCGCGCCACCTTCGCCGCGGTCTTTTCGATCTTCGCCTTCATCGACGTGCCCATCGTGATCTTCTCCATCAAGTGGTGGCGCACCCAGCATCCCCAGCCGGTCTTCTGGGGCGGCGGCAGTTTCCCCCCCGACTGGACCACGCATTTCCTCTGGAACATGTTGGCCATGGCCCTTCTGGGCACCGTGATGGTGGGTGTCCGTCTGCAACAGGAAGACTGCCAGAGAGAGCTCGATTCGCTGCGCCGCGAAGCGCATGCCATGTGAGGAAACGACTATGAGCCTGACATCACTCCCCATGCTCCTCGCCCAGGTCACGGCGGACGATCTGGAGCGCGAGAAGATCTTCCTGCAGCACAACTACGAGTTCCTGAGCTACGGCCTCACCGCCGCCTGGGTCATTCTGGTGATCTACCTCCTGATGTTGTTAGGCCGCCAGAAGAAGCTCAAGCGCGAGATCGCCAGTCTGCGCGCCATGCTGGAAGACAAGAAGGCATAGACCTGACCCATGCGATACTATGAGTCGGAGCCGGTGCGATGGCCGCTCTACCCGTTCAACTGCCGCGTGAGGAGATCGCGGCGTTCTGCGCCCGGCATCATATCCGCAAGCTCTCGCTCTTCGGTTCCGTGCTCACCCCCCGGTTCCGCGCGGAGAGCGATGTCGATATCCTGGTGGAGTTTGAAAAGGGAAAACCCCAGGCCTCTTCGAAATGTCATCCGCGTCATCCGTGTTGATCCGTGTTCATCGGTGGCCAAATTCTTTCACACCCTGACATCACGCCTCGAGTCCTCACACCCCGGTCACATCTTCAACGTCCCCACCAGCTCCGACACCTGCGCGATCTTCTCCCGCTTCAGGAACCGCGCCAGTTCCCGCGCGATGCGCACCGGCGAGCGCGGGTCCCAGAACGTCGCCGTCCCCACCTCGACCGCCGTCGCGCCCGCAATCAAGAACTCCGCCGCATCCACACCGGTGGCGATTCCGCCCAGCCCGATCACCGGTATCTTGACCGCCCGCGCCGCCTGGCACACCAGCCGCAGCGCGATGGGCTTGATGGCCGGGCCGGAGAGCCCGCCGAAGCCCGCGCCGATCCGCGGCCGCCGCGTGCGCGCATCGATGGTTAGCGCGATGAACGTGTTCACCAGCGAAAGCCCGTCCGCCCCCGCCGCTTCCGCCGCGCATGCCAGCGGCTCGATGGCCGCGACGTTCGGCGAGAGCTTCACCACCACGGGCCTCCGCGCCACGCGCTTCACCGCCACGACGACTTCGCCCAGCAATCGCGGATCGCTCGAAAAGTAGATGCCGCCGTGGCTCGTGTTGGGGCACGACACGTTCAGCTCGTAGCCCGCCAGCCCCGCGTGGTCCTCCAGCACTCGCGCCACTTCCACGTAGTCGTCAACCTCGTAGCCGAAGATGTTGGCGAATACGGCCGTGCGGAAGCGCGCCAGCGCCGGCAGCTTCTCCTGAACGAAGGCGCGCACCCCGATGTTCTGCAGCCCGATCGAGTTGATCATGCCGCCTTCGCTCTCGTAGATCCGCGGCGGCGCGTTCCCCTCGATCGGCTCGCGCGAAAGCCCCTTCACCACCAGCCCGCCGAGAGCGTTCAGGTCCACCAGCTTTTCGAATTCGATTCCGTACCCGAATGTGCCCGACGCCGCCAGCACCGGATTGCGCAACGCGATGCCGCACAGGCTCGTCGCGAGCGGCGCCGCTTCGCTCATGGAGCCAGCGCCTCGCCCAACACCCGGCCCACCGACGACGACGGGACCGCCACGCCCATCACCCGCGCCAGCGTCGGCGCAACGTCCACCGACTCCACCGGCGCCTCATAAACCCCGGCGCGGAACTGCGGCCCGTAGAAGCACAGCGGCACCTGCACGTCGTAGTTGTACAGCGAGCCGTACGAAATGCCGCGCCCCTGCCCGTACTCCTCGACATACTCGGGGCGGTAGGAGAGCATCACGTCGCCGGAGCGCGTGGGGTGGAAGCTGTTGCGGAAGCGCCTCTCGAAATCGTCGCGCGTGGAGCACGCGCCGCCCGCCGTGTAGTAGCCCGCCACTGCGGGATGCTGCATCGCGGCGCGCGCCGCCGCCAGGCGAATCGGTTCCGGATCGCGGAAGCCGCTGGCATCCAGGTACAGAAAAGGATACAGGTACTTCTCCACGCGGCCCATGCCCGTAGCCGCCAGGCTGCGGTCCACCGTCTGCGCCACGTTCTCGCCGCCCACTACCCTGCGATTGCGAACTTCGGCGGAGGGCCGGGGCGGCGCTCCGTGCGCGCCCGCCAGCACCAGGCTGAAAGCGTTCTCCCCCGGAGCCTTCCCCAACTGCGCCAGCAGCGCTTCGAGCCGCTTGTCGAGATGCAGAATCATCTGCTCCATCAGCGGCGAATCGGCGCCCATCTCGTAGCCCAGCAGAGCCGTGGAACCGAGCAGCACGCACATGACATCGAACGTGTTTCCCTGCCCCATTCGCTCGCTCGCGATCAGCTCGGCGGCAAAATCGAGCTGTGCGGACTGCGCGAACGGCGAAGCCCGGTACAACGCCATGAACTCCCCCGGCCGGCCCGGCGTCCAGGTGAGAGTCCGCAGCGCCGGCGCATCGGGACGCGCGCCCAGCACCTGCCACCCGACGTCGTGATAGGTGTCCATCGACCTTTGGGCGTTGTAGTTCGCCAGCCAGTCGGGTGGGTCGCCCAACGTGGCAAACGCGCCGTTCTCGTCCATCCAATAGCGCTTCGCCCCGGGAGTCCCAGCGAACAGCCCGCCGTAGGCAGCGTTCAGCGAGACCACGAACACCCGATTCTGCGGCTCGGCGCCAACCTGATTCTGCGACTCGGCAACCACTTGGGCGGCCAGAGTGGTGGCCAGCAGCCCTTCGTCCGAGGCCGGCACGGGCTTCTTGGCGGCACGATCATACCACTGCCCAGCCACGACACCATGCTGCGACGGCCAGGCGCCGGTGGCCAGGGTAGCGATCGTGGTCGCCGGAAAACTGCTCGCCAGGTGGCGGCAATCGGGAAAATATGCACCTTTTTCCAACAGCCGCCGGAGACCTCCAGGTGCAAACTGGGAGGCGGCAGAATCCAGGTAATCCCCTCGTATCTGCTCTAAGAGTACTAGTACCAATAACTTAGGGCGAATCGGGGCCGCCAGCACGCGACCGGCCCACCCACCCACCACCGCCAGGGCGCCGAACTTTCGACGCGAAATGCCCATAAAAGAACAGTTTATCAGACGTAGAACTCGTGTTATAGTGTGGTTCTTAATACCGCGATTCCTGAACCGGGCCCCCCCCGGGGCCCGGTCGGGGTGGTTATTTTCATGAAAGATGAAAACGGCATACTAGGACTAAGCACGATTCGGGAGAACCGGGGTCTCTCGCTGCAGCAGATTGCGGACGCAACCAAGATCAGTATACGCTCCCTTGACGCAATCGAACGGGGAGATTTTCGTAAGCTGCCTGGTGGAATCTACAACACAAGCTATATCCGGCAATACGCGCACGCTATCGATTACGATGCGACCGTCATCTTGAGCGTGTACTATCGCGAGATGGGCGGTCCGGAAACCCGATCCGAGAACGGCAAAGGTTCCGTTGCCGGATTTCGGCCCGCTTCGAGCAGTCTGGGGTTGTAGCACCGCGCCGGCTGCGGGCGGAAACCAATAGCCGCAGTTACGGCTTTCTCTTCTCCGCCAGGCGAGTGGCAAACTTCGCGACGTTGATGATGGCGCGCTCGTGCGTGCCCTCGCCTATCTTCTCCTTCTCGTCGGAAGCTTCCACGCGGAACTGAATGCGCCGGCCGTCCACGCCGGTCACTTCCGCGGTGAAGCGCACCACGCTGCCCAGCGGCGCCGCCGCCAGGTGCGCGATGTTGACGTGCGTGCCCACCGTGTCGTGGCCCGGATCGAGCAGCGGCAGCACGGCGTTGCGGCAGGTCATCTCCATGTGCCGGATCATCTGCGGGGTGGCGAGAACTCTGGGCCCGTCGTCGCCCAGAAAATCGATGGCCACCTCGCTGGTCACCAGCAGCGTCTGCTCGCCCCTGGTTCCAATCGGAATGGTCGCCATGTTCTACGCGCCGGCCAGGCCCGCGAGCACGCCGCGCATGTAGCTGAACGAGCGCAGCACGCCCGGCATCGGATCGTTGGCGTTGATCTCGTACTCCAGGTTCACGCAGCCCTGATAGTTCATCTTCTTCAACTGTTTGAAGATGCCCGGGAACGGCATGTCGCCGTCGCCCACGGCGACCTGTTCGGGGTGGTCGGTGAAGTTGCGCAGATCCTTAACGTGCATGTCGAGCAGGCGCGTGCCCGCATCGGCAATGGCCTTCACTACGTCCACGCCCGCGCGCGCGGAGTGGCCGACATCCATGCAGAGGCCGCAGCGCGGGTCGAGACTGCGCACCACTTCCAGAACCGACTGCGGCGTGGGGAAGTTCTTGTCTTCCGGCCCGTGGTTGTGCAGCGCGCACTTGATGTTGTACTCCTTCACCAGGGTTTCCACCATCTTCATGATCTCGTGGGTGGGAGCACAGACCATCATCGGCATGCCGGTGTTCTTGGCGTACTCGAAATGCTTGCGGAGATCGTCGATGGTCTTGTCTTTGGTCATGTCGACGTTGCCGCCGCTCATGATCTTTATGCCCGCGTCGGTGAATTCCTTGGCGCCGGCCCGCATTTCCTCGGGGCTGATGTCCTGCTTGAGGTGAACGTCCTTGATGCTCAGCCACGGCGTCTCGACGGCCTTGATCATCTCGATCGCCTTGGCGCGCGGGAAATTGCGAAACGTGTAGCTGGCGAGCCCCAGTTTGATGCCCCATGGCGTGGGCTCGATGCGGGCGGAGGCGGTCTCGACTCCCAGCGCGCTCAGGCCGGCGATGCCGGCGGTGGCGCCCAGAAAACCGCGGCGGGTGGTGTCCGTCTTCATAACTTCGGATCTCCTTTACCTGTAAGGTTCAATTCTAACCCTTCGAGGAAGCGCAAGCCACACGGACGGGAATGCCGCCGCCGCTTTGGCCCTCGCCTTGCAACTTCCAGTACCGGGACTGGACGATTTACCAACAGACAAGGAGCACGATATGGCAAGCAAGAACACTTCGGTGTTCGGTATTTTTCCTAACCGGCTGGCGGTGGAGGAAGCGGTGAACCATCTGCGCAACGCCGGCTTCCGCAGCACGGACGTTTCGGTACTCTTTTCGGAGAACATGGGCACCAAGGATTTCGCTCATGAGAAGAACACGAAAGCGCCGGAAGGCGCGGCGACCGGCGGCGTCGCGGGAGGAGTCGCGGGCGGCGTTCTGGGATGGCTGACCGGGATCGGCGTGCTGGCGATCCCGGGGCTGGTCCCGCTCATCGCCGCGGGACCGATCGTGGCGGCCCTCGCGGGCGCCGGGGCCGTGGGCACGCTGGGCGGCCTGATCGGCGCGCTCGTCGGAACGGGCATGCCGGAGTATGAAGCCACACGCTTCGAAGGACGGATCCGCGACGGCGGCGTCCTGCTCTCGGTGCATTGCGACAACAGCGACTGGGTCCGGCGCGCCAAGGACGTTCTGATCGAGGCGGGCGCTCAGGATATCGGCGCGGCCAGCGAAAAATCCGGCGACTTCGCCAACGCCGACAAGCCCATGCCCCGCGTTCGCAGCGTCGGCAGCGTTGGCGCGGTCACCGACGAAGAGTTGTTTGGGGAGCGCCCGGTTCGAACTCTTCCGACCGTGCGGCGGCGTACGGAACCAACTGTGGATGCGGACCTCGACGACATCGGCTGACCTGCCGCGTGGGTCCTACCGGGGCGGGCCCGGCACCGTGTAATTGTGGGCCGCGACGCCGCCGATCGCCGCCGCCGCGCCGAAATTGACGAATGAAAGTGCCCTGTAAAGCTTACCGCTCGGATGCCCGCGCGTAACGAGGTATTCGAGACCCAGCAGGCCGCCTTGAAATCCCAGCTTGATCAGGGCGCCGTCGCGTCCGAAATTACCGGAGGGTCCAGCCAGGGTGGAGTTCAGCTCGTGCTTCCCCCAGGACGAATGAACGTCCAGTGCATTGGCGACCGAGAGCGCCGCCACGCTGGCACGCCACAGCCTGACGTCGGAAACGGGCTGGGGCTTGGGCCGGGGAGCGATCGAGATTACCTGGGCGCTCAAAAGGACCGCCGAGATTCCAAAGAGCAGTGACATTTTTCGCATAGGAAGCTTAGTTATGAGGGAATTTCTACGTAGTTGCCAGCAGTACCTGTACTAGTACAAAGCGGGAGTGTTGCGCCTTCCTCGGGCCGGCCATGAATCGCGCGACCGCAAATCCGCAGCCTCGCTACACTGGCCAATCATCCCGCGGTATGGTGCCTGCGGTCGCTGATTCCCGGAGCCGGCCCGCGCTCGCCTGGATGGTCGCGCTGGGGGTGTTTGTGTGCCTGTCGGCGGCGGGCATACGCTACGGGCCCTCGCCCATCTCGGGCGATGAGACCGAATACTACGCGACCACTTACGCCTGGGCCACCAACCACAGCCCGGAGTTGACTCCGGCAGTGGCCGGCGCGATTCGCGCGGCGATTCCCGGCCGGCCCTCCACCGAGCCGGCCATGGCGCGCGCCGTCGACGGCTCCTATCACGCCATCCACTTCTGGTTTCTGAGTCTGCTGGCAGCGCCTTTCTTTGCGCTGTGCCGCGCCGCCGGGCTGGACTGGAAGCACAGCTTCGTGTTCCTGAATGCGCTGATGTTCGCGGCGGTGGCAGGCGTGGCGTACCGCTGGTTCCGATGGTTCGGGGCGCTGATTCTCACCGCGGGCCTGCTGGTTTCGCCGCTCGTGCCGTATCTCAACAAGGCGCACGGCGAGGCGTATTCGGTGTCGCTCGCGGCGCTGGCGGCGATGTCGCTGGCGACCCGCCGCCGGCTGGCGGCCGCCCTCGCGCTATCCGCGATTGCCGTGCAAGTGACCGCGTTCTCGCCGCTGGCGTTGCTGGCGCTCGGCCTGTGGGCGGTCGGCCAATGGCGGGCCCGTCCTCGCCCGGCGGCGCGCCAGTGGGCCGCGGCCGGCGCCTGCGCGGCGCTCCTCGCGCTGCAACCCCTGTGGACGCTCTGGCGCTATCACGAGCTGAACCTCATCGTCTCGGAAGGATTTGTATTCCCCGAGATGGCCACTCCCCATCGCATGGCTTCCCTGCTGCTCGATCCGGACGTCGGCTTCTTCTTCGTGTGGCCGTTGAGCGTGCTGCTGGTGGGGTGGATTGCGGCGAGCTGGATTCGCGAGCCGGCCCTGCTGCGCCGCGGCCGGGAGTATTGGGCGTTCGTTGCGGTGCTGGTCGCGGTGATCGCCTTCATCGGCGCCGAGCAGATGAACTACACCACCAGCGCGCCGCGTTACTCGCTCTGGTTCATCCCGTTCGTGCTGGTGGGATTCGTGGCCGTCAGCCACGCGCGGCGGGACCGGACCGCGGCGGCAGCGATCTGCTTCGTGCTGGCGGCGGCGGCGAACGGCTGGTACCTGTACCAAGCCGCCGGCATCGTTCCCAAGCTGGAGCGGAAGCCGCTGGCGGAGCTGTGGTATCGCTATCTGCCCGGGGTGTGGAATCCCGAGGAACAGGTGTTCGCCGATGTCTCGCTCGGCGAGCAACTGGAGAGCGGGCGCGACCTTTTCTTCAAGCGGCGGTTCCCCATCGACGTGCTGCTCGACCGGCGCCGGTGGGCCATCTCGAACAAGGACTGCACCAAGCTCCTGGTGTTCGGATACGCGTTCACTTCGTCGCACGTCGAGCCGCTGGCGCCGCTCGGCTGCGAGGCGCCGGTGGATGCGCGCCGGATGCTCTGGTATGTGCGAAGCAAAGGCGGATCGGGCATGGAGGACCGGTACGTGGCAACAAGGCCCGCCGCAAATGTTTCGGTGCCCGGCGACGCCTCGGACGCCGCGCCGGACCGGCCCCCGCGGGTACTGGGTCATGACGTAACGGAGAAGGGCGACCGGGCCGTCTACACTTTCCGCTTCTCCGATCCGGACGGCTGGCAGAACCTGGACACCGCTACGATGATGATCGCCGGCCCGCGGGCGGCATGCTACATCGTTTACGACCAGCCGCGGCACGAGCTGAAGGTGATGGGCGAGAACGGCATCCTGTCGAAGGCCGTCGTGCCGGGGCGCAGCGGCGCCTTGCAGAGCCGGTGGTGCACGGTGGACTCGCGCGGCGCCTCCATCAGCGCCGGGGGCGACACGCTCGCGGTGAAGCTGCCGATCGCGCTCGACCCGGCCCTGCGCGCATCCGGCGCCACCGTCCGCGCCGCAGTGACGGACCTGGACCAGCCGGACCCGCCGGACGCCCCGCGGGTCACCTTCGAACCCGTCGCGGGCGCGAGCGATATGGTGCGCATCGGGTTCGCCTACGAAGGCCCGCACTCGCGGGACATGGCGCGCATCTGGGTGTTGATCAACGACAAGCGCAGCGAGGAGAATGCCTGCTACTTCGAGTACGAGCCGCCGGATGCCGTGCTGCACCTGGTCCCCGATAATGGCGACGGGGCGAAGGCGCCGGAGATGCGGCTGGGGGAGGGCCGCGCGCTGGAGAACGGCCGCTGCATCGTGGACGGGCCGAGTTCTATCGCCGCCGGCAACCGCGACCGGATGGAGCTGCGGCTGAGCGTGATTCGTACCGGCCTATTCCGAGCGGCCAAGCGCGTGTGGGTCCGGTACCAGGAGAGCGACGGCAGATTGTCGGACTGGCGGGAGACGGCTTTGTGGCGCGGCGAAGGGGACGTCCCGTCGCCCGCCGCAATGCTGCAGCCCGATGCGCGCGGCGACCTGCTCGATGTGCGGTTCAACTACGGCGGATCGGCGCGCGCGGACGTGGCGAGGATGTGGGTGCTCATCAACTATTCCCTGGACGCCGCCGGGTCGTGCTACCTGACGTACGAGCCCGCCGATGGCGCCGTGTATTTGAACGCGGCAGGGGCCGGTGGCGCGGTGGGGCGCATGCGCCTTGCCGAAGGGCGGTCGCTGGAAAATCCGCAGTGCCGCGTGGACGGGCGCGACTCCAGCGTGCAGGTGGACGCGAACAACTTCGACCTGCGATTGCGCGTGACGCGGAAGCCGGCCTTTCGCGGCCCCAAGCGCGTGTGGGCCGCCGATCAGAAAAACACCGGGGGCCGTCAGGAAGGGAAGGTCTCGCCCTGGGTGATGGCGGGAACGTGGCGGTAGCGGGCCGCGGCAAGAATGCTCTCGAGACACAGTATAATCTAGGAGTGCGAACTGGCGCAGTCCTGATACTCGTGTTGTCTCTCTCCGCCTGCAAGAGCGGCACTCAAAATAGGGAAGCCGTCCGCCAGGGCATCATCGATCACCTGGCGAAGAAAGGCATTGCCACCAAAGCCATGGATATCAGCCTCACCTCGGTCGATATCAAAGGCAGCCAGGCCGATGCCACCGCCGCCATGTCGGTAAAGGGCAGCACCACCGGCCCGGCGATGTCGTTCAAATACCACCTGGAGCAGCAGGGCGGCCAGTGGGTGGTGATCAACAGCGCGGATGCCGGCGGCAGCCCGCATGGCGCCGTAGCGACGCCCGGCGGCGCGCCCCCGCACGGCTCCATGGAACCCGCGCCTGGAGGCGAGAATCCGCACGCGGCAGGGGGAGGCGCAAAGATGCCGTCTCCCGAGGACCTGCCGCCCAGCGGCAAGAAGAAATGAAGAGTGTCGCTATTCTGGGTGGGGGACCGGCGGGAGCATTCGCCGCGGAGCAACTGGCATCGGCCGGCCTGCGCGTGCAACTGTTCGACGAGAAGCTCGCCTGGGAGAAGCCCTGCGGCGGCGGCTTGACCTACAAGGCCTACAACCAGTATCCGTTCCTCATCGAGAATTCCACGCGCAAGCGGTTTGTCACCCAAACGACGCTCGCCGCCCCGCGCGCCGGCGAGGTCGCGCTGACGCTCGACGAGCCGTTGCTGATTTATTCGCGGTTCGATCTGAACAACATGCTGCTCGAACGCGCCGGGCGCGCCGGCGCGCAAGTCGAGAAGGCACGTGTGAAGGAGATGTCGCGATACGGTTCGGGATGGCAGATCCGCACCTCCTCGGGCACCGCCGACGCGGACTTTTGCATCGTGGCGACCGGGGCGCGCAACCCGCTGCGCGATGTGGGCACCGAGCTTCACCCGGAAGACGCCATGTCGGCCCTCGGCTACTACGTGCCGGGAGACCAGGAGCGCATCGACATCCAGTTTCTGCCGCGGCTGGAAGGATACATCTGGGTGTTCCCGCGCTGCGGCCACCTCTCGGTGGGCATCTGCGGAAAGGGCGAGCCGGCGGCTTCCCTGCGCAAGCGCCTGGAGCAGTACATGACCGAAAAGGGCATCTCGTGGAAAGGCGCTTCGTTCTACAGCCACCTGTTGCCGTCGCTCGAAACGGGCGCGTGGAAGCGGAACCGCGTGGCGGGCGAAGGCTGGATGGCGGTGGGCGACGCCGCCGGCCTGGTAGACCCCATCACCGGCGAGGGGCTCTACTACGCGATTCGCTCGGGCGACCTGGCGGCGCGCTCTCTGCTGGCCGAAGTGGGCGTCGCGGAAAGGGTCGAGCACTACCGCCGGCTGCTGCGCCACGATTTCACGGCCGACCTGGAGTTCGGCTCGCGGCTCGCCAAGCGCATTTTCCACGGGCGCTTTCTGTGCGGCGGCGTGCCCTCGCGCATCGTGCAGTTCACCCGCCGCAGCCCGCGCTTCTCCGACATCATGCGCGACCTCTTCGCCGGCAAGCAGCCCTATCAGGAGCTGAAGCGGCGGCTGTTGAAGAACCTCAACGGCAGCCTGTACGACATCGGGATGAGCGTCGGATTCAGCCGCCTGGTGCCGCGGAAAGCGGGTTGAGCTGCCAGTGACTCATCCGAAATCCGAGGAGCTTTTCCGCCGCGCTGTCGAAATCATTCCCGGCGGCGTGAATTCGCCGGTGCGCGCGTTTCGCAGCGTGGGCGGCAATCCGCTGTTCATCGCGCGCGGCCAAGGCTCCCACATCTTCGACGTGGACGGCCACGAGTACATCGATTACGTCTGCTCGTGGGGACCTCTGCTGCTGGGCCATCGGCATCCCGCGATTCTGGCGGCGCTCGAAGGCGCGCTCGCCATCGGCACCAGCTTCGGCGCGCCCACCGCGCAGGAAGTCGAGCTGGCCGAGGCCATCTGCGACGCCGTGCCGTCCGTCGAGATGGTGCGCCTGGTCAACTCGGGCACCGAAGCCACCATGTCGGCCATCCGGGTGGCGCGCGGATTCACCGGCCGGGACCTCATCGTGAAGTTCGAAGGCTGCTACCACGGCCACGTCGATTCCCTGCTGGTGAAGGCCGGCTCGGGCGTTGCCACGCTGGGGATCGCCGATACACAGGGAGTGCCGAAATCCTTCTGCGATACCACCATCGCGCTGCCCTTCAATTCGGTGGATGCGGTGGAACAGTCGTTCGGCGCGCATGCCGGCGCCATTGCGGCGGTGATCGTGGAGCCGGTAGCGGGCAACATGGGCTGCGTGCCTCCCCTGCCCGGCTACCTGGAAGCTCTGCGCGAGATCACCTTACGCCACGGCGCGCTGCTCATCTTCGACGAAGTGATGACCGGATTCCGCGTGGCGTTCGGCGGCGCGCAGCAGCGCTTCGGCATCCGCCCCGACCTGACGACGCTCGGCAAAGTGATCGGCGGCGGGCTGCCGGTGGGCGCCTACGGGGGCCGGCGCGACATCATGAGCAAGGTGGCGCCCGCGGGTCCCATCTACCAGGCCGGCACTCTCTCCGGAAATCCGCTGGCGGTGGCGGCGGGCCTGGCCATGCTGCGCTATCTGAAGGCGCACTCCGAGGTGTACGGCGTGCTGGAGCGGCACGCCGCCGCTTTATGCGCCGCCGCGCCGCCGGGCGTGACGGTGAACCGCGTGGGCTCCATGTTCACCTTCTTCTTCACCGATGGACCGGTGAACGATTACGAATCGGCCAAGCGCAGCGACACGGCGAAGTTCGGGCGATTCTTCCGCGCCATGCTGGATCGCGGCGTCTACCTGGCGCCGTCTCAGTTCGAAGCCGCCTTCGTTTCCGCGGCGCACACCGATGAGGACATCCGGAAGACGATCGCAGCGGCAGGCGAAGCGGGCTAACTACGTCAAGGAGTGAAGATGGGAATTGGCAGAGGAGTCCTTTGCGTTCTGCTGCCGGCGTTGGCGCAGGCGCAGTTCACCCAGCAAGGCGGAAAGCTGGTGGGCACGGGGGCGGCAAAGAGCCTGGGCACCTGTACGCTTCCCAACGGTGCGTTGGCAGGAGGCGGGCAAGGCTCCTGGGTCAGCCTCTCGGCGGACGGCAACACCATGATATCGTCGGCCCAGGTGGACCCGCCCCACGGGGCAGCGTGGGTCTTCACGCGGAGCAACGGCACTTGGAGCCAACAGGGCAGCAAGCTGTTGGGCTCGAACTACCAGGGAACCGTGAGTTCTAATGTGCCGGTGGCGATTTCCGCGGACGGCAACACCGCCGCCATGGCGAACAGCAGTGACAACAGCAACCAGGGAGCCGTGTGGTTCTTCACGAGGTCGAACGGGGTCTGGAACCAGCAGGGCCCCAAGGTATCCGGCACGGGCGCCACTGCGCTGAGTTCGCCAGGCTGTCAGGCCGGCGGTTTCAACCTGTGTCCCGGAGCAGAAGAGCAGGGCTTCTCCATCGCGATTTCCGCGGACGGCAACACTTTGATAGAGGGAGGCCCTCTCGATGCGAACAACGGCCTGACTTTTGCCGGGGCGGCATGGATCTTCACGCGGAGCAATGGAGCCTGGAGCCAGCAAGGAAACAAACTGGTCGGCTCGGGTGTTGAACCTTTCGCGCCCAGCTTGATCAACGCCGGCGCCTCACAAGGTCAGTATGTCGCGATATCCGCGGACGGGAATACTGCCGTCGTGGGCGGACCGCAGGATGGCGCCACCGGAACCGGCGCGGTGTGGACCTTCAGCCCAGAGCAACGGCGTCTGGAGCCAGCAAGGCAACAAGCTGGTGGGTACGGGCGCCGTGGGCCAGACTGGCGCCGCCCAGGGCAACCTTGTGGCGATTTCCGGGGACGGGAACACGCTGGCGGAGAGTGGCCCGAGCGACAATTTCAACAGCACCACTCAAACCGCCACGGGCGCGGTGTGGGTCTTCACGAGATCGAATGGTGTCTGGACCCAGCAGGGCAGCAAGCTGGTCCGCAACAACGTCGCGGGACAAGGCTTCGGATCGAATAACGTGTCTCTCTCGCTTTCACGGGACGGCAACATCCTCGTCATGGGTTCGGGCGGGGACAACACCAATACCGGCGCGGCGTGGGTGTTCACGAGATCGAACGGCGTCTGGAGCCAGCAACCCGGCAAGCTGACCGGCACCGGCGCGGTGGGCCCGGCCTACCAGGGGAACGTAGCTCTATCGGCCGACGCGAGCACGCTGGCGTTGGGCGGACCCGGAGACAATACCTGCGTGGGAGCGACCTGGGTGTTTGCGCAGCCGGCGCCGGTCCCGGCGCCCGCGTCGATTTCGGTTTCGGGCAGCGGAAACACGCAGACGTTCACGTTCAATTTTTCGGATACGGGCGGATGGCAGAATCTGACGGTGTTGGACGTGCTCATCCGCGATGTGCTGGACGGGCGGCAGGCGTGCTACGTGGCGTTTGTTCCGTCGGGCGCGAATACGGGCTCGGTGCTGCTGGTGGACGACGGGGGCGATGCGGGTGGGCCGTATTCGGGGATGGTGTTGCCCGGAGGCGGGAGCGTGTCGAACAGCCAATGCAGCATCACGGGCGCCGGCAGTTCGGTGGCGGGCACCGGGAACACGCTGACCCTGACGCTGCCGATTACGTTCACGCTGGGGTTTGCGGGCAACAAGGTGGTGTATCTATCGGCGCAGGACGCGGGGGCGAATTCGGGCTGGTCGGCGCTGGGGACGGTGGGAGTGGCGGGAGCGGCGATTAACGGGCCGGCGGTGGCGGGAGTGACTCCGGGGCACAGCAGCGGCTTCACGGCGACCGATACGTTCACGTTCACCGACACCAACGGATTTCAGGATATCGCGGTGGCGGACGTTCTGATCAACGGCTCCATCGACGGGCGGCGCGGATGTTTCCTGGCGCTGGTGCCGGTCAGCGCGACCTCGGTTTCGGTGCTGCTGGTGGACGATGGGGGCGATGCGGGAGGTCCGTTCTCCGGCATGGTGTTGCCGGGCAACGGCAGCGTATCGAACAGCCAGTGCAGCATCACGGGCGCGGGGAGCGTGGTGAGCGCGGGCGGCAACCAGCTCAGCGTGACGCTGCCCATCACGTTTACGCAGAGCTTTGCGGGCAACCAGGTGGTGTACTTAGCGGCGCGCAGCGCCACGGCCAACTCGGGGTGGCAAGCGGTGGGGACGGCGGCGGTGCATTAGGCCGGAGTCAACCCTCCCAGCACGCGGTCCAACTCCTCGTCGGTCCACTCGGCGACGTGCAGGCCGCGATGCACGCTCCAGTGCTCCGTGTGGGTCACCGTCTCCCCCGGTGCCAGCCTGGTCATCGGCCCGAGCGTTTCCAGCTCCAGGAAATCCGCGTTGGTGAACGTCTCGAACGAGCAGCCGTTGTCGGGGTACGACCCGATGGGGCCTTGGGCCCTCGAGCGTTTGACGAACATCTCGCCATTCAGCAGGTAGGCCCCCCAAGTGTCCCGGTTGAAGGCGCCGATCTTCTGCGGGACCGGATTGGCGGGGTCCTGCCGCAGCACCAGGTACTTGCGGAGCAGGCGCCAGCGCGGGTCGGTGAAGTCGGTGTAGGCCCACATCACCAGCGGGCTCGAAACATCCAGAGCTTCGAGATACGACGCTCGCGGCGGAAAGCCGTGGATCCCCACGCCACCCGGCGTCAGCATCGTCAGCGCCCACGGCGCCAGTTCCACCGCTTCGCTGCCCGCGTTGCGGATGTGGTGGACTACTTCCACGCGCGGTTCCGCGGCGGCCATCTTCACCACGATGCGCTTCTCCAGGCCGGTGAGCGGCTCCACGGGTTCGGTGGCTTCGAGCACGCCGCCCTCGACGGAGATCGCGACCGGCCCGTTGTCCGGCGCGTAGGTTCTGACGCGGTCCTCCGGGGCGGCCCACAGCCGGTGGCCTCCGCGCGGCTGCCACGCCGCTTCGCCCGAGCGGCCCAGTTGTTCGGCGAACTCCTTGAAGAAGTTTTGCCCGCCCGTGAAACCGAACCGCATGATGCGCGGGCCGACATCCGAGGTGACGATGGCTTCGACCAGCCCGTTCGAGATGCGGTAGCTGTTCGGCCAGCCGCGGAAGTCCTGCTTTTCGATGATCATGATTGCGTTGCCGCTCCGATGAGAACCAGGCCGGTGGTGTACCCCGCCAGCATGAGCGCGAGATAAATCGAAGTGCCCGCCGGCGCGGCGCGGAACTCGCGCCAGATGACGAGGCCCCACAGCGCGGCGACCAGGGTGGCGCCCTGCCCCAGCGCGTAGGAGACCGCCGGGCCCGCCACGCTCGAGGCGAGCACGTTGAAGCTCAGCGCCAGCATCCAGATGCATCCGCCCAGAATGCCGATGGCGTGCAGCTTCGCGCCGCCGCGGAAATAGCCGCCGTAGGTGACACCGCCGGCCCGCATGAACACGCTGTTCCACACCACGTTGCTCGCCAGCACGCCCAGCCCGAAGAATACCAGCGCCAGGTAGGGCGTCAGCATCCCGCGGGCGATCGGCGCCGCATTGAAATTCGGAGAGACGGCGCGCATCAACTGCGGATAGAACGATCCCATGATGCAGCCGGCCAGCACCGAAAACACCAGTCCGCGCACCGGGCTTCGCGCGCCCGAGTGGGGCAGGCGGCGATGCGCCAGCGCCGACATGATCATGGCGAACACGATCAGCGCCACGCCCGCCGACAGCAGCGCCGGGTTGCCCTTGGGCGCCTGAATGTAGCTCTCGACGGTGCCGATCACCAGCGCGAGCCCCACGCCCACCGGGAACGCCACCGACATCCCCGCGGCGTCGATCCCCACCACCAGCAGGATGTTCGAGAGGTTGAAGATCGCGCCGCTGATCAGCGCCGGAAGCATGAAGCCGAACTCCGCCGTGCGCAGGTTTTCCAGCGCCGGGACACCGATGGAGCCCGAGCTTCCCAGCACGGCGGCAAACAGCAGGCTGAAGAGAAAGACGCCGATGGCGTAATCCCAATAGAACAGCTCGAACGGCCATTTCGCCTTGCCCGCGAGCTTCTGCGTGTTGGCCCAGGAACCCCACCCGAGCATGGTCACGACACAAAACAGGATCGCGACCGGCAGGCTGTTTACGACAAACATGGTTCAGAATCCTTCACTGCAATCCGCCGCAGAAACTCATGGTGACGCGGCGCGGCCCGGGAAGTCAATCGCGGGTGGCCATAACTGCTAGAACTCCATTTCTTGCCTGCCACAGCCGTGCAGGATAGAGTAGCAAGGTGGATTAGGGGAGGAGGCAACCATGGGCTGTTCGGTAAGGTGCGCGCTCGCGCTGAGTTTTCTTGTTCTGGCGCCGGCTCTCGTGGCGCAGCCGGCCCCGCGCAGGCCGCGGGGCATCTACGCCGTGGTCAACGTCGAGCAGACCGTCAACCAGCAGCAGAAAGCGAATCCCTCGATCACGCCCGCGCAGTTGAACGCCTATTTCGACAGTCTTTACCAGGCTCTCCTGGACGACGCGGCCGTCTCGGGGCTGACCCTCCAGGTGCACTGGGACACGCTCAACCCCAATCCACCGGCCTCCCCCAACGCTTACGATTGGAGCTATGTGGACGACGCTTTCGCCCAGGCTGCAGCGTGGGACGTCCAAAATCCGGCCCAGCCCCCGAAGACCATCCAGCTCATCGTGTCGGCTGGCTTTCAGACACCCCAATGGGTATTGGATCAGATTCCCTCGTGCGACGGGCTGTTTCAGTCACCCGTTCAAACTCCTCCGGGCACGTGCGGAAAGGCGACCTTTGAGGGTTTCACGGAAGGGGGCGACGGCACGGTGCTTCCGCTGCCATGGAACTCCATCTACAAGAACTCCTGGCAAACGTTTCTGACGGCGCTCGCCGCGCGGTACGGGTCAAACCCCGCGTTCGTCTCCATCGCCGTCGCGGGACCTACTGCCGCGTCGGCGGAGATGATCCTTCCGAACGACGGCAACTCCGACAACCCGCAGACGCAGTTCGCGGCAAACATCGCGCCGAATGACATGTGGCGCCAACTGCTGGTGTTCCAATACCCCGGCATGGCGGCGTACCACAACACCGATCAGGCATTCATCGACGAGTGGAACGCGGCGATCGACATGTACGGGCAGGTCTTCAGCGGCGTGACCCTGGTCGCCACGACCGGCGACGGCCTGCCCGACCTCAGCAGCAATTACACGATCCCGCCCGCCTTTTCGGGGGACTGCGGGAACCCTGACATGGACTGCGCGGCCGAGACGACGATCCTGTCCCACTTCGTGCAACCTGGCGTCGGCGGGGCCAACGCCAAGGCAACCCAGACGAGTGGGATGGAAGCCTCGCGCGCGGACAACGCCAACCTGGGCGTCGCCTCGGTGAAACTGCTGTCGCAGCGCACGGCGCAGCTCCCGTCGCCCGCGACTCAGATCCTCGGCGGATCGCAGTTCAACACGTCCTTCTCCAATTTCACCTTGCAGGAAGGATGCACGAGCACGTTTCCGCCCAACGCCAACGACATGCCTCCCGGGTGCAGCATCCCGCCCACATGCACCATACAAGCGTGCATTCCCGGCGCATGCATCCCGCAGGCTTGCCTCGCACCGGGAGTCACTCAGGCGAATGTGGCAAGCTACGCGAAACTCAGCCAGATACCTGCTTCGGACCTGATCCCGCCGGAGCAGGCGGAATACAACGTGCTGAATGTCTACTTCAACGGAACGGCGGCCGCTTCTTCTTTCGGCGGGACACAGGGCGCCGCGCCCCTCAATTACCTGCAAATCTACTCTCCCGACATCCAATATGCGGTAGCTAATGTCAATGCTCCGGCACAGGTGGTGGAGACCGGCGGCGCGACCGTCTCCATGACGGCGCAGGCTCTGCTGAACCTGGCGAGCCAGAAGCTCCTGGAGATGGCCGAGCCGACACTTCCGTCGCCCGCGTCAGCCGGTCCCGCGGCGGGCAGCGGATCCGCCGGGGCGTTCACCTTCACCTTCTCCGACTCCGCCGGCTTTCAGAGCCTCACGGTGGTCGACGTGCTGATCAACAACGCGCTCGATGGACGGCAAGCATGCTATGTGGCCTTCGTTCCGAGCGGAGCGAACTCCGGCTCCGTTTACCTGGTGGATAACGGCGGCGACGCGGGAGGGCCGTACTCCGGGATGACTTTGCCTGGCAGCCAAACTGTCAGCAACGGCCAATGCACGATAACCGGTACGGGCAGTTCGGTATCCTCCAGCGGAAACTCGGTGACACTCACCCTGGCCATAACATTCGCTTCCGGGTTCGCCGGCAACAAATTGTTCTACCTGTCGGCGCAGGACGCGTCGGGCAATTCGGGCTGGCAGGTGCTGGGAACGTGGAACGTGCCGGGCGCGCAGGCCGCCGGCCCCTCGGTCAGCGGGATGAGCCCGGCGCGCAGCAACACCTCGAGTCAGACCTACACGTTCACATTCACCGATACCATCGGCTGGCAGGATATCGCGGTGGCCAACGTCCTGATCAACAGCGCGATCGACGGACGGCATGGGTGTTACCTGGCATTTCTGCCGGCGTCCTCGAGTTTGCTTCTGGTGGATGACGCGGGCGATGCGGCCGGCCCGTACTCCGGCATGGTGCTCCCCGGCGTGGGCTCGAACGGTAACAGCCAGTGTACGGTCGCCGGCGCGGGCAGCACGGTAAGCGGCAGCGGGAACACGCTCACCCTCGCGCTGGCCATCACCTTCAGCCAGAGTTTCGCCGGCAACCAGGTCTTCTTCCTGGCGGCGCGCAACGGGGTTGGGTCCGGCCAGAATTCGGGCTGGCAAGCCGTGGGGACGAATACCGTGCCGTAGTCCGCGGACGCGCGCTGTTCTACTCTCGAGTCTCCGGAGTGCGTGCCGGTGTAAGTCACCTTCCGTTGCCCGGCAGACATGAGTAAGCTCAGTAGTACAGTCACGAGTTCAAAGTGATGCCAGACTCAGGCTGACTTCTTTGTCTCAGACAATCCGCAGGCACGGGAACAACAACGAGTGTGGAACAGGAACGTGGGAAAATGTCCAAACCCGTCGCTGACGATTTTCTCTGAAATATTTTGCGGGTGTGGGAGCTACCCTCAAGTGGAGGGGAGCGGGCACAATCCGCGTCTGATGCCGCATCAGAGTTGTCTGAGAGCGCGGCGAGACAGATTCTTTTAGCCAGCCATTTATTAGCCGGATCTTCCATCCGTGCGCCGAGGCATCCCTGGCGGTTAACGTCTTTAGCAGGCTCCCTCTACGGCGTTCGTAGTGTTGCCCAAGCATTAGAAGGCCATGGCGAAGTGAGGTCGAGTTCTAATTAATCTCCAAAGCCTGTCAGACATTTGTATTGACAAATAACAGCCGGCGAACATACTATATTTACAGTCGAATTCTAATTGAGTTTGTGTTCCTGTGGGCAAATGGCTAGGTACCGATAGTCGTGGCCGTGACTTTGAGGGGCCAGTGTATCCTCGCAGCAGGTCCGTGGGCACTTGACTTTCTTGGGAAGGCGGTCCGTGTGTGAAGACGATTCTGGTTCTCGAAGACGAGCCGCCAGTAATGGACGTGTTACGGCGAGTCTTGAAAGGCTATGCGATTTGGGAAGCCACAAGCGCCGAACAGGCCCTGGCACGATTTCTGGACAATCATCGCCACATAGATCTGCTATTTTCAGAACTGGCTTTACGAGTGAGTTCCGGAATCTATGTGGCACTCTTGCTGCGCTCCGAAGTACCCGATCTCAAAGTCATTTTGGCTTCCCGGTATCCGCCATGGGTCTGGAACTCGGACTTTGGTGACGTTGCGAGATTGGGCGACAAGGCAGTTGCTATCCTTCCCAAGCCACTGGTCCCGGAACAAATTCTGGAAACCGTTCAAGGGTTTATCGGACCAGCGGAAGAGGCCGAGGCACACCTGGGTTGCCGCGGATCGAGCGCAAGCTCGGGCGCAACGAAGTTGCCGATGAGAAGTGCGCCGAATCTTGTTTACACGGTTCGCCCGCCGGATGTCGGCTGCTCGCAGTGCGGTTGAATCCTGGATCGGAAGACTGCGCCGGCGGCCCCCGGCCTCACGCCCTTCCAGCTCGCCGGCCGCGGAAACAGAATTGAAGATCTGAAACTGTAGCGTCCCTTGCCGCGTCCCGCGGCAAGCCTCATACTGGATGTGGAAGGCATCTCATCATGGACCTTCGTCATCCTTTTCTCGTAGTGTGCCTGCTCGTGGCCAGCCTTGCCACCGCGCAGACCGGCGCACCTCCCGGGAACTATGTGGTGACCCAGATCGCGGCCGGCGCCACCGCATACGGAATGAACAATTCCGGCCAGGTGGTGGGCTACAGCGCGGACAGAGCATTTCTGTGGACCCCCGCTACTTCCAATGCATCAGTGGGCAGCCTTGTCGATCTGGGCGGATTGCCCGTCGCCGGGACTCCTGGCAATTCCGCCGTTGGGATTAATGACCGCGGCCAGGTAGTGGGGAATACGGCCAATTTGAGCACCTCTTACTTGCAGGCTTTCCTGTGGTCCCCCGACACCCCGAACGGAACCTCCGGGACGCTGGTGGCGTTTGCGGGAAGCGCCGAGAACAACACGGGATTCGAAGCCAGGGCGATCAACGGCTACGGCCAGATCATCGGATACGCGGGTGGCACTTATATATGGACGCCATCCGTGCCGAACGGCGCCACGGGGACGCTCGACTTTGACAATCGTCTGCAATACACCGGCGCGATCAACGATTTCGGACAAGCCGTCATCAATTCGCCATACCTGCCGTCGCAGCCGAGCCTGTTCACGCCTGCAACGGCCAACGGCAGCGTGGGGACTGTCACTCCGGTCTCCGGGCTCGCGGGCGCAGTGAGCCAGCGCCTGATTGCGATCAACAGCAGCGGGACGATCCTCGGCGAAAGCTGCTTCAACGCGAATCAGGTGCAATGCAGCTCGCCTGGCACTGGCTTTCTCTGGACCCCAAGCTCGCCCAACGGCGCCGTGGGGACGGCGGCGGCCATTCCGCTGCCGGCCGGCTTCACCGACATTTCCCCCATGGCGCTGAACTCCAGCGCGCAGGTTGTGGGCCAGCTACAGGTCAGCGCAGGCGGACCGCCCTTCCTATATACTGCCGGCGCGGTGTACGACCTGAGCATCCTGAACGCTCAACTTGCCGGAGGGATCGCCACCTCAATCAACGACCACGGACAGATCGTGATCAACGCGAATGGCGCCGTCTACCTGCTGACGCCGTCGTCCCCATCGTCGCCCGCTCCGGGCGAAGTGCCGGTGACCATCACCTCGAACGTGACAAGCCAAATGTTCATGGTAAGTGGCAGCGGCTGTCATCCGGGCGGTTATACCACTCCTCAGCCCCTGGAATGGATACCGGGCTCCGCCTGCACAGTGACTTTCGTTTCCCCGCACAGCAGCCAGATTGGAACCCGCTACTTATGGAATGCCTGGCAGGATGGCGTGGCCACCAACCCGAGAACTTTCGTCGCGCCCGCCCAGGCGTCCACTTATACCGGAACTTTCACCACGCAGTATTTCGTGACCGCGCTGGCCAACGTTCCGAGTGCCGGTACGGTATCGGGTGGCGGCTGGTACAATGCGGGCGACCAGGCGACCCTCACTGCTACGCCGGCCAGCGGCTACCGGTTGGTGAGCTGGACCGGTGCGCCAAGTTCCCTGGCGCCGGGCTCCCCGTCCTTCACGGTGACTATTACCGCCCCTCTGACCGTGACCGCCAACTTCGGCCCGCGCTCCGTCCCGCCGCCGGGCACTTACACCATCACTCAGATTGCGGCCGGCGCCGCGGCTGCCTCCGGTAAGCCGGTCAACAACTACGGACAGGTAGTGGGGGCGCGTCTGCCGTCGGCAATAGCTTTCCTTTGGACCCCGAATAACTTAGGCACTTCCAATGGAACCCTGGGAAGTTCGGTCGATCTGCCGATCATCGGGGCCGCGGGCATCAACGATCGGGGGCAGGTTATATCAGGCGTTTCCTTGTGGTCGCCGGATGCGGTCAACGGAACGTCGGGAACGGTGGCGGCGCTCCCGGGAAGCGCTGCCGCCGCAGTCAACAGCTTCGGACAGGTCACCGGTTATTACGGAAACGGCTCCACTTTTTTCCTGTGGACGCCGGCGGCAGCCAACGGACCCACGGGTACGTTCATCACGGACAACCGTCTGGGCGGAGCTGCGATCAACGATTTCGGCCAGGTCGCCGGTTCCACTTCGCTGTTCACGCCTTCGGTACAGCATGGCAGTTCTGGCGCCTACACCCAGATCTCTGGAGCCGGGCAGCTCATCGCCATCAATAACTCCGGCGCCATCCTGGGAACGACATGTCCCGTTGACTACGATGGCTGTTCGAGTTACCACGGTTACCTGTGGACTCCGTCCTCGCCCAACGGCGTCGTGGGGACGGTCACGGAGCTTCTCCCTCCGGCGGGTTTTGTCTCCCTCCAGCCGGCCGCTCTCAACTCCGCCGGACAAGTGGTTGGCAGCCTCGACCTGGCCGACGGGTCGGTGACGCCGTTCCTCTATCGGGACGGGGCATTCTACGACTTGAGCGCGCTCGGCGATCAGCTCCGTGGCGGGATCCCCCGCGGCATCAACGACCGCGGCCAGATCGTCATCACCACCGGCGGCCTGCCGTTCACTGCCGCCAGCACGGTCTACCTGCTCACGCCCAGCGTATCTTATCCCACTTATATGCTACCGCCCGACGGCAGCGGATCCAGCCAGACCTTCCGCTTCGGTTTCCGCGACACTACATCGTGGGCCGACATCGGCACTGTGGATATCCTGATCAACAGCGCTCTCGATGGCCGCCATGCCTGTTACATCGCCTATAACCCGCAGTTGAACACGGTGTACCTGGTCAACGACGACGGGATGTCATTGCTCCCCGGCTTGACTCTGAACGGCTCCGGCGCGGTGACCAACAGTCAATGCGCGGTGAACACGTCGGGTTCCTCCGTCGATGGCAACACCCAGTTCCTGAACCTCAACCTCAACTTGAGTTTCACCCCCGGTTTCGCAGGTAACAAGGTGGTCTACACGGCCGCCCGCAACGTTGCCGGTGATGGTTATGGCTGGGAGGTGATGGGCGTCTGGAATGTCCCCGGCGGCCCGGCCGCGTCGGTAGCGCCGGCCGCTTTCACTCCGCTCTCGAGCAGCAACTCCGGCTACACGTTTACGTTCACCTTCAGTGACAACAAGGGGTGGCAGGATTTCGGTGTCGTGGACATCCTGATCAATGGCTCGCTCGACGGCCGCCAGGCATGTTACGTGGCTTACAGCCGTCCCTCCGCCACGCTGTACCTGTTCAACGACGCGGGTACCGGCCTGCTCCCCGGACTGGCGCTGAACGGATCGGGCAGCTTAGTCAACAGCCAGTGCACGGTGGGCGGCGCGGGCTCGTCGGTCACAGCCGGCGGGAACGCTCTCGCGCTCACGCTGAACTTTAGCTTTTCACCCGCATTCGCCGGGATCAAGGTGTTTTACTTAGCGGCCCGCGACTCCCAGGATGCCAATAACTCCGGCTGGCAACCGATGGGGACATGGGGAGTTCAATGAAAAGCGTACAGGCAGTTCTCGTGTTGTTATCGGCGAGCCTGGCCATCGCGCAGACCGCACCACCGGGCACTTATGCAGTCACTCAGATCGCGGTCAATGCCAGCGCCAGCGCCATCAACAATTACGGCCAGGTGGTGGGCGCGAGTGGCGACAAAGCGTTTCTCTGGACGCCCACAACCGCCAACGCAACCGTGGGGAGCCTGATCGACCTGGGCGGATTGCCGGTCGATGGTCCGCCACGGAGTTTCGCTACCGGCATCAACAATCACGGCGAAGTGGTGGGGGTGACGGCGATCGAAAACACTTCCAGCTCGCGGGGCTTCCTCTGGTCGCCCGATACGCCGAACGCAGCATCGGGGACGATGAATGCTTTCGCGGGGACCGTGGACGCCAACGCGCCCTTCGGCGCTCTCGCCATCAATAGCTACGGGCAGGTCATTGGCGCCAGCGGCGGCGCCAGCTACCTGTGGACGCCATCGGTGCCCAACGGAACCACGGGCACGATCAACCCGGATCCCCGCTTGTCTGGCGTACAGGCGATCAACGATTTCGGGCAGGCGGTGATCTATTTCCAGGCGCCCCTGTTCACGCCCTCCGTCGCCAACGGCAGCACCGGAACCTTCTCGACAATCTCCGGGCTGGGGCTTCCGGGCGTCGGATCAGACATCACAGCGATCAACACCAGCGGCACGATCCTGGGCCAGAGCTGCGTCGGCGGACCGGACTGCAACTGGATCAGTTTTCTCTGGACTCCGAACTCGCCCAACGGCTCCGTGGGAACCACAACCGCGATCCCGTTGCTGCCGGGCTACGTCCAGGACCCCGCGGCGGGACTGAATGCGAGCGGTCAGGCGGTCGGCCGGCAAAGCAAGGCTGATGGGACCACGACGCCGTTCCTGTACACCGCCGCGACGACTTACGACCTGGGCACGCTCGGCAGTCAACTCCAGGGAGGCGCTGCCGCCGCCATCAACGATCTCGGCCAGATCGCGATCAACGCCAACAACGCGGTGTATCCACTTACTCCCATCACGCCGCCCGCGCCGCCGGCCCCGGGAGAGGTCCCGGTAACTATCAGTTCCAACGTGGCGGGCCGCGCGTTTACGGTGTTCGGCAACGGCTGCCGGCCGGGAGGCTATACCACGCCGCAGGCCCTGGGATGGATACCGGGCTCTGTCTGCAACGTCACTTTCATTTCCCCTCAGAGCAGCCAGGTCGGAACGCGCTACGGGTTCGATACCTGGCAGGACGGCGTCCGCTTCAATCCCCGAATCTTCACCGCCCCGTCCCAGGCGGCGACTTATACGGGTAACTTCACCACCCAGTATTTCGTGACCACGCTGGCCAGCCTGCCCGATGCCGGCACGGTCTCGGGCGGCGGCTGGTATTACTCCGGCGACACCGCGACTCTGACCGCGACGCCGGTGAGCGGCTTCCGGGTCGTGGATTGGAACGGGACCCCCGGTTTGTACCCCGGCGCTGCCACCATCGCGGTGGTTGTAACTTCTCCTGTGACCGCTACCGCCAACTTAGCTCCGGCGACCCCAGGCCCGCCCGGCCGCTACGTGGTGACCCAGATTGCGGCGAATGCACTGGCGGCCACCAGCTACGACGGGTCCCCGGCGGGGAGATCGATCAACAATTTCGGACAGGTGGCGGGACAGGATTGGAGTACGAGTCCGCCTTCGGCTTTCCTTTGGACCCCCACTGCCGCCAATCAGCCTGTGGGAAGCCTGATCGACCTAGCCGGAAACAGTGGAGCCAAGGGCATCAACGACCGCGGCCAGGTGGTGGGCGCCGCAACGGTGGGGACAGGCACCGGCGCTTACAACCAGGCCTTTCTGTGGTCGCCGGCCATTCCGAATGGAACTGGTGGAACGGTGGCGGCGTTCCTGGGGAGCGCCGGAAGTGTCGCGTCGAATTCCTATGCCTGGGGCATCAACAGTTTCGGGCAGATCATCGGTTTCATCAGCTCAACTTCGTCTCCTTACCTTTGGACTCCCTCCTCACCCAACGCCTCCACTGGAACGACCTACATGGACACAAGTTTCAGAGTATTTGTTTACCAGCCTGAGAGACCTCTGAAATCGCCCGCCTGAAAGATTTCGCTGGACAAATGATGCGGTTTAGGCTACCGTATGGTTGGATGAAACCGATTGTCCGGCCCACCGCCGAAG
>Ga0116223_10000783_pt1 | contig 36303 bp, 28 predicted proteins | sample Sb_taG_3_FD_90092 | JGI IMG/M metagenome (GOLD analysis project Ga0116223, IMG submission 90092) | Peat soil microbial communities from Weissenstadt, Germany - Sb_50d_a_PC metaG | ecosystem: Environmental > Terrestrial > Soil > Wetlands > Peat | place: Germany: Weissenstadt | collected 2010-09-21 | reverse complement strand
TACGCACAATTACTCACTATAGAGTACTTTTAATCGACATAGAGAAAGCTCCCTTGCAAGGGCAAGCAGTGAAGGGGTACCGGTAAAGGCACCGGGCCCGCTTTCGGCGCAAATCATACGCAAGCTCCGGCCGGATCCCGACCGTTGTCCCGCCTGGCGCACAGGAAGCCCGTGCCGCGCCGACGCCGCAATGAGTGACGCCGCCCTGCGGCGAGTCTATTATTGGCCATGAGCCATACGAGATTGCGTGAAAGGGGCTTCCGTGTCTGATGCTAATCGCCCGGGCGGCGCACTTTGCTGAAGCCGCGCTTTTACATTTTCGCCGCCGGCTTGCTGTGCGCACTTGCATGCGCTCCGGCGGCGGCGCAGTCCGTGGCGCTCACCGGCATCATGGGTGAGCGCGCCCTGCTCGTCATCGACGGCGCCGCGCCGGAGGTAGTGGCTCCGGGCGAGACGCGCGATGGCGTGACCGTGGTTTCTGCCGGCGGCGAAACCGCGGTGATCGATATTCACGGCCAGCGACAAACGCTGCGTGTCGGTGAAAGCCCGGTCAGCGTCGGTGGCAAGGACGGCAGCGCCAATGCGTCGCGGCTGGTGCTAAATGCCGGTAGTGGTGGCCACTTCCTCGGCACCGGCCAGATCAACGGCGTAACGGTGCGATTCATGGTTGATACCGGCGCGTCGAACGTGGTGATGGGTGCCGCCCAGGCGGAGGCGATCGGGCTCAATTACCGCTCCGGACCGCGGGACCAGGTCACCACCGCCAATGGCGTGACGCTCGCCTACCGGACCCAGTTGGACTCCGTCCGCATCGGCGAGGTGGAAGTCTTCAACGTTGCGGCGACGGTCGTGCCCGCGAACACGCCGGTCGTGCTGCTGGGTAACAGTTTCCTGGAGCGCTTCCGGATGAAGCAAGAGAACGATCTGCTGGTGCTCGAGAAGCGGTACTGAGCGCTTGGCTTCGTCGGCCGGGCCCGCTGCCCCGGCAATCGTGCTCACCACGCCGGCCGGGCTGATCTTCCGGATAGTGTTGTTGTTGGTATCGGTAACGTAGAGATCGCCGGCGCTATCCGTGGCGACGGCGCTGGGGCCGTCGAAGCGGGCCGCCGGCCCGGTCCCGTCGGCACTTCCGTTTACCCCCGCGGTGCCCGCGAGCGTGCTCACCGCCCCCGCAGGCGTGATCTTGCGGATGGTGTCGTTGCCGCTGTCGGCAATGAATACATTGCCCGCGCTGTCCGTGGCGATGCCGGTCGGTTCGTTAAAGCGCGCCGTCATACCGGCCCCGTCCGAGCTTCCTATGGCTCCCGGCGTCCCCGCCAGCGTGCTCACCATCCCCGCCGGCGTGATCTTGCGTACGATGCTGTCATCGGAATCGACCACATAAACATTGCCTGCTCGGTCAACGGCAATGCCCGTCGGACCGTGGAATTGCGCCACCGCGCCGAACCCGTCGGTGCTGCCGAAAATCCCGGCAACGCCGGCAAGCGTGCTCACGACGCCTGTCGGCGAAATCTTGCGGATGGTGTTATTGCCGCTGTCAGCTACATAGACATTGCCCGCGCGGTCGATGGCGACACCCTTGGGAGTGTTAAAGCTCGCCTCGGCACCGGCACCGTCGGCGCTTCCAAAGGCCTCTGCCGTACCGGCCAGCGTGCTCACGACTCCGGCCGGCGAAATCCTGCGGATGGTGCTGTTGCTGGTATCGGCAACCAACACGTTGCCCGCGCCATCCAAAGCAACAGCATGCGGCCAATTAAAGCGCGCGGCAGCTCCGGTATCGTCGGTGCTCCCTGTGCTCTCGGCCGTGCCCGCCACCGTGCTCACCGCACCGGCCGGCGTGATTCTGCGGATGGTGCTGTTGCGCATATCGGCGACATAAACATCACCGGCGCTGCCGACGGCAATGCCGTACGGGGCATTAAAGCTTGCTGCGGCCCCGTTGCCATCGACGCTGCCGGCAACAGCGACGTCCCAATGCGGGAGATCGGCTCGCAAATGTGCCGCCGCTACCTCGGCTCCCCTGGCACGGGCTCCTTCAGCGCCTGCGCCGCAAACGGTTGCCATCACCAAGGGCGCGGCAAGCAACAATCGGACCTGGGCGAATGCTGACCGGCGTTGCATTTTTCTCCGCAATTTATTTCCGGGATTTGCCCTGCCGATAATCGCACGATTCGGCAATTGCACCGGACAGGGCCCAGGAGTCGCAGGCAATTAGCAGGCGGCGCGAAATCGCCCCACCCGCGGAATCGGTCAAGTGCGCAGACGGATCCGACAAACGGCCGCCACGCCGCAAGGCGTGACGGTCACAATTTCCGGGAATGCCCGATCCGGCGGGCCGGCCCTTGCGGCCGGTCACGCCTTAATTGGCCTTCGCGACCAGCTTGAGCGGTGGATTGACCCAGTAGATGTCGACGCCGCGCAAGCGCGCGAGCCGTTCGACACGATTGACGTACGCCTCGTCGGTCACGGCTACCATCGCGACACTCGGGGGGCTCGATGGGCGCGGCCCAGGCTGCGCGCACCCGGTTGCGAGCAGCACACTGAACACGATCAGCAAGGACGGTTTCATGCGAGGCTCCTTTGCCCGGCTTCGCCATCTGCGCAGGCAATGGGTACTTTACTCGTCTGTAGCCCGTACACAATCCCCCGCCTGCAAGCATCCTGCCCAATTGCTGGCGCACAGCGTTGCCGCGGACGATTGTCCCGGAGACCATGATCGGCACCGGGCAAAGGGCCGGACACCCGCTGCCATAGCCGCGCCGAAGGTTCAGAATCGTGCTTTTCCGCAAGGAGTCCAGAAATGAAGATTGACGCTTCCCTTCTTCGTCGCGCCTTGCCACTGTTGCTTGCGCCCGTGCTCGGTACGGCGCCCGTTGCCGCGATAGCCGCTCTTGCCGTCGGGGCGGACGCGCCGGATTTCACCGCGCAAGCCGCGCTCGGTGGCAAGGCCTTCACGTTTTCCCTGGCGCAAGCGCTAAAGAAAGGACCGGTCGTCCTGTACTTCTATCCCAAGGCATTTACCAAGGGCTGCACGATCGAAGCACACAACTTCGCGGAGGCGAGCGAAAAATTCGCGGCACTTGGTGCAACCCTGATCGGCATGTCCAATGACGACATCGAGACGCTCAAGGAGTTCTCCGTCAAGGAATGCCGCAACAAGTTTGCCGTGGCCGCCGACGCGGGCGCGCACATCATGAAGCAATACGATGCGGCGCTGACGCTGCTGCCCAACACGGCCGACCGCATCTCCTACGTGATCAGTCCCGAGGGCAGGGTGATCTATGTGTATTCGAGCCTGAGCCCGGACAATCACGTGGAGAACACCCTAAGAGCGGTGCGGGATTGGCATGCCACGGTCAAGGCGCAGGAAGGCGTCGAACCCCAGGGTTCCTACTGAGACGAGGCCTGGCCGAAGTACGTCGCGCCATTCTTGCCGGCGCAGCGCATATCCCCTTTTCAGGCGCAAACGCGGCAATTTGCCGCTGCGCGGACCAGTGCGAAGCTGGGTTATTGCGCGGTGGCCGCATGCCAAGCACGCAGGTCGGCCACTGTCACGCCTTCCAGGCTTGGAACGATGCGCAGCGCGCCCGTGAAATCGTGGTGCGCTGTGAACGCGTTGGGCGTCACGATCGTCGGCAAGTCAGCCGCCCTGGCCGATTGCAGACCGTTGGCCGAATCCTCAAAGGCCAGGCAGTCAACGGCAGCCCGACCCATTCTCTGAAGCGCCTGCAGGTACGCCTGCGGATGGGGCTTCTTCCGGGGCGCCGTGACGGCGTCCTCGACTACCGGGAACGTGTGCCGCCAATCGGGCCCGATCGCCGATCGCATCAAGGCTTCGATGTTGGCCGGCGAGGTGGTGGTTACAATGGCCAGGCTCAACCCCTCTTTTTTGGCCGACTCGATCAACCGCAGCACGCCGGGTCGCATCTGCACGGCCCCGTCCTTGACCAGACGCTCGTAGTACGTGGTCTTGAGGTGGTGCAAGCGCTGCACCATGTCGGCCTGCGCGTCGGTGTCGATTGCCTTGGTGTCGCCACGCATCTCACGCCAGAAATGCATGATGCGCTCCTTGCCACCGGAGACCTCCAGTAGCCTCGTGTAGAGCGGTTCATCCCAGTGCCAGTCGAGTCCGGCTTCGGCAAAGGCGCGGTTAAAAGCGACGCGATGGGCACTCTCGGTGTCGGCAAGCGTACCGTCGACGTCGAAGAGCAGGGCGCGCATGGTTGTGGGCTTCACGGGATACTCCCAATGGTGCAGCAACGAAAGTGGCGTTAGCGTGCGGCGGGTGGGCGGAATCGTCGTGCGTCAACGCGTGAGCGAGAGAAACAGCTCCGGGAGCCGACGGGGCAATTGTTCCACATGGTCGATCACGGTCCAGCGGGTGCCGAAGATGCGCCCGACGTAGTCGTCGGCCTTCGCGTCCAGGCTGATGCAGTGCGTATGCAGGCCCATGGTATCGAGTTCACGGACCGCGCAGGCGGCATCGGCATGCAGGTACAGCGGATCGTCAACGTCCACGTCGGCCGGCTGGCCGTCGGTGAGCACCAGAAGCAGCTTCTTGTCGGCCCGACGGCCACTCAGCAGATGGCCCGCATGACGCAGCGCCGCACCCATACGGGTGGAGTATGCGCCAAGCGTTGCCGCCAGGCGCGCCTTCGGCGTGGCGTCCCAGGATTCGGCAAAGCCCTTGATGTGGAGGTAGCGCACCTCATGCCGGGTATTGGAGTGAAAGCCCGCGATAGCCAGCTCGTCGCCCATCTGGCTGATGGCCCAGGCCAGCAACGCCACCGCGGCACGACTGATACTGAGCACGGTCTCGTCCGTGCCGGCTACGGCATCGTTGACCGAGTCCGAGAGATCCACCAGCAGCAGTACGGCGATGTCGCGTCCGTCGGTGCGCGTGCTCATGTGAATGCGCGGGTCCGGCTGGGCGCCTGCGCGCCAGTCGGTAATCGCGCGCACGGCCACGTCGAGGTCGAGTTCCGTACCCTCCTCCTGGTAGCGCAACCGCGTACGGTCCTGCGGCTTGATCAGGTCGAGCACGCGCTTGAGGTGCTTGGCCACGGGCGCATGGCGGCCGAGCAGTGTGTCGATGTCGGCCGGATCGCCGGCCGGCTGCAACGTGTCGTACACGCTGACCCAGTCGGGCCGGTAGCCGCGCGTGGCCTCGTCCCATTCGGGGTAATGGCGCGGCGGCAGCGCCGAATCCTCCATCCTGGGACTCGAGCGTCGATCCTCGAATTGGTCCTCCTCGTCGCCCGCCTCGATGTACGTCCAAAGGTGGCGATTGTCGTCGCGATAGTGCACCACCGTGTCCTCAAAGCGCATTCTGGCCTGCTGGTCGTCTTGACGCCGCGTACGGGCAGCCCACTGCAGCGCCAACGCCGCCACGTCCCGACTGGACGATTCGCCCTCGTGCAACAGGTCGAGAAAGCGCCCGCGAAACTCCAGCAAGACCGGATCGCGGTAGGGGTGCGCCGCATCGAGCAGGGCACGCGACATGCAAACCAGCCGGTGCCGAAGGCAGGACTCGCGCTGCGGGTCGCAGGCACCCTCGGCCGGCGCCGGGTGCATCGCAAGGAAGGCGCGGCGCAATCCCGGATAGCAGCGCAACGCCAGGTGGTCGACGCGACAGTCCTCGAAACTTTCCACGGCCAGGCGCTGCAGCGGGCTCAGGTTGTCGGCCACCAGAGGAAGGCTCCAGCGTCGATGCGCCGCCAGGTGGGCAAGGATGGCGCGGTAGCGCTCGAGCCCGCTAAGCCGAGTCCCCGGCTGCGGCATTGCGCCGTCACTGCCCACACGAATCTCAGCGGTCCGCGCAGTTGCCGGCGGGGAACCTTGCCAATCTTCGAGCACCTCGGGAAGTCGAAACCCGTCGGGCTGCGCGTACGGCAGCGTGATCGCAGCATCCCCGTCGCCCCCATCCGTCACGGGATACGGAATCAGTGCGACGTGCTCATTCCACAGACAGCGCAGCGTGAGCTCCAGGCGCCGCTCGACATCGACCAGCAGGGTGCCGTGGCGCTCGCGCTGCAACAGCGCACGACTGTCGGGCGTAGCCAGGGCGAAGAAATCGATCTGGCGCTGGGGATGCTGGCCGTACAGGCGAATGCCCTCGGACACCCAGCGCCGCAGGCCCTCAACTGGCACCATGCCGACCAGGGTCGGCGCTTGTCGCAGGAAGGTGGGCAAGCTGGGACTGGGCTCCGTGGTATGGCCCCCGTGAATCGAGATACTGGTGCGTTCCATCAGCTGGACCGCAATCGCGAGGTACTGCGTCAGTAGTTCGGGCGAGGGAAGGCGCCGCGCCACGGCGCCCAGGCTTTGCAGCAGGGGCACGATGGCCGGGCCATTGGGCGACTTCTGAAAGGCTTGTATCGCCCGATCCAGGGGCGCGAGCGAAGCCTCGCCAGCCCGGCCCGCGACGCTTGGCCAGATCTCCAGGAACACCAGCAGCGGCTCGACCCCACGACCGAGTTTGCCCAGCCTGCTTGCCTGCGCAAGGTAGGCATCCAGGCCGGTCGCGCTCAGCTTGCGCTGGGCTTCGTCCATGCATTCATCGAAGACATCGTCAACGGCGTCGAAGCGGCAATCGAGCCGGTCGCGCAGCTTCTGGTGGCGCAGCGGCGCACGTTCGGCGCGCGCCGTTCCCGGCCTGGTGCCGTACGTTGCAAAGGGCGTGGCCGGTGCACTCACGTCACAAGCACCCGAGGTCAGACGAGAACGGCGTCGATGGTGTGCTCCAGAGTCTCGCGGATCTCGGCATCGTCGGTGATAGGACGCACCATAGCCATCCGGCAGGCGTCACGCAGGGCAACGCCCTGGCGCACGAGGTTGCCGGCATAGACAATAAGACGGGTCGAGACGCCTTCGTCCAGACCGTGACCCTTGAGCCGACGTGCTGCCGCGGCCACCTGCACCAGCGCGCCAGCCTGATCGCTCCCGATGCCGGTCTCGCGCACGACGATCTGCGCTTCCAGCGCGGCCGTCGGGTAGTCGAAGTCGAGCGCGACAAAGCGCTGCCGTGTCGAGGTTTTCAGATCCTTCATCAGGCTCTGGTAGCCGGGGTTGTACGAGATGACCAGCTGGAAGTCCGGGTGTGCGCGCACCAGCTCGCCCTTTTTATCCAGCGGCAGCGTACGGCGATAGTCCGTGAGCGGGTGGATGACAACCGTTGTGTCCTGCCGCGCCTCCACGATCTCGTCAAGGTAGCAGATCGCACCGTGACGCGCCGCCATCGTGAGCGGGCCGTCCTGCCAGCGCGTGCCGCCAGGCTCGAGCAGGAAACGGCCGACCAGATCGGCCGCCGTCATGTCCTCATTGCAAGCGACCGTGACGAGCGGTCGACCAAGCTTCCAGGCCGCGTACTCGATAAAGCGCGACTTGCCGCAGCCGGTGGGTCCCTTCACCATCACCGGCAGGCGCGCGGCATATGCGGCCACGAACAGCGCGACCTCGTCGGCCTGCGGCGCGTAGTACGGCTCTTCCGTAATACGCCAATCGTCAAGTGAACTCATGAGCACCCCCGGTTCGTCCGATACGTCGTGCCCATCCCGGCCCCCGCAACGGGGGCCGGGTATGGCCTTGCGATTCGGACAGGCTTAGCGATGCCGGCCGCGCAGCTTGTCGCGCCAGCCGGGGAACAGGCCGTCGGCATCCTTGGGGAACGAGTCGAAAGCGCGCGCGAATTCGCGATGCTCCTTTGCCCATTCGATGGGGTCGGCCTTGGCCTTCCAGCAATCGTATGCCTGGCGCAGCGACTTCGCACCGTCGCCCGGCGAGTCGATGTGGCCGTACGAGCCCCCACCTGCCGTATTGATGACGTTGCCGTGACCCAGGTTCTCGAAGAAACCGGGCAGGCGCAGCGCGTTCATGCCGCCGGAAATGATGGGGGTCGTCGGTTTCATGCCCAGCCATTCCTGGTGGTAGGCAGGACCGTCGTAACTGTCGCGCTCGATGATGTAGGCGATTGCGCGGTCGTCCTTCTCGCCTTCCATCTTGCCGTATCCCATCGTCCCGACGTGAATACCCGAGGCGCCCTGCAGCCGGCTCATCTTGGCCAGCACGTAGGCCGTGTAGCCGCGCTTGGCGCTCGGAGAGGTGATCGCGCCGTGGCCTGCACGGTGGTAGTGCAGATACTGGTTGGGGAAGCTGCGCCGCGCCGTGGTGATCATGCCGGGACCGCCCACGTAACCGTCGACCAGGAAGGCCACCTTGTCCGCGTCAGGCCCGAACTGCGAGAGGATGTATTCGCCGCGTGCCAGCATCTCGTAATGGTCGTCGGCCGTGATGTTTGCCGAAAAGATCTTGGCCTCACCGGTCTCGTCCATCGCGCGCTTCATCGCGTCGTAGACGAGCGGAATGGTCTTATTCATCGGCGAGAAGACCTGGTTGCCCTGGGGCTCGTCATTCTTGATGAAATCGCCGCCCAGCCAGAACTCGTAGGCCGCCCGGGCAAACGGCTCCGGCCGCAGGCCCAGCTTGGGTTTGATGATGGTGCCGGAGATGTATCCGCCGTTCGTCACCGGCCGGCCAAGAATGCGCCAGAGGTCCGTGATGTCCTTGCTCGGCCCGTCAAACAGTTGCAGTGCGCGTGGCGGCACATAAAAGTCGTACATCTTGGCGTGCTGGATGTCGCCCATGCCCTGGTTGTTGCCGATCGCTAGCGTCAGGAACGAGACCATCATCATTCGGCCGTCGATGATGTTGCGATCGAACAAGTCGATTGGGTAGGCAATTCGCATCTCCTCGGTGGCCTCGTCGATCTGATACACGAGCGCGTCGACCCCCTTGGTGAACTCATCGGTGGTTGAAACCTCGACGTTCGTGCCAGTGGAGGATTCGGCCGCAAAGTGAGCGGCCGCTTCCAAGTAGCCGGTACCCGCCTTCGGTTTCATCTTGTAGGCAACGAGGATGTGCCGACCGCCGCGGACGAGTTCGTCTTCACGCAGGCTAAGGTCGGAATAACGGTTGGACTGGTCCATGAAAGTTCCTTCGTTCGTTGGGAGTTAGTCTGGCCTGCACTGTAGGGGACTTAATTGATAAGCACAATTAAACAATTTTGAATAAATGGTTCAGCTTTTCTTAATTATTTACGCATTGCCTATGTTCCAGGCAATGGACGTCCAAATCCAGCTCGACGGGTCCTCCGACGCTTGGGCATAAATCCGGTTCCACGCCCGATATTGGCGTCCGGTACCCTCGGCGAGGATCGAGCAGCCTGCCCAGCCTCATCGCGTGCGTCGACGATCATACGAGCGCGCTTGAACCTTTTGTTTGTCGTGGGGCAATAAGCCGTCAAAGCGGTACGGAACTTCCGCCGGCCGTGCAGCAGATAGAGCTGGCGCGTGGCGCTCACGGGGTGCCGCCGGGACCACGTACTCTGACTCTCAGGGCTTGAGGGCGCGATAGAGGAACGGCAGGCTCAGGTCCATCCGGTAATCGATGCCCGAGTGGGTGTCATTGAATTCCTCGTAGCGGTGGGCGATGCGGTGTTGCGCCAGGCGCTTGGACAGGATGCGGGCGCCGTAATGCAGGTGGTACTGGTCACGCCAGCCGCAATCGATGTAGATCCCTTTTAAGGTACGTAACGCATCGGCGTGCTGGCGCACCAGGAATATCGGGTCGCTCTTGCGCCAGCGCTCCCAGCGGGCAGCGAGCAGTTCGCCGGTTTCCATGTTGAAAGGGATGCGAAATCCGTTGGCGACCTTGGGGTCTGGATCGTAGGTGGCGGCCATGCATAAATTCATCAGACAATGGACTTCGGCCGGCGAAGGTCTGTCCTTGGCGTGAAAGGCATCGACAAACCGCCGCACCCGCCCGTCGTCGATGCCCGCCTCGACCCCGCGCTCGTTGCGGCGCACGTCGGTCGGCCCGGGCTTGCGGGCAGGCTTGCGATAGCGGGCAAGTTCGTCGAGCGTGTTGGGCCAGTCGGCATGGTAGACGAAGTCAAAGTAGCAATCGCCCGAGTGGTCGGCGACCGCGCCCCAGTAGCGCGCGTACTTCATGCCATGAATGATCGCCCCGTAGCCGCCAGAGGACTTGCCGAAACAGCCGCGATGCTCGCGTGCGGCCAAGCTGCGGAACTCACGATCGATGAAGCCAATGAGCTCGCGCGTCAGGTAATCGGCGTAATTACCGATCGCCGAGGAGTTGACGTACTGGTTGCCACCCAGCCGCGTGAAGCAATCGGGAAACACGATGATCGCAGGACCCATGCGCTTTTCATGCACCAGGCGCTCGGCCTTTTCGGCGACGTTTTCCTCGAAGGCGCGCCAGTTGACGTGGGCCGTGCCGGCAGTCGTGTACCCGACCAGGTCAAAGAGCACCGGGAAGCGCCGGCCCAGCCCGCGGGTAGTGGAGCTGTCGTACTGTGGCGGCAACCAGACCGGGAATCGGCGCACGTGCGGATCGCCGAGCGGATTGTCCGCGAGGATCCGGGAGACATGTTCCACCAACACGACTCTGCCCGGCGCGACACCGCGAATCTTCGCGATCATGAGTTTGGCGAACTCGAAAGGGCTTGCAGCGCTTGCGCTCTCATCGCGAGCCGGCGCAAGGAATTGAAAAGGCCCCGCTTGCGGGGCCTTTCCGAGCCTCCGGCGAGCACAGATCTGTTTGGCGCCTGCTCACTCGGGTCTCTGGCGCATCGGAAGAAACGCCAGTCATCAACCGGTAGGTACCGGCTTCGAAATCATTTTATGCACGCTCGATTGCACACGTCAATGATCGGGATCACCAACTTTGATGCATATCACGCATTTCCGCACCGCGGCCGACAACATGCGCGGCAATAATCAGCGCATAGTGCTAGCGTTCGTCCCTGCGCCTGCTGCCGATACCAGTACGGGGTCGGTTCGGTAATGCTCCGGGTACAGTTGCTCCAGGCTGCGCACCTTGGGCAGGTCATAGTGCGCGATATAGCTGTTGTCCGGGTGCAGCGTCGCAAAGTCCTGGTGGTATGCCTCGGCAGAATAAAAACCTTGCAGCGGATCGATGCGCGTGGCGATCTTGCGCCCGAAAACGCCCGCCTGGTCGAGCTGACGGACATAGCCCTCGGCAATACGCTTTTGCTCGTCGTTGAGCGTAAAGATCTCGGAGCGGTATTGCGTACCGAAGTCCGGACCCTGGCGATCGATCTGCGTCGGATCATGCGCCACCGAAAAAAAGATGCGCAATATGGTGCCGTAGCTCACGACGCTCGGATCGAAGGTGATCTGCACGGACTCGGCGTGGCCGGTTCGACCCGTACTGACGGTCTCGTATTCGGCGGTCGATTGTGCTCCGCCCGCGTACCCCGATACCGCGCGCTGCACGCCCTTGACATGCTGGAATACCTTTTGCACGCCCCAGAAGCATCCACCGGCCAGCACCGCCGTCTCTGACGCGTGTGTCGGCGCAACGGCTTCGTCGACCACCGGTGCCGGTATCGGGGTCGCCGACTCGGCGCACGAGGCCACGACCGGTGTCAGTGCGGCCAGCACCGTGGCCAGTAGCGTGACTGCATAGGGCCGCGCGCCAGCGGCTGGCCCGACGCGCACGTTCCTTGCACCAAACAAAGAAGCGTTCATGATTGCCCTCCCGCGGGTTGGAATGTCAGCGCTAGACCGTTCATGCAATACCGCAAGCCCGTGGGCGGCGGACCGTCATCGAAGACGTGCCCCAGGTGCCCGCCGCAGCGCCGGCAGTGCACCTCCGTGCGTACCATCCCCAGCGTGCTGTCCTCGGTGGTTGCTACCGCGTTCTCGAGCGGCTGCCAGAAACTCGGCCAACCCGTGCCGCTGTCGAATTTCGTGGTCGACGAAAACAGCGCCAGCGCGCAGCCGGCACAGGAGAAAGTGCCGCGGCGCTTCTCGTGATTGAGCGGACTCGTAAAGGCCCGCTCGGTTCCTTCCTGGCGCAATATCGCGTACTGCTGCTGCGTCAGCAGCGCGCGCCATTGCTCGTCGGTGTGCTCCACCTCAAAGTGGCTCGTCGTGGACGCCGGCCGGGACAGCGTCTGTCCACGCACAAGGCGGCCCAGACCCAATGCGGCAAGAACACTCGAGCCTGCCACAAACCAATGCCGTCTTCCCATGATCATCACCATCTCCGAAGTGACGTCCCGTTGATCGTTTGACGGCCGATGATCGCCCTGCCGTCACGGTCTCGAACACGTCTTGTGGAGCATTAGTCGCGGATCGGGCGCAAACATTACATCCGCACAGCACCCCGGAGCCGAAAATCGCGCCAGCCCACGCCGTCGGCCTTGCGCCGATCCGATCACGCCCCGAGGCCGACCCGGCGTTTACGCCTTCGCGACCGCGTCGAACGAGTCCCCGAGAATACGCATTCCCTCATCGAGGATTTCGTCCGATGCCGTCAACGGAACGAGCACGCGGATGATGTTGTTGTACGGACCGCAGGGGAGCAGGATCAGGCCGCGGCGCGCAGCTTCGCCAACCAGGCGCTTTGCGAGTTCCGCATCCGGTGCATCGAGCCTGCCGTTCTCGAACAATTCCATCGCCACCATGGCGCCGAGCCCGCGCACGTCGCCGACCGAGTCGTGCTTGCGCGCGATCGCCTCCAGGCCCGCGCGCAACCGCGCGCCGACCGCGCGGGCGCGTGGCAACAGCTTTTCCTTCTCGAAGACCTTGAGGACTTCCAGCGCCGCGACGGCCGACAGCGGATTGCCCCCAAAGGTGCCGCCCAGGCCACCGGGGTTCGGGGCATCCATGATGTCGGCGCGGCCGATCACGGCGGAAATCGGGAAGCCACCGGCCATGGACTTGGCCATGGTGATGAGGTCCGGAACCACTCCGGAATGCTCGATCGCGAACCACGTCCCGGTGCGTCCCGCACCGCTCTGGATCTCGTCGGCGATGAGCACGATGCCGTGGCGATCGCACAGGGCGCGCAAGGCGTGCAGGAACTCGAACGGGGCGATGTAAAAGCCTCCCTCCCCCTGCACCGGCTCGACGATGATGGCGGCAACGCGTTCGGGCTCAATATCGTTCTTGAACAGTTGCTCGATCGAGGCCAGCGCATCGGCAATGCTGACGCCGAACAAAGCATTGGGAAAGCGCGCGTGGAAGACCTCGGCCGGAAAGGGTCCGAATCCCGTCTTGTAGGGCGCGACCTTGCCGGTAAGCGACAAGGTCATCATGGTGCGCCCGTGGAAGGCGCCCCCGAACGCGATCACGCCCGAGCGCTTGGTGTGTGCACGCGCGATCTTGATCGCATTTTCCACGGCCTCGGCGCCGGTCGAAAGAAAGTACGATTTCTTCGGCGCCGGTCCGGGCGCCAGGGCGTTGAGGCGCTCGGCCAATTCCACCAGGGGCTCGTACGCCAGCACCTGGAAACAGGTGTGCGTCACGCGATCGAGCTGCGCCTTGACCGCTGCTACGATCTGCGGGTGGCGGTGGCCGGTGTTGAGCACGGCGATCCCGCCGGCAAAGTCGATGTAACGCCGACCTTCTACGTCCCAGACCTCCGCATTGAGTGCACGATCGACGAATATCTCGTGCACCTGTCCCGAACCACGGGGCATCGCCGCCCGGCGGCGCGCCATCAAGGCCGCATTGCTGCTTTGGGCTCCGGTGACGGGGGATTCGCGTTTCATGCTGCCTCCCTGGCGGGCTGCCGGACGCGCTCCCGCGCTTCGCGCGGCCGGGCCGGACTACCCGATTTTTCTCGTGAAGCACGATTGTAGTCTTGCCCGCCGCGAGCGCACCGGCCCGCGGCGCCCGTTGCGCGTTGGCCCCCGGAGCGAGGCGCAAATCCGCAGTTGGACACCGCGCATTCGACGAATTCGCCACTGATCTCGCGCTTGCTGTGCCGGATGACGCCAGGAGACGCTAATCCGGTTACACGATCTTGCAAATATTTTCCAATAAATACCACGCGATCGCCTGCGTTTGCCGCGCGTAGCCCTTAGTATCGGCGTCCTGAGCCCCACAGTTCCCCCGTCACGCCTGCGGTTTTTTCCGGCATGATGCGGCGCTCGTGAACGATTCCGGAAAGGTTGCGCGTTGAATATTTCTCGCCTGCTCTCCACGTTGCCGGCCTGGCGCCCGGTGCTTCTTCGCCGCACGTCCTCGCACAGGCCGCGCTCGCCACTGGTATCCGACCACGCTTTGTTCGCGGCAACTCTGGCGCTGGGCGCGATGGCGGCGCTGACCGCGGTCCCGGCCCGCGCCACGCTGGGCGAGGATGTCAAGACCGTGGAGGTCGACCGTCAGCAGGTGCGCGCGGCCGCGCAGGTCAGGACTCTTTCCAAGTTCACGGTCCATGATCTGCAGTCGCCCGGCGGCGCGATCGTGCACGAATACATTTCCCCTGCCGGCGTGGTCTTCGGCGTGTCCTGGGGCGGCCGCTCCCTGCCGAACCTGCGCCAGCTCCTGGGCGCGCACTTCGACACCTTTACCAGCTCACCGAATCGCCAGGAGGGCGGACGCGGGCACCTGGTTGTGCGCGAGGGCAAGCTGTTTGTCGAATCCAGTGGCCATATGCGCTCGTTCCATGGCCGTGCTTATCTGACCGATGCCCTACCGACCGGAGTCAGCGTTGATGACATCAAGTAAATCGGAATCTTCCATGATGCTGCGTGGAGGCTTGATCGCGGTTCTTGCGGCGCTTACGCTAAGCGCGCTGGTCGTCTCTTGTGGCGGCAGCGGTGGGTCCGGGTCCGGTTCCGGCAGCATCGGTGGCAGCAGCGATCCCGGCGCGGCCGTAGCGGCCTGCGAAGCCCGTCTTCCCCAACTGAATACGACGGGATTGGCCAGCAACGAGGCATCGATCGTCGTCGATAAGGGCCCCTGCGCCTACAACACTTCGACCGGGACCGCGTCCACCATTGGGTCGGTCAATATCGCCTTCACCAGCGTGACCGTCTGCATTCCGGGAACCAGCACCTGCCAGACAATCGATCACATCATGGTCGATACCGGATCCTCCGGACTGCGCATCATGTCCTCGACCCTGAATTCCAACATGTCGCTGCCGCCAGTGACAAACGCCGGTGAACCGCTCATCGAATGCGGGCAATTCGCCGACGGCTATACCTGGGGATCGGTGCGAACAGCGAACGTTTCGATCGGGGGACCGCCGAATGCCAGTGGTTTTTTTACCGGGGAAACGGCGAACAACGTCAACGTGCAGGTCATCGGTGATGCGAGCGCCTATACAACGCCGGGCGCCTGTTCCGGCACCGGGAACGCCCTGAACGACGTTGCTTCCTTCGGTGCCAACGGTATTCTGGGGGTCGGACTGTTCGTCAACGATTGTTCCACGACGACCGCCTGCATTGAGGCCGATTTGCTTTCCCCCTTGTACTACGAGTGCACTGCGAATTCCGGCTGCGCTTCCTACGATGCTGCTGTCACCCAGCAGGTGTCCAATCCGGTGGCCTCGTTTGCGGCGGACAATACCGGGGAAGTTATGAATTTACCCGCCGTGACCGTTGCGTCCGGCGAGCAGAACGTCTACGGAACGCTGGTCTTCCTCGATGTGAGCGCTGGTACCACGGATATTTCCACTTCACCCACACAGATCTACTTTGCCGACGGCTACGGCGACTTCTACAGCGCCATTACGAGTGCGAACGACGGGTACACCGCTACGGCCACGATATGTTCCAACAGCTTCATCGACAGCGGTTCGAATGGCTTTTTCATTCCAACAAGCTCGGTGAATATTCCCTTCGATCCAAATCCGACTCCGAACATCGGCTGGTTCACTCCGTCGGGAACCGTGAACCTTACGGCGGGCATCAGCAGTGCAAACACCACCACCATTCCGGGGACACCGCAAACCACGATTGCGTTCAGCATTGCCAATGCCGACACCGTTCTGTTCCCGGCAAATGGTGGCGCCAATACGGCGTTCAACAATCTGGGCGGCCCGAGCGGCGGGACTTGTGACACAACCGTCAGTGGCTCCCAGCCGGCAAACACCTCCACCACGGGTATCGATTGGGGTCTTCCGTTCTTCTTTGGCAGGCCCATATACGTCGCGCTGGAAACGACGCAACTGACCGTTTCCCCTAATACCTACTTCGGGCCCTTCTGGGCCTTCTGATGCGGGGGGACGGCGGTTTTTCCGGCCGCCTACGTTCTGCCGGCGTATACGGCCCAGAGGTGTGCCAGGTCGGCGGTGCCGTCGTTGCCCTGCACGGTGCGCAGCATCTGGACGGCCTTGGCCTTTTCCCCGGCCAGGTAGTAGGCGATCCCCAGAAGCAGCTTGGCATCCTCCGGATGCTTGAGTCCGCCCTTGCGCAGGCCCTGCTCCATCAATGACAGGCCGCGATCGAACTTGCCGTTTAGCACGTAGTTGTAGCCTTCGTTGACCAAGCCATCGCCGCTCTTGGCCTTTTCTGCTTCCACGTCGGCCTGCCCCAGCGCCTTGAGGTCCTCCGCCGCATCGTGGTTGACCTTGATCTGCAGCCGCTTGTGGCGCTCGGCCTCCGCACCCTTGCCAAGGATGCCGGCCGCGTACCCCTGGTCGACCACCTTCTTGGCCTCGGCCGGAAACCCGGCCTCCAGCGCCAACTGTCCCATTTCCATGAAATCGGATTCGCGCTTCAGTTCCCCCAGCGCCAGCTGCAGGCGCAGCAAATCGAGTTCCAGGCGCTCCGGGAAGCCATTTCGGTGCACCAGGTGGCTGATGGCCAGCTCCCAGTACTCCTTCTTCGGATACGAGACCAGGAGCTTTTCGAGCATTGCGCTCGAGCCCGCCGCATTGCCCAGCTTCTGATAGCAGGTCAGCAACAGCTGCAGGTGTACTTCGCTGGTCGTGCGCCCAGCCTTCTCGTCGGCCTCGATGAGCGCCTTGAGCTCCGTGGCCGCCGCGCTGAACTCATTGTTCAGGTAGTACGAATTAATCAGCAGGTCCTGAACGGTGGGGTCCGTGCCACCATCCTTGATGTAACGGGCCGCCCAGCTTGCCGACTTGGCGTAGTTTTTGAGCTTGAAGTACGTTCCGGCGATGGCCTGGATGATCCGCAGCTGCTCGGCCGCGGGCACGCGCCCGCTGGCAACCACCGCTTCAAAGGAGGTCGCCGCCAGTTGATCGTCACCATCGTTGGCCGCCGCCGAGCCGCGCATGCGGTCGATGATGTAATTCTCGTAGGCGGTACGGTTGGGAACTGCCTCGGCCTCGTGGATCTTAGCCAGCGCCTCTTTGAATTTTTTCTCCTTCATCAGGTCCTGGGCGGCCTGCAGCGGCTTGCCCACTTCCTCGCGTACCGTCTCCTTGGGCGCAGCGCCCGTGGCCGGGGCATCGTCGGCGCGGACCTCCTGCATTCCCAGTCCCAGGCTGAGCACGAGCAAGAGCACCAGCGGCCCGGCGGCGCGCACCGATTGCACACGAAAGCGCATAACAGACCTTTCCACTATAGGAACTGTTCGTTGCCCACCAGGCCAATTTTCTGGACGCCGATGCGCTGCGCCGATGCCATGACCTCGGCCACGTACTTGTAGGTCGCCAGCTTGTTCGGGCGCAGGTGAACCTCGGGCTGGTCGGGCTGCTCGGCCACCGAGCGCAGGTGCTCCTCCAGGCTCGCGCGGTTGGGAACCAACTCCCCATCCCAGTAGACCGTGCCGTCAAAGTCAACGTCGATCGACACCACCACCGGCGGCGCTGGCGGCGGCGGGGGGTGGCCAACCGGCATGTTCAGATTGACCGAGTGCAGCTGGATCGGGATCGTGATGATCAGCATGATGAGCAGCACCAGCATCACATCGATCAGCGGCGTGGTGTTGATATCGACCATCACGTCCGGATCGTTGGGATTGCCCCCAGTACCGACTTGCATTGCCATGAATGCTTCCTTCCGTTCCGTACGCTATCTGCGGCCCTTAGCCGCCGGCATTATTGGCCGGCGGCTCCAGGATGAATCCGACCTTGACGATGCTGGCGCGCTGGCAATCAAAGACGACACGGCCGATCGACTCATAGCGAGCGCCCAGATCGCCGCGGATGTGTACCTCCGGCTGCGGATCCTTGACCGCCTCCTTCTTCAGGCGCGCGACCAGCTTCTCGTTGTCCGTAATGAGCTCCTGGCCCCAGAAGACATCACCCTCCTTGTTCACCGAGATCGTGATGTTTTCCGGCTTGGTCTTGCGAGGCTGATTGCGCTCCTTGGGTAGATTCACCGCGATGTCGTGCAAAACCACCGGGATCGTGATCAGGAAAATGATCAGCAAGACCAGCATCACATCGACCAGCGGCGTCGTGTTAATCGTCGAGACGACTTCGTCCTCGTCCGAGCTCTCCTGGCCAACATTCATCGCCATGATCGACTCCCCGTGCGCCTGTTGCGCTTAGCCACCGGCCTTGCCGGGCTGGCCCAGCAACACTAGGTGCAGGTCCGCGCCAAAGGAGCGCACGTTCTCCATCGCCACCTTGTTGCGCCGTACTAGGAAGTTGTAACCCAGCACCGCCGGCACCGCCACCGCCAGACCGAATGCGGTCATGATCAGCGCCTCGCCGACCGGGCCCGCAACCTTGTCAATGGAGGCCTGCCCGGCAATGCCGATGGCCGTCAACGCGTGGTAGATGCCCCACACCGTTCCAAACAGGCCAACAAAGGGCGCCGTCGAGCCGACCGTGGCCAAAAACGCCAGCCCGTCCTGCAGCCGGCTCTGGATGTTGTCCATCGCACGCTGAATCGACATCAAGATCCAGGTATTGAGGTCGATGCGCTCGGGCAGCGCCCCCACATGCTTGCCGGTGGAGCCCAGGCCCGTCTCGGCGATGTAGCGAAACGGACTGCCCTCGGCCAGCGTAGCGATGCCGTCCGACACTGTGCCCGCCGACCAGAAGCTCTTGCGCGCCTTGCCGGCCTGCCCCATGAGCTTGAACTGCTCGAAGAACTTGGTAAACATGATGTACCAGCTCCCCAGCGACATCAGCACCAGGATGATCAAGGTGCCCTTGGATACAAAGTCGCCACCCTTCCACAGCGCATCCAGGCCGTACGGGTTCTCGACCACTTCCTTGCTAGTTTCGGCAACCGGGGGCGGGGCCACCGGGACCGCGGCCGCGTCCTTGGCCGGCTCGGTCGACTGCGCCAACGCCGTTTGCGCCAATGCGCCAAGGCCCGCCGCGGTGCCGGCGCCAATCATCACCGTCGCCAGTACGGCGATCCAACGTTTGCCAAACAACATACCCCCTCCTTCGAACATGTACGGTCCCGTTCCCAAGAAAACCTAGTCCCGCAAAGTAAATGTGTACGCCTGGCTAGTCCAGCTGGCCTGCGGGTGCCCGTCAACAATCGAGGGCTTGAATGGGCAAGTCAAAATCCAGCTCTTGGCCGATTCGTCCAGCCTCGCATATCCGCTCGAACGCGAAACCTCCACCTTGCTGGCCGTCCCGTTGGCATCGACCTGAACGTGCAATACCAGGGTTCCCGATTCCTGATTGCGCCGCGAGGCCATCGGGTATTGCGGCTCGGGCGTTGGGCATTTACCGCGATCGAGCGAGGCCGGCGTGGACGGCCGCGTCGACGGCCCCGGCTTGCTGATCGGCGTCATCGGCGCCGACATCGGCGGCGGCGTTTTGGTCGTGACGGCCGTGATCGTGTTTTGCACCGGCGGGGGAACCGCAATCTGGATCTCCGGCGGCGGAATGAACGGCGGCGGCGGCACCGTGATCTTAGGAGGGGGCGGCGGCGGGGCCTCCGGCGGCGGCGGGGCCTTGCGCTCCTCCACGATCTTGGTCTCGATCGGCTTCTTAATCACATCGATGACCTTGCGCGCCAGTCCATTGACCAAGGCGTAAATGACAATCACGTGCAATAGGACCACCAGCAAAAAACCAATCACGTGCCGTGCCGGGTCGCGCTGCTGCTGCGCATAGTCCATCCCACATGCCTCCCGAACGCTAGGTCCCGTAACCGCATCTTCTGCACCGTCGCGCGCGCTTCTTTGCCTGACTCCGGGCTCGTCGACGGTCGCAAACCGCGAACATTAGCCGAATATCCACCCGGGCGCACAGATGCAATTGCAAACGATTGCTATTGCAATGACGCGAACAGGGGTTTTTGCCGGAATCTGCTGCCGCAGTTGGTTTCGTAAGGCGATCGGCATAGGGCCACCCAGAGGCTCGCGCACAGGGTTGCGCGCGACCCACGCAGTCGTTTGCAGGCCCTGGTGCTTGGCCTCGACGGTTTCCATAGACAAGCGCTCTTGCAGCGAGACGGGCAAACCACTTCGCGAGCTGCGCTATTCTTCTGCTTCCCGCTCTATACGCTGCCGGTACCGGCAGTTTGGAAATCGGAGCCGAACATGTTGCAACGCATAAGCCCGATGCCGCCGCTCGATGATGGTGGCCTGCTCAAGAGCCAGGCGTTTATTGACGGTGCCTGGGTGGACGGATCGAATGGGCACTTTGCCGTGGTAAACCCGGCGGACGGCAAGCCGATCGCCCAGGTTGCCAACTGCGATGCAGCGCAAACGCAGCAAGCCATTGCCGCGGCCGAGCGCGCCTACCCGGCGTGGCGCGCCAAGACCGCAAAGGAGCGTTCGGTTCTGCTACGCCGGTGGAACGATCTTGCACTGGCGGCCGCGGAGGACCTGGCAAAGATCCTCACCGTGGAGCAGGGCAAGCCCCTGGTCGAGGCGCGCGGCGAGATCGCCTACGGCATGAGCTTTGTGGAGTGGTTTGCCGAGGAGGCCCGGCGCGTGTACGGCGAGACGATCCCCTCGCCATGGCCCGACCGGCGGCTGCTGGCATTGCGCGAGCCGATCGGCGTCTGTGCCGCGATCACGCCATGGAACTTTCCCAGCGGGATGATCACGCGCAAGATCGCCCCGGCGCTGGCGGCCGGTTGCACCGTAGTGGTCAAGCCGGCCGAGCAAACGCCGCTCTCGGCGCTCGCCCTGGCCGAGTTGGCGCTGCGCGCAGGCTTTCCGCCCGGCGTCATCAACGTAGTGACGGCCGATGCGGACCAAAGCATCGTGGTCGGCAAGGCCCTGTGCGACTCGCCCGTCGTGCGCAAGCTCTCGTTCACCGGTTCTACCGCGGTCGGGCGCATCCTGATGCAGCAGTGCTCGCCGACGCTAAAGAAGCTCTCCCTGGAGCTTGGCGGCAACGCCCCGTTCATTGTCTTTGAGGATGCGGATATCGATGCCGCGGTCGAAGGTGCGCTGGCTTCCAAGTACCGCAATACCGGCCAGACCTGCGTTTGCACGAACCGCTTCTTCGCGCATGAAAAAATCTATGAACCGTTTGTCGCCAAGCTCGCGGCCCGCGCGTCCGAACTCAAGGTGGGTCCAGGACTGGAGGCCGGCGTGCAGCAAGGCCCGCTCATCGATGCGGCCGCCCTCGAAAAAGTCGAAGCGCACGTAGCCGACGCACTCGCCAAGGGCGCCAAGATCGAAACCGGTGGCCGCCGGCATCGCCTGGGCGGAACGTTTTTCGAGCCCACGGTGCTCTCCGGCGTGCGCGATACCATGCGGGTGGCGCAGGAAGAAACCTTCGGCCCGGTCGCACCGGTATTTTCCTTTCGCAGCGACGACGAGGCGATAGCCGCCGCCAATTCCGTCGAATCCGGGCTGGCAGCGTACTTCTATGCGCGCGACGTAGGCCGCGTTTTGCGTTACGCCGAGCGGCTCGAGTACGGCATGGTGGGCGTCAATGTCGGGCTCATGACAACCGAGGTTGCACCCTTTGGCGGGGTCAAGCAATCGGGCTATGGCCGCGAAGGCTCGCACCTCGGCATCGACGAGTACCTGACGGTCAAGTACGTCTGCATCGGCATGTAAGGTCCGCATCCACCAAAAGCACCTGGCACTTGGGGGCAGACGTCGTCACGGGCGGCGTCTTGAACCGGTGGCGGAATCGCCCGCACGCGGATAAGAGACCGGTGGCAGTGCTTCAAATGCCGGCCTGGCCAGCGGCATGATGAACACCGGCTCGGCCCTGGCGGCCAACATAAGGCCGGTGCTGTCCTGCGTGATTATTGAGAGGTTTGGCAACGGGGAAATGCCATTCGTCGGCAGCATGATCCTGTGGGCTTGGGCGTCGTGCTGGAATTTCGAATGCGGCCCGAGAAAATGTTCGGGACCTTGCCGCTCGCGGTGCAAGCCTCTAGGAGCACGCCTGCATAAACGCAATGAGCGGCAACTTGGACGATCCGATGGAACGACCTCTCCCGGTTATTGGGCGACGCGCTCGGGTTGGGCGTCGAGCGGGGAAACGCGCCGTCACACCTGGTTCAAGTGCTGTTCGAATTCGTCCAAGGGCAGTGGTTTGCCAAAGAAATAGCCTTGCAGGAAATCGCAGCGGTGCACCGTGTTCAGGAAGTAGCACTGCACATCGGTCTCCACGCCCTCGGCAACGACCTTGAGTCCGAGGTTATGCGCTAGACCTATCGTCGCGGCGCAGATGGATGCGTCGCTATCGTCCGATTCCAGGCCGCTGACAAAGGATCTGTCGATCTTTAATTGGTCCAGGGGAAGCCGCTTGAGGTAGGACAGCGAGGAGTAACCGGTGCCGAAGTCATCGAGCGAAAATCCGATGCCCTTGGCGGCAAGCGCCGTCATCTTGGCGATGGTGTCTTCCACGTCGTCTACAAACAGGCTCTCTGTCAGTTCGAGCTTGAGCCGTTTCGGGTCGGCGCCACATTGCTGCACGATCGCGAGCACTTCCGGCACGAAATCCGCCTGACGGATTTGTAGGGCGCTGATATTGACCGCCAGAGTGAGGTCGGCCCGTTCCGGCCGGCATGCCCAACTTGCAAGCTGGGCACACGCGGTTTGCAGCACCCAACGCCCCAGGGGAATGATCAGGCCGCTGAGCTCCGCCACTCCGATGAAATCGTTGGGCGTGATCAGGCCACGCGCCGGGTGGTTCCAGCGCACCAGGGCCTCGGCCCCGATCACCTGGCGCGAGCTGTCCACCACCGGCTGGTAGTGAAGGACGAGCTGCCGGTCCCGAATTGCCACGCGCAGATCGGCCTCCAGCGCCGATTGCGCAGCGATCGCGGATTGCGTCATCGGGTCGAAAAAGCGCAGGGTGTTGCGCCCGCCCGCCTTGGCCTGGTACATGGCCAGGTCGGCCTGCTTGAGAAGTTCTTCCTCGTTCACGGGCCGGTCGCCGAAGATCGTCGCGCCAATGGAGGCCGTGCAGTAGTGCTCGGACAAGCTGAGCATATAGGTTTGATTCAGGGCGGCGAGAATCTTCTCCCCGACCTTCCTTGCCCGGGCGGCCGCCTGTTCCGCGTCTCCCCGCAGATCGTCGAGCAGCACGAGAAACTCGTCGCCGCCAAAGCGCGCAACGCTATCGGATGGACGGACACAATCGGTCAGGCGAACGGCGACCTGCTTGAGCAATTGGTCGCCGACGTCGTGGCCACGTGTATCGTTGAGCGTCTTGAAGTTGTCCAGGTCGACAAACAGCAGCGCACTGTAATTCCCGGTTCGGCCACAGGTGATCAGTGCCTGCTTGAGCCGATCCAGCAACATCCGCCGGTTCGGCAGTCCGGTGAGCATGTCGGAGAACACGAGGCGCCGAATCTCATCCTGGCTCGTATGGTGCTCGGTGATGTCCTCGACGATGGCAACGCCGCCAATGATGTTGCCGCGGCCGTCGCGCGAGGGCGTGGCCACCAGGGAAATCCAACCGCAGAACTCGCCCAGGGTGGCGTGATGGTAGCCCTCATACCGTACGCTCACGCCTTCCTTCATCGCCCTTTCCAGCGTCGATAGAATCATACGGTCACTCAGACGCCGCACATCCCTGCCGATCAGGCTTTCCATCGAGGTTCGCAGTATCCCCGGCAGTCGCTCATTGCAATACGAGATGCGATAGTCGGTGCCGTAATGCAGGACGCCAACCGCCAAGTGATTGAGCAAGAGGCGGTACTGTTCCGTGCTCAGTTGCAGCGTTTCCTCGCGATGCGCGGCTTCGAAGCGCAAGACGAGGTTCTCACGCGTTCGCCGCGAGACCTCGCGGATCATTGCGATGATGTATCCCAGATACAAAAGGCCGAACACTCCCTGTACCTTGTAAAAATCCCCCTCCCGCACAAGCATGTGCGTGACGAACGGCGCGATGACGCAAATGGCAAATCCGCTCGCGCCCACCGCATCGGCCGAATTGGAGAGCGCCCCCGCCGCCGCCGCACCCGCCAGAAAGGCCGTCAGAATCATCTGACGCGGCAAGTCGTCGGGCGGAAACAGGAGAATTGCGGCCAGACCCCACGTCAACCCGGTGCCCATCGCGGTCATGCGCAGCCATCGCAGTCAGTCGTGGCATGAGGGCGATTCCCGAGAATAGGAACGCTGGTATGCGATCACGAGGCCGACCCGCGCAAGCGCGACCGACAGGAAGAGAATGACCCACGCCAGCAGGTCTCCCAACGGAACTGCGGCGCGCTCGACGTAGGTGCAGATCAGCGCGCACAGGACCGCCGCCCCGATCCCGACCGGACTGGCGGAAAACAGCTGCCGCACGATCTCGGACGTGATTCTTGATGATTCCGGTACTAGGCCAAGGACCTGCTCGAACGGCAGGGACCGCGCTTTCTGGCCGGCGGACTCGGCCGTCTCGGTCTCGTATGCCCTTGACCCTGCCTCGTCCGCAGTAACTTCCACCGCCCTCGAATATGGGTTTATGCCAGTTGCGGGTTCGAGTTCTTCGGAAAACGCGCGTTTCAAGTCAATCTCGGGCTGCGCGCATCAATGTTCGCCCAGCCAGCTTATCGTCATCGTCTGGTTGTGCAATTGGCATGCGGCGCCTGAAGTGAACGGGCTGATTTCCCCGTACGAATAAAAGCCGGTAAGCGTCGCGCGGCTGCCAAATACGCGACTGACCGCCTCGACTTCCTCGTCCGTCCTATTGCCCATGACCAACTTGCGGCCAACGCAACTCACCAGGATCGCGAGGCTGTTGCCCGACGTCGTATGCATCCTTCGCGCCGCGTCCGCTGCCGCCTTGGCCCCACTTACCAGGCCATCTGTGTCGGCGTGCATCAGTTTGAGATAGCCGCCCGTTTCAACCGAGCCGGCCAAGGTGAGACTTCCCATACTTCGGTCGACGCCAAGTATGGTGCGAATCGGCCCGGCCTCCTTGCCCTCGGGGTCGAATATCGCAAAGGGGAACAGCAGTCCCGACGCCGGCAGGTCGCTTGCCTGGTGACCCAGATAGCGCTTGTAGACCTCGAGCGCGGGCTCGCCGTTGATCTCGTACAAAACGTTGCCCTCGCAGCGCGTGATCCTGCGCACCGGGCCAAACGGCTTCCAACCCCCGAAGGAGCCGTGCGCAAACTCGATGGCCTCTCCCTGCAGGCCAATCGCCACGATTTCATCGGTGCTTGCGCCTTGTGAATTGAGCGTCCACGTGCGGGCGAAAGCGCCGCAATCTCCTGCCAAGCCACCGGTGATGGGCACCTTGGGCCCGACACGGCTGACCATTCCCGCCACGAGCGCGCTGCCGTTGATCGAAATCCCCGGCGCGAAAACCATGATGGCCTTGACGTCCGGCGTCGCCAGTTGCGAGCCGATTCGCGCTCCGGCATCGAACGAGTCTTCCATGCATGCAAGCCGAGTCGATGCCTCCGTCACTTGGGTCGTGTCAAATTCCACACCGGTAACGATGCAGCTTTCCTCGGTAACGCCTACGCTGCTGATTTCGCCGGCTGTCGAGCAACCCAAAAAGCGCGCATTTGGAAACCTATCGCGCAGCGCATCCACAAACCGGCGATCCGAAAAAAAGGTGGTCACCCCAAAGACCGTCACAAGCTGCGGCTCAATGCGCGAAAGAAACCCGTCCATGCGCTCCGGCACGGAAGCCGTCAATCGGATTTGTTGCACTTTCACGATGCGCCTACGCCTCGGAGTTCGGCAAGAATCTCTGCCAGTATCCGATAGAGGCCAGACGATTATTCGGTCAAATTTGAGGGTAAAAGCGCGCCTGCCACCAAGGAAAACTCCCCCTCAAGGGGGCCCCAGCACGGGCGAATCCCGTCGCCTCCGCCGCTCGCGACAATGCACCGCTCGTACCCTGCTGTACCGCAGCAATGTCGCCCCACAAGAGGCTTGCATCCCCGGGTCCGGATCGTGCGTCGCTAGGGCGTTTGCCAGGCTCCTACGGTGCCGCAAGCGCTGGCACTAGGCGGCCTGGGCCGAATCCGCGTCAGGAATCGTCCTTCGTCCCAACTCCGACGCGATCGCGCCCGGCAGTTTTGGCGCGGTACAGCGCGTGATCAGCTGCCAAGATCAGGGCATCGCGACCCAGTTCGCCGGCTCCCGGGGCTGTCGCCAGTCCGACGCTGACGGTGACGTGGATCGAAGCCTTCGCCGTCACGATCGGCTGCGCCGATACGGCAGACCGGATCCGCTCGGCCACCTCAGTCGCAGCCAGTTCCTCACAGGACGGCAGCACTACCAGGAACTCCTCTCCCCCGTAACGGCCCAGCGAATCGTTCTTGCGCAAGGAGCCCCCGATGCGCGAGGCGGTCTGGCGCAACACCTCGTCCCCGATCGGATGACCGTAGGTGTCGTTGACCACCTTGAAGTGGTCGATGTCCGCTATGGCGACCGCCAACGGCTGCGCGTGCCGGCGGGCGCGCTCGACTTCCCGGTCGAGCATTTCCAGCACCATGCGCCGGCTCAGCACGGAGGTCAATTCGTCGTGACTCGCCTTTAGCTGCAGTTCGGTCTGCAACTGCAGAATTCGCACGCCGGCGCGCACTCGGACCTTCAGCTCGTCGGGGTGATAGGGCTTGGTCATGAAGTCATCCGCGCCCGACTCGATCGCCGAAACGATGTCCTGCATATCGGTGCGCGCGGTCAAGACGATCACGTAATGAAAGCGCTTGTCGGTGTCACCTTTCACCCTGCGGCACAGCTCCAGGCCGTCCATGCCTGGCATCATCCAATCGAAGATCAGGAGCATCGGGCCAGTGCTTTCGCCCAGGATTCGCCATGCCTCATTGCCGTCCTTGGCGACCTCCACCGAGTAGCCCCAGGCCTGGAGGGCACGCGCAAGGCGCATGCGCGAAATGGGCTCGTCCTCCGCGACTAGGATCTTCAAGCGGCTTCCCCGGTCAATACCTCTTCTAGCGCACGCAGCAGCCGCTCCGTCTCGCTTTGCACGCGCCACAACGCGCTGGCAGCGGCACTCGCGTCAACGCTTCGGCACGCGGCTTCCAGCTCAGCGGCCGCCTTGGCCGTAGCGTTGGCGTGAAGGTTTCCGACGGCGCCCTTTAACCGGTGCGCGGCCTGCCCCGCCGCAGGCAGGTCCCCCGTGTCGAGCATTTTCTTCATTTCATCCAGCGAAGCGGGCAGATCGGAGGCCAGCATCTTCGCCATTTCCTTCAGGAATGCCTCGTCTCCCAAGGCGCCTTCCAGTGCCTTGTCGCGGTCGAAGATGCACAATTCGCCGTCGACGGGCGCGCCGCGGGTCTGGCTGCCCACGTCGGCCTCCTGGCCGGGACGCGCCGTGACCCGCTCGATCGTGAGAACCAGCTTTTGCGGATCGTAGGGCTTGGACAGATAATCGTCCATGCCCGCGGCCACCAGGCGCTCGCGCTCGCCCTTGAGCGCATGTGCGGTAAGCGCGATGATGGGAATGTGTCTTCCGGACGCTCGTTCAGCCAGCCGTATCGCGCGAGTTGCGGCCACGCCGTCCATTTCCGGCATTTGCACGTCCATCAGGATCACGTCGAAGCAAGCTTCGAGCGTCGCGGCCACCGCCTTCGCTCCGTCCGCGACCACGGTGACGACGTGGCCCCGGCGCTCAAGAATACGCTGTGCGAGCTTCTGGTTCAGCGGATGGTCCTCCGCCACCAGGACGCGCAGCCCCCGCTTTGCCTCGGGCGCTACACCGTTGCGCGCCGATGGACGCTGCACGGGAGTCGCGGGCGACGCGCCCAAGGCCGCGCCCAGGGCGGCACGAAGATCGGTGTAGCGCAGCGGCTTGCGCACGAATGCGCCCTGCTCCACCGCCTTGCCTCGCTCGGTTCCGAGCAGGATGAGCGATGGTGCTTGCGGCAGGCCGTGCAGCCGGGCGCGCTGGTCTAGCCCGGCTGCGTCCCACAGTGCGGCATCCATCACCATCACTGGATACGCGGCACCGTGCTTGGCAGCCAGGGCCGCCGCTGCGACGGCGGCATTGGCGGATGCAAACTCGATCGGCTGCAGCTGCCAGCTCCGCAGCAGTCGCGCCGTAGCCAAGCGTGCCGCCTCGTTGACGATCGCTACCGGCACGGAACGCCCAGCGAAAAGGTCCATCTCGCCGGGGGAAAGCGCCGGTGGCGCCGAGCGGCAGCCCAGCGTTACGGTAAAGCAAAACGTCGAGCCGGCGCCCGGCTCGCTTTCGACCTGAATGCGGCCGTGCATGAGATCGACGATCTGCGAGCAAATGGCCAGTCCTAGGCCGGTGCCGCCGTACTGGCGGGTGACGGAACTGTCGGCCTGGACGAAGGATTCAAAAATGCGTTCACGGGCAGAGGCCGGTATGCCGATTCCCGTATCGATGACGGAGAACGCGAGCGTAACGTCCTCCTCTGACGCGGCAGACAGGTCGACGCGGCAGACGATCTGGCCCTTGGCCGTGAATTTGACGGCATTACCGCAAAGGTTCGTCACGACCTGCATCAAGCGCCCCGAGTCTCCCCAAAGGCGCTCGGGAACCTCGGGGGCAACGTCGAGCACGAGCTCCAGGCCCTTGGCAGTTGCCTGGGGTATGAAACGCTGGAGCGTGGTTGCAAGATGATCCCGCAAATCGAATTCCCCCGCGGCAAGCTGCATCTTGCCGGCTTCCATTTTCGAGAAGTCCAGTATGTCGTCGAGCAGGCGCAGCAACGCGGCCGCCGAGTCCTGCACCATCAGCAGATTCTCGCGCTGCGCGTCGTCCAGCTCCGTATCCAGAGTAAGGCGCGTCATGCCGATGATCGCGTTCATCGGCGTGCGGATTTCGTGGCTCATGTTGGCGAGGAATTCGGACTTGAGGCCGGCAGCGCTTTCGGCCGCGGTCCGTGCCGCTTCCAGCAAGGTCTCGCGCTGCTTGCGGTCGCTGAAGTCGTCGACGATCCAGACCGTTCCCTGACTCGGGTCCGCCGGTTCCACCGCGCGTTCCATCAACCGGCACCAGACGCTGCTTCCGTCCTTGCGACGCAAGAACAGTTCATGGTCGAACGTCCTTCCGGTCGGCAGCAATTCGCGTGCCATTTCGCCGATCCGCTTGAAGGAGTCTTCATCGGGGAAAACGACCGACGCCGGCAGGTCATCGAGTTCATTTTCTTCGAAGCCGAGCAGTTCGGTGCAACGCCGGCTCACGCGCTCGAACCTCCCGTCGTGCACGCACGCAATGCCGACACCGGCGTGGGTGAATATGACGTCGTGCAGACGCAATCCGTGCTCCAGGGCGAGCTCGATCTCCTTCTGTTTGGTGATATCGAATTCCATCACGAAGAATCCCTGTATTGCACCGTCCTGGAAATCGGGGATGTAAAAGGCCTGGGAATGGCGGGTCCTGCCGTCGGGGCTGGTGTTGACCTGCTCGAACGATTGTTTCTTCCCCCGCAGCACGCTATTGATGCGCGGCAGGTTCATCTGGTAGAGCTTTTCTCCGAGCACCTCGCGAATGTGTTTGCCCGTTACGGCCTCCGGGTAAATGCCAAACCAGTCCTTGTAGGCACTGTTGCAGAACCGGTTGTGCAACTGGGCATCCCAGGAGCCGACCATCGCCGGCATGTTGTCCACGATGCTGTGCAGGTTCGCCTTGGCCTGGCGCAACTGCGCATCGGCCGCCTTGCGCTCCGAGATGTCGTGCACGATTGCGCTGAAATACCGTCCGGCTTTGGCGCTCCAGGTCCCGAAGGAAACCTGGACCGGCACACGGGCGCCGTCCTTGCCCCGCGCGATGGTCTCAATGGGCTCCAAGGGCAAACCTGCGGCGAAGCATTCCTGCCACGTCGCAAAGGCGGGTGGCGCCTCTAGCAGGGCTTGCAGATCGATGCCCGTCAGGTCGCCGGGCGCATTCCCGAACAGCAGACCACCTGCGCGGTTGCAGAATTCGACTTTGGCGCGCTCGTCGAGCACGACGATCCCCTCGCTGGCGGATTCGGCCAGGGACTGGAAGCGATTCTCCGCCTCGATCCGGGCCGCGCTCATCTGCTCTGCAAGGGCCAATGCGTCCTCGCGCCGAACGGCGAGCCCGCGCACCATGGCGAAGATGAGCAGGCTGATGATGGTCCCGGACACGAGGGTGATCTGGGCTTTCTGGGTATCGACCGAGGCCTCAAAGTCGGGGGTCGAGGTCACCTTGGCCGTCCAATCGTGAGCGCCGATGCGCAGCGGCAGGGAAAGGGAGGACTGGTCGGGATAACTGCCGTAGCCTATCGCGCGGTTCTTGTACAGCAGACCTGCGCTCGAAGGCTGGGTGCCGTCGAAAATCGTAAGGGACGCGCTTGAGAGATCGACCCCGTCGAGAACGCCTTGCATCAGGTCGTCCATGCGGAACGCGCTGTAGACGTATCCGATCAGTGCGGCCTGCCGCTCCTGGGGAGTTAGCACGGACGTGCCCTGCCGGTAGACTGGCACGTACATCAGAAAGCCTGCCTGTACCTTGGTTTCCATTTCCTGGACCAGGGTGACCTTGCCCGAAATGGTTGTTTCACCGCTGTCGCGCGCCTGCATCATCGCGGCCCGCCGTACCGGTTCTGAGAACATGTCGTAGCCGATCGCCCGGCGGTTGCGCTGGTCCAAGGGCTCGAGGTAGACGATCCCCGTATATTCGGATCGTTCGCCGGGGGGACGGATGTCGTAGTCGGCCAATCCGTCGGCACGAACACGTTCGACGTGCCGCCTCTTGTCGGCGGCCGGGATCCGCGCGGCAAACCCTATCCCTTGGATGCCCGGATAGGTCTCGCCGATCGCCAGCGACTCGACGTACCGATGCCATTGGTTCCGATCGACACTGCCCGCAGCATCGAACAGTCCCCGTGCGCCGAACAGGACCTGTTCGTAGGCGCGCATGCGATCCATGATTCGGCCCTGGATATCGTTGGCGATATTGGAGAATCGGTATGCGGCACGCCGCTCGGTGTCCACCGCGACGAAGTGCCACGCCAGCACCGTGCCGGCAAGGCAGGCAAGAAGTATCGCGGTGGGCATCTTCCAAGCACGCAGTGCCGACGCATCCAGGTCGGCCGATTTGGTATCGGGACGGTGCAGCGAAGCGGCCAGCACCATTCCCGTGACCGCGCACAGCGCCAGAAACCCGTCCAACGATATGAGCGAATCGTTGACGGTGGACTTACAGAAGGGCCCGTCGCCATTGATCGTAGCCGCGATGGACAAGCTCGCGACACCGAGCGTCGCTACCGCGGCGCCAGGGCGGCCGTGCCGATAGGCCGCCCATGCGATAAAGGCCACAAGACCGAAGGTCAAGAGGCGGTCGATATGTTCGAAGGAGAACGCCCCGCCGAAGACCAATCCCCCGGTGACGAGGAAAAGCAGGACCGTGGTCATTAGCGGGCGCAGCGCCGGCAGACGCAGCCCGCCGCTATGCAACTGCAGCAGCAGCGGTGTGACCACCAGCATGCCCGTCACGTCGCCCAACCACCAGGTCAAGCACACGGTGGAGGCAAGATTCGTTGGTACGATCCCCAAGCTTACAAGCGTGCCAGTACCACAGGCGGCCGACACCGCGCCTGCGGCAAGCGTAATAGCGGTGAACACGAAGACACTCAAGGGCGTTGCCGTCGGCATCCCGCTTGTGAAGCGCCGCAATAGCGAAGCCGCGATGAGGGCTTCGGCGAGGTTGCCGACGCCGATTGCTGCCGAGGCGACGGACGCCACACCCCAAGAGGCAGCGCCATTGCCAACAAAGGTCACCATGTTGGCGGCGAACGCGCCGATGAGCACCGCCGGCCCGAGCCTTAAACCGAAAAGCAAAAGCGCGGCCAGCGCGATGCCCGAGGGAGGCCATACCGGCGAGGCATTCGTCGAGAAAAACGACAGGCCCAAACTCGAACGAGCGACGAGGAAGTAGACAAGCCCTAGCAGCAAGGCCTGGGCCACGCGAGATTGCATCCAGCTGGAACGCGAGTCAGTCATGGCTTGCCGCGGGGGCGCGCTTGCAATAGGTTGAATAGTTCCGGCAAGCGGTGCCGGCGATCTTTTCTATCGGCCCAGTGCATTTGTATCGGCCAAGTGCACATCGACTTGAGCCGCCAAAGGCGGTGCATACCCTCGAAAAGAGGCCCTGCGGCGCGTGATGGGACCCCGCGGAAAGCTCAATTTCGCGGCGCCGCTGCCGATCAACTGTTCGGTACGTGGCATCTCGCCGGTCGGAACCGGTTTGCCTTGCGCCACCCGTAACTTCAACCAGGCCCCGATGGCCACTTCAAATTCCCCCACCTGTGGCCAGTCAAACTCCCCCAGGCAGGACGGATGGATTATGAGTCAAGGTTGGAGTTTGTGGCGATGCGGGCGGCGGCTTCCTTGAGCCGATAGCTTTTTCCTTCGAACTCGAGCATGGCGGCGTGGTGCATGAGGCGATCCAGGATGGTGGAGGCCATGGTGTTGTCGGCGAGGTACTTGCCCCAATCCTGAACGAGGCGGTTGGAGGTGACGATGATGGATCGTCGCAGCTTGTAGCGCTGGTGCACGAGGCTCTGGAGCAGTTCGGCGCCGGCTTCGCTGATGCGCCGTGCGAGGAACAGGTCGTCGAGCACGAGCAGGTCAGGCTCGGTGTAGCCGCGCAGCAGCTGAGCCTGTTCGGTCGGGTTAGCCAGGGCGAAGCGGGCCAGTTCGGCATCGGCTTCGAGGTAACGCACCGCGTAGCCGTGCAAGGTAGCCTGGTAGGCCACGGCCTTGGCGACGTGGCTCTTGCCGGTGCCGGGCCTGCCGATGATGAGCGCGTTGGCGCCTTCGGCGATGAACTTGAGGGTGTGCAGCTCGAAGCAAGCCTGGCGCGGCAGCTTGGGGTTAAAGCGCCAGTCGAAGTCGTTGAGGCTTACGCGCTCGTCCAGGCGCGATTGCTTGAAGCGGCGCTCGGTCAAGCGCGAGCGTCGCCGGTCCAGTTCGTCTTGCAAGATGGCGGCGAAGGTTTCCAGGAACGCCTGCTGGGATGCCTGAGCCTGCATGACGCGCGTCTGCAAGGTGGCCGCGATGCCGGACAGGCGCAGGGCGCGCAATGAGCGGTCGATCTCGTTCATGTTCATGCTTGGGGTTACTCCTCGGTGGTGGATGGCCCGGCGTGGTGCTGGGCGCTGCGGGTAAAGAGGTCGGCGTAGGCGTCGGCCTGGCCGATGAGCCGGTGCGTTTGCGTCAGGCGTTGGGGCTCGATTTGCTCGGGCGCCCCTTCCATGCAAGCCAGGGCTTCGTCGACCAGCTGCTCGGTGAGCGCTTTGATATGCCGGTAGCTATGGATGCCCTGCTCGATGGCGGCGGCGCAGGCGCTGTTGACCAGGCGCCGCGGATAGCGCTGAGCCAAGCCGACGATGCCCCAGAGCTTGCGCTGGCCCACACGGCCCTCGTGGGCGAACAGGCAGTGGCACAACTGCTCGGCCGCCGGACCGATGGCGCTGGCCTGCTTGAGGATGTGACGGGTTTCGCGCGAGGGGTTGAAGACGCGCTCGGCCTGGGGCAGCACGACGGTGCCGGGCCGGTCGACGCGGGCGTGGGTGCGAAGCAGCGCCTGGGTGCGCAGGTCGCGGATCTCGATGCGGTGCTCGAACAAGCGAACGAGTACGCGGCTGCCGATGGTGGCGGGTCGCGCGGCGTAGCTGCTGTGATCGATCCGCACGCACGAGTCGTCGCAGACGGTGCGCTCCGATTCGGTGAAGTACTGCATGCCCATCACCGGCAGGGGCAGCAAGTGTGGGCGTTCCTCCTCGAACATGGCCTGCACCTGACGCCGTGCGCTGCCGTGGATGCGCGGCGCCGCCCAGCGCGTCTCCCAGTGCTCCAGGAAGGTGTTCTGCTCATCGATCGAAGCAAAGCGCCGGCCCTTGAGCGCGGTGGCCTGGGTGTGCCCAATCGCGTTCTCCACGCTACCCTTGCGGTTGGGGTCGCCAACGCGCGCCGGGTCGGCGACCACGCCGTAGTGGGCCAGCGTGGCGGCGTAGACGGCGTTGAGCTGTGGCTCGTACAGGTCAGGCTTGATGACCCCTTCCTTGAGGTTATCGAGCACCACGTAGCGGCAGCAGCCACCGAAGTAGCGCCAGGCCTGCTCGTGCAGATGCGCCCAGGTCTGCTGGCTGGACTTCCACAGCACGCGCCGGAAGCTGCGCCGCGAATAGCGCAGCGTCATCACGAACAGCCGCGGTTTGCGGTAGCGCGTGGTGCCCGGCACCAGGGTCGGGGCGCCTTCACCGTAATCGACCTGCGCCTCCTCGCCGGGCAGGAACTCGAGGCGGTCAAACTGCTCGGGCTCCTTGAGGCGTAGCTTGGCCACGAAACGCTTGACGCTGTTGTACGCGCCGGTGAACCCGTACACGTCGACCAGGTCCTGATAGATGGCGGTGGCGTTGCGCTTCAGGCGTAGTTGCGCCTCGATGAAATCGCGGTGCCCCTGGCAGGCCGAGGTGGTGCTGGTGGCCGGCGCAGCCGGTGGCCAGGGTAGGGGAATTTGCGCTGCCGGGCCGATGGCCACCCCGGGGGAATTTGCCCCCTCGGCGGCAAATCGCTTGTGATACGTGCGGATCGTCTTGCGATCGATCCCAGTGAATCTCTCAATCTCGCGCTGGCTCGCCCCAGCCCGCAGCAGCGTCCAAATCGTTGCTTGCAAATACGGTTTCAAGACGTTCACCTCGTTCCCCCCTGTGCTCAGGGGACTGAAAGTAACGTCCTGCCAAACGCCGGCCGCCGTGGCTTAACCGGTCTTCGCTACCCCTTCAGGGTGGGGGAATTTGAGGTGGCCATCAGTGGGGGAATTTGAGTGGCCGCCGGGGACCAGGACGGTTTTCTTGAGTAAAAGGCCGGCAATACCCCTGGGGGCCTGCGTGCTGGTGGCCGCCGGCCGTGCGCTACAGGGCGACTTGGAAAGAGCTCTCGCGGCGGCAGGCGCCTCGTGTCAATTCGTCGATGCTGCCGAGCTAGCGGTGGAGCGCGCCATGTCGGAGGATTTTGATCTGCTCCTGCTCGCGGCGAGCCTGCCGGGCATCGGCGCGGCGGCCGCTGCCGAAATCCTTCGCCGTGCCGGCAGCACGTGCCTGACAGTCGCGCTGGTTGACACCGCGGACAGGGCAGAGAGCCGCGCGCATGCCTCAAGTGATTTTGACGCGATGCTTCGCGTGCCCCTGGAGGACGAGGGCCTGCAGCCAGTTATCGCGAGGGCGTTGGCGCAGCGCTCCCGCAACGCCGCGGTCGGTACCAAATTGGAGGACGAGTTCGCCGATCTGGCACGGCAATTTCGTGCTGACCTACCGGTCACGCTCGACGCCTTGTGCTCCGCAGCGGCTGACGGTCATATTGCCACGCTCGCATCGCTTGTGCACAGGCTCAAAGGTAGCGCCGGAAGCTATGGTTTTCCCCATGTGACGGAGGAGTGCGCCAGGATTGAAAAGCAGTTGAGCCGGGGTCTGGAGTATGCGGCAGTGTCCGCGTGCCTGTCCATGGTCCAGTCCATACGAGAAGAATTACAAGCGATGGCAAACGATGGAACCGAGCGCACCGACTGACCGGCCATTCACGATCCTGGTTGCTGACGACGCGGGTGAAAGCCGGCAGCTGCTGGCGCGTCTGTTGCAGCGCTTTACGCGAGGCCGGATGTTCTTGTCCATCGTCGAGGTGCGCGACGGGGCCCAAGCCCTCAGCGCATTTCGCGCATATTCTCCCCGTCTCGTGTTCCTAGACCTCGACATGCCGGAAATGGATGGCCTGTCGGTGCTGCGCGAAATCCGTACCCTCGATGATCGTGCCTTCATCGTCATCGTTTCGGGCGTCAGCTCCGCGAAAAACGTCAACGAGGCGCTCGCGCTGGGGGCCGGCGCCTTCGTCGTCAAACCGTACAGTGCGCGCCGAATCATCGGGGTCGTGCAGAAGTATGAGAAGCATTGCGGACAGGCATTGCTAACCCACGACGAGGAATGAACACCGCCGCGCGGCGAAACTACATCTCCTTCGGGTGACCGTATCCGGTACCGCCGCCGCCTCATAACAGCCGTGAATAAACCACCGGGATGGTCGGTGGCACACTCATGCACCTGCGCCGTTATGAATGATTGACTGATCTACGCCACGGCCTGCTAAGAGTTCCTGAAATCGGACCAGCATGCGATGCGCTTGCTCACGAGATAAAGGCGCGACGTGTTTTAGGTTTTTCTTCAAATTCTCCTTACGTCCAACCATTGTGTCGATTCGGGATTTG
>Ga0116223_10000776_pt1 | contig 36558 bp, 19 predicted proteins | sample Sb_taG_3_FD_90092 | JGI IMG/M metagenome (GOLD analysis project Ga0116223, IMG submission 90092) | Peat soil microbial communities from Weissenstadt, Germany - Sb_50d_a_PC metaG | ecosystem: Environmental > Terrestrial > Soil > Wetlands > Peat | place: Germany: Weissenstadt | collected 2010-09-21 | reverse complement strand
AGGCAAGGCGGGCAAATTTGTGGTGACGAACTGGCCGGTGAGCGTGCCCGCGTTCAGGATCGTGAACTGGTTGCCGGCCGAGGGAGCAAAGCCATTGATCAGACTCACGTTGAGAGTGCCTCCCAGAGCCGCGGTGCTGGCAACATTCAGTTGCGAATATTGCGTTCCCGCCGTCAGCCCGCCAATCACTACGTCATACGCGCCGGCTGAATTCTGGTTGTAATTGCCGAAGCCGTTGCCGCTAATCGTCAATATTCCGGGATTCGGGATGTCGCCAGCCTGCGCCACCCCTGAGTTAGTCACGTTGCCAGTGATCTGTCCTATGCCCGAGATGGTGCCGCTACCGCTCATGTTCAAGCCGCTCGAGAGGGACAAGTCACCGTCCACCTGGGCGAGGCCGCCGTTCAAATTGAAGCTGGACACCAAAGCACTCGCGGGCGCCGTGACCTGCAACAAGCCGGCGCTCTGCGTATAGGCAGTAACGCTGAAAGCGGATGAGTCCAGAATCGCGTTGCCCGCGTTCACCAACGACGGGCCGCTAATGAGGTTCGCACCGCTGGTCATCGTCACCGCGCCGGTACCGGTCAGCATCGCACTGCCCGTAGGATCACCCAGAACCGTGGTATTTCCGGTTGAATCCAGCAGGATCGTGCCGCTGTTATTAATTGTCCCCTGGATGTTGGTGGTACTGTTGTTCCCGACGGTGTAAGTTCCACCAGCAGCGATCGAAACGGCGTTGGCCGTGCCATCCAGAGTGAGAAAGTTTCCGCTGGCGCTTCCGAGAAAGCCACCGCCGACAGCATTCAGCGTGCCGCCCTGAATGGAGAGCGTATTGGCGAATTGCACCGCGGCACCGCTGCCATTGGCGAGGATCGTTCCTCCGGTATTGCTGACTGTAGTGTTCACCTGCAACGTGCTGCCGGTGGCTTCCAGCAGGCCCTGGTTCGTCAATACACCAGGATTCAGCGTCAGAGTACCCGCCTTAGCATTGGCGTTGATCGTTCCCTGATTCAACAACTGCAAACCGTTCCACCCGATAACACCGATTCCCTGCAGGGTATTGCTCACATTGGTCAGCAATTGTTGACTGCCGGAAGTGGCAAGGGCTGCCGTTCCACCCCGGAGCGTCTCGGTCAGAGTCACCGTGCCCACACCCGTCAGACTTACCCCTGCAGCCATGGTCAGGAAGGTGTTGTTAGTATCCGCGTTGAGTTGAATCACGCCCGTATTGTTGATGGCTCCGATCAGGTTGGTGGTGCTGTTATTGGCTCCGACATAGGTGCCGGCGATAGTCAATGCGCCGTGACTCGCTCCGTCGAAGGTGATGCTGTTTCCACTTGGAATGGTCAAGACCCCGCTGTTGAGGGCGGCCAGTGTTCCTCCCTGAATGGTGGCTCCATTTACGAACTGCACGGTAGACGTGGCTCCACTCACCTGGATGGTGCCGGCACCGTTGTTAATCGTGGAGCTGCTTAGCGTTAGGGTCCCGCCAGCAGTCGCTTCCATCAGACCTTGGTTGGTCAATACACTCGGATTCAGGAACAGAGAGCCCGAAACATTGGCATTGATCGCCCCTTGATTGAGTACCTGCAGACCGTTCCACCCGACGGTTCCCGTGCCCTGCAGGGTGTTGGTCACATTGGTCAGCACCTGCTGCCCCCCGGAGGTCGCCAGGGCTGCCGTTCCGCCTCCACCGGTCTGGGTCAGCGTCACCGTGCCCCCACCGGTAAGAGATACAGGCCCAACCATCGTCAGGAAGGTATTGTTGGCGGTGGCGTTCACCTGGATCGTCCCCGTGTTGTTGATGGTTCCCAGCAGATTCGTGGTGCTGTTGTTGGCTACGACGTAGGCGCCCGCGATGGTCAACGTGCCCAGGGTGCTTCCGTCCAAGGTGATGCTGTTCCCGCTCGGTATTGTTAAGACACCGTTGTTGACGGTGGCCAGCGTCCCACTCTGAATGGTGGCGCTGTTTACGAACTGCACGGTGGAGGTCGATCCGTTCACCTGGATTGTGCCGGTGCGGTTGCTGATCGTCGAACCACTCAGCGCCAGGATGCCGCCCGACGTGGCCTCCAGCAGACCCTGGTTGGTAAACACGCTCGGATTCAGCGTCAGCGAAAGCCCCGGAACATTGGCGTCGATCGTTCCCTGATTGGTCACCTGCAAACCGTTATAGCCGATGACACCTATTCCCTGCAGGGTGTTGTTCACATTGGTCAGCAGTTGCTGACCGCCGGAGGTGGCGAGGGCCGCCGTTCCACCCCGGAGCGTCTCGGTCAACGTCACCGCGCCCCCACCCGTCAGACTTACGCCTGCAGCCATGGTCAAGAACGTGTTGTTAGTATCCGCGTTAACTTGAATCGCGCCCGTGTTGTTGATCGTTCCCACCAGATCCGTGGTGCTGTTGTTGGCTACCACGTAGGTCCCCGTGATGGTCAACGTGCCCAAGGTGCTTCCGTCCAGGGTGATGGTGTAACCACCCGGGATGGTTAAGAGGCCACCGTTGGTACTAGCCAGCGTTCCGCCCTCAATTCTCTCTCCGTTTATGAACTGAACTGTGGAGGCTGCGCCGTTCACCTGGATGGTACCCTTTTGGTTGTTGATCGTTGAACCACTCAGCACCAGGGTGCCTCCTGTCGTGGCCTCCAGCAGGCCCTGATTGGTAAACACGCTCGGATTCAGCGTCAGAGTGCCCCCCGGAACATTGGCGTTGATCGCTCCCTCATTCAGAACCTCCAAACCATTCCACCCGATAACACCTACTCCCTGCAGATTGTTGTCTACATTGGTCAGCAGCTGTTGACCACCGGAGGTGGCGAGGGCTGCCGTTCCGCCCCGGAGCGTCTCAGTCAACGTTACTGTGCCCGCACCGGTCAGACTTACGCCTGCAGCCATGGTCAAGAACGTGTTGTTAGTATCCGCGTTGACTTGAATCGTGCCCGTATTGTTGATGGCTCCGATCAGGTTGGTCGTACTGTTATTGGCTCCCACAAAGGTGCCTGCGATAGTCAGTGGACCGTGAGCGAAGCCATCGAGGGTCAGGCTGTTGCCGCTTGCAGCGCCAATACTACCGCCCCCGTTTGCGGTCAGGGTCCCGCTCTGAATCACGATTCCATTCTCGAACTGCACGTTCGAACCATTGCCACTCGCCAGAATCGTTCCACCCGTGTTGTTGAAGGTGGTACCGTAGAGTTGCAAGGTAGCTCCGGCAGTCGCCTCAAGCAGCCCTTCGTTAGTAAGTCCACCTGGGTTGACAAACAACGATCCCAGAGCCGGCAGGTTGGCGTCGATCGTTCCCTGATTGACAACCACCAAACCGTTCCACCCGATGGTTCCGTTTCCCTGCAGGGTGTTGTTTACATTGGTGAGCGTCTGAGCCCCGTTGGCCGTGGCCAGGGCTGCCGATCCTCCTCCACCTGTCTGCGTTAGGGTGACCGTGCCCGCGCCCGTTAGACTCACCCCTGTAGCCATAGTCATGAACGTGTTGTTGGCGGTGGCGTTCACCTGAATCGCGCCCGTGTTGTTGATCGTCCCGATCAAAGTGGTGGTGCTGTTGTTGGCTACGATGTAGGTGCCCGCGATGGTCAACGTCCCTTGGCTGCTCCCGTCCAACGTAATGCCGTCGCCACCGGGGGTGGTTAAGACGCCACTGCTCGCGGTGGCCAGAGTTCCGCCCTGGATTGTCCCGCTGATGAACTGCACGGTCGAGCCGCTGCCACTGGCCAGGATTCTTCCCCCCGCATTGTTGTAAGTATTCTCCAGTTCCAAATTGCCGCCAGCGGTCGCTTCCAGCAGGCCCTGGTTGGTCATCACCGCGGGATTCAGCAGCAGCGAGTTCGTGACGTTGGCGTTTATGATGCCGCCCGCTTGATTGAATACTTGCAAGCCGTTCCACCCGATGACACCGACTCCCTGCAGTGTGTTGTTCACGTTGGTCAGCAATTGTTGCCCGCCGGAGGTCGCCAGGGCCGCCGTTCCACCCCTGAGCGTCTCAGTCAACGTCACCGTGCCCCCGCCCGTCAGACTTACGCCTGCAGCCATGGTCAAGAACGTGTTGTTGGTATCCGCGTTCACCTGGATCTGGCCGGCGTTGGAAATATTTCCGTATGCGAGAAGCTGGCTGTTGTTGCTGATGGTCAGGCTGCTTCCGCTGTCGATGTAGAGAGCGCCGACGCTGACAGAAATATCGAGAGTCACGGCGGAAGGAGTCGACGAGCCGGCGTTGATGCAGACGTTCACGCTGCTGCTGTTCGGGACGCCATTGCTCCAGTTCGAGGGATTGCTCCAGTTGCCCGACGCTCCTCCGATCCAGTTGTCGGTCGTCCCCGTGCAACTCGTGGTTGCGATGAACTTGAAAGTCGCGGTCACCGCTTGATTGGAGTTCAGTGTGACGGTGCACGTTCCTGCGCCCGTACAAGCGCCGCTCCAGCCCATGAATATCGAACCGGGATTCGGTGAAGCGGTCAAAACCACTTGAGTGCTGGCCGCAAAGTTCGCCGCACAGATTGACGGGCAACTGATGCCCGACGGATTGCTGGTTACGGTGCCGCTCCCGGAACCCTCTTCCGCTACGTTGAGAGCGTACGAAGTGGTCGTGCCGGTGCCGGAAAGAGAAACCGTTTGCTGGCTACCCGTGATGTTGTTGGAATTGTCGGTGATGGTGAGCGTCGAGTTCTCCAGCCCGCTTGCCGAAGGTTTGAACACAATAAAGATGGTGCACGACGTATTCGGGGCCAACTGACCGCCAGCCGAACTGCACGTGTCGCCCGAGCCTTCCGAGAAATCACCGGGCGCAACCGCATAGGTGAATGTCAGTGGCGCGCTACCAGCGTTGCCCACCGTCACGGTCTGCGGAGGACTCTGCGTTCCAACTTGCTGGTTGCCAAAGCTGAGTGTGGGAGGCGCAACATCAGCCAGAGGCGTGGCCACCAGAAATCCGTAAGCCGCGATGGTTCCAACTAGGGGGCTGCTCTGCGAACCCGTGATCGTGGAAGTGGCCGCTTCTCCTTCGGTCGCATAGGCGTAGATGGTGTGGAACCCGGGCAACAGTGTCGTTGTCGTGCCAGAGAAGCGTCCGGGCGCACCGCGTGTTGCCGACGTCCACGATCCTTGCCACGTGTCCAACTGGAAGAGCAATTCATCCAGCGGCCAAGCGCCAAAACCGTTGGTGCCGGTAAAGTTGAACGTGGGAGTTTCGTCAGAAGTCTGATTGCCTGGCAGTGGCGCAATGGCAACAGTGATAGGGTTCGGTTGCGCTTGCTCGGCCGTAATGACGCTGGTGTTCGAGCTCACGTTGTTGGCTACATAGACTTCATCCGTCAAAGGGTTCGCGGCCAAGGCATACGGATGGTTGGCATTGGAGTCGCTGGTGGTTATGGTCGCGTTGCTGGTTCCGTCGATAATGCTGACGCTGCCGAGGTCGGTGCTGCCGTTGCCGTTGTTGGCTACGTAGATCCGGTTCGAGGTCGGATTGACAGAGACTGCGGAGGGGGATGTCCCTACATTTAGTGTCGCGATGACCGTCAGCAGAGAGCCGTCAATTACCGAGACGGTGTCGTTCCCAGTATTCGTTACGTAGATTCTGTTGGTCGCCGGGTTGAGGGCCAATGTGTTCGGCGTGTCCCCTACGTTGATCGACGCCACGACGGTCGCAGTGGCGCCATCGATGACTGAGACATTATCGCTGTACGAGTTGGCGACGTAGATCTTGTTGGTCGACGAATCTACCGCAAGAGCAGTTGGCCGACTCGCCGCCAGGTCAGTGATGGTGACATTACTGGAGACAACCGGATCAAAAGCGGTAACGTTGTCGCTACCGCTGTTGGCTACATAGACCAGGCCAGTGGCAGGGTTCGCAGCCACGGCGACCGGGGCCGTCCCCGCACTCACGGTATTTGTGACGAGGTTGTTAGCGCCGTCGATCACGGTCACGTTCCCGCTGCCGTTGTTGACCACATATATGGCGTTGGTCACGGGATTCACGGCGACGGCGACCGGATCGGTTCCGATGTTGACGGTTGCAACCACCGAGTTGTTGGCCCCGTCAATCACCGTGAGCGTATTGCTGCCGCTGTTGGCGACATAGATCATGTTGGTCGCAGGGTTCACAGCAATCGCAACCGGATTTGTACCGGTGTTGACGGTGGCTACAACCTGATTCGTGGCTCCATTGATGACTGAGACGGTGGCACTCGCGCTGTTGACCACGTACACCGTGTTGGTCACGGAGTTCAACGCTACAGCGACAGGATTTGTCGGCGTATTGATCGTGGTCGTGACCACGTTGGTATCGGCGTCGATGACGCTGACGTTGGCGCTGCCGTTGTTCGCGGCATAAACCGTGTTGGTGACGGGATCCACTGCAACCGCCGCCGGAGCAGTTGCGTTGGGGTCGGTGACGGTCGTGGGCGCATTGGTTACGCCGTTGATTATCGTTATGTTGTTGCTCGCGCTGTTCCCAACATAAATCTGGTTCGTGGTCGGGTCCGTGGCCACTGCGATGGGGCCAGTTCCGGCATTTACTGTAGTCGTGACTGTGTTATTAGCGCCATTGACGACCGTAACGTTGCTGCTGCCATTGTTGGCTACGTAAACGATGTCGGTGACGGCATTCACCGCGACTGCAACGGGATTGGTCCCAACGTTGACTGTGGCTGCAACGGTGTTAGTCGCTCCGTTAATCGCCGTCAGGTTGTTGCTGCCGTTGTTGGCCACATAGATCGTATTGGTCGCAGTATTCACGCTCAGGGAAACCGGGTTGGTTCCGGTCCCGACCGTGGCTACAACCGTGTTGTTGGCCCCATTGATTACGGTAACGTTGCTGCTGGCGCGGTTGGCCACGAACACGCCATTGGTGGCCGGATTCACGGCGACCGCGATGGGATTGCTCCCGACACCGACGGTGGCGGCCACGGTGTTTCCATTACCGTTGATCACCGTCACGTTGTTGCTGCCACCGTTAGCCACGTAGATCCTGTTGGTCAGCGGATTCAGCGCTACGGCAACGGGAGCGATCGCGTTCGGATCCGTGACCGTGGAAGTTGCATTGGTGGCGCCGTTAATCACGGTGACGTTGTTGCTCCCGCTGTTCACCACGTAAATCATGTTGCTCAGCGGATTGACTGCCACGGCAACGGGATCAGTGCCGGTGTTAACCGTCGTAGTGAGCGTGTTGGTGGCGCCATTGATCACGCTCACAGTGTCGCTCGCAGAATTGACCACGTAGATGGTGCTGGTCACGGGATTCACTGCCACTGCGGCAGGAGAGTTTCCGACACCAATCGTGGCAGTGACGTTCTGCGGGAATGCCATTCGAGCCGAGAGCGCGATTCCGAAGAGCAGCCAGGCTACGGCCTGCCCAACCCGAAAAACATTAGCTCGCGCTGAAGGGATGGATTCGTTCGAAAGCGAGGATCGTCGCTTTGCCGGGAGCTCTCGACTTGGTAGGAGACAGGCTAGTTTCATGGACAGAGCTTCGCGTCAAGCGCGAAACCGCGCATTCGCATGCAGCTTGAAACCGTGGGGAGGGCGCCAGTTGCTTGGCGAATGCCTGTGCCATGCTTTAACCCGGCGAGGCATTCTACACTTATTTGTGCTGTTCGCAACAGTGTGAAAACATTTTTCTTTGGGCCGTGGGGATGCAACCTGCAACCGTCCCAAAATGGCTCTTGTTGCCGGTACGCAAACCCGGCAGGCGAGCCAAACCGCTCGCTGTGGACTTACGCAGCTAACTCAATGGTCTCTCAGGAGTTGCGGACATCGGCTCGACCAGATGGAATCCCAGGATTTCTCGCAGCTGGGTTGCCAGCGCCAAAAATGAAAGGTTGACCTGTTCGGGCGACCAGCATAAGATGCCGACTCGGGAAAGCTCGGCCCGGCATTTGTCTCCCCCAAACGGGCAATTTAGAGCCCCACATCTGCACAACCAGGAAAGCTGCTCATGGCGACACGAAGACCCGCATTCGCGGTCCCGGTGGCTGACTTTGCCGCTGCCTTGCTGGCACGGCAAGAGGTCATCCCACGGGCGCGTGTGATCGCCGACCAGGTTGCTCAACTGCTGCCAGACCTGGCGGTCGTGGTCTATGCCATCGAGGACCAGGGAAATCCCACATGGACCGCGAAAGCGACTGCCGGCGAGATCACGGTGGCTGAGGCCATGGACTTTGACGCCGGCACGCTAGGCATGGCCGCGGAGACCAAGTCTCTCGTGGTGTTGGAGGGGAGCGACCTGCAGCGCGAGCAGTATGCTCACCTCGACATCCGCCGCGGTGTGAATTCTCTCGCTTATGTTCCTTTGCTCACAGAGGACACTCTGGTCGGCGCCATCGAGTTGGTGAACTACGAGCAATCATTCTCCGAGTCGATGCTGGAAGCAGTGCAGGAGATTGCTGAGCTGGGCTCTCCCGCCATAGCGGCTGCGTTGTCCTATGAGACCGAGCGCAACGTCAGTTTGCATTCCATCAGCCGCGTAACTCAGATGTATGACCTGGAAAAGGTCTTTAACTCGACCCTGGAGATGGACGAACTGCTTGAGACCATTGGCAAGAAATTCGAAGAGGTGATGAACGTCCAGGGCGTCAACCTGTGGATGGTCAGCGACGATGCCGTCGAGTTGGTCGCCCAGACCGGAGTTGACCCAACCGTCCAATTAGAAGCGGTGCAGAAACCGGGCGAAGGGATTGCCGGAGACATCTCCGACAGCGGTGAAGCCGTATTGATTGACGATTCCGCCGACGAGCGCCTGCAAAAGCGCAACGCAGGAATTGAGGATGGCGCTGTGTTCTCCCTGTTGGCCGCTCCGCTGATGGAGCAGGAAAATCTGGTCGGCGTGGTTGAGGCGGTCAACCGTTTGGACGGCCTGCCCTTCGACGAAGACGATCAATTCCTGCTCTCCAACATCTGCGAAACCGCCAGCAACGCGCTGCACAATGCTAGCCTGCTGCAAGCTGAGCGCAAGGTAGAGATCCTGGAGGCCTTGGTAAAAGTCAGCGGCGAGATTACTTCGACGCTCGACATCGACCACGTTCTGGATGCGATTGTGAACGGGCCCAGCACTGTGATCCCGTACGAGCGGGCGACCATCGCGCTCGATCAGCGCGGCAAGATCCAGGTGAAGGCAATCTCGGGCGTGGCCAAAATCAATCCTCAGGACCCTGACACCGAGCGCCTTCAGGATTTGCTGGAATGGGCTTCTTCGACAGGAGATTCCCTGTTCGTCTCCCAGCACGGAGACGAGGTGGATGCCGAGCGACCGGAGACGAAGGCGAAGTTTCGGAAGTATTTCGCAGATTACGGGATGCGCGCCTTCCACTCGCTGCCGCTCGCTGATGACGATGGCCTGGTGGGCATCCTGTCTTTCGAAAGCAGCGATCCGGACTTCCTCAACACCGCCCATCTGGAGATGATCAAGGTCCTGGCAGGGCAGGCCACGGTAGCGCTGCGCAACGCCTCGCTCTACCGCGAGGTGCCTTTCATCGATGTGCTGGAACCGATCCTGCAGAAGAAGCGCAAGTTTCTGGCGATGGAGAAGGGGCGGCGCATGGCCTGGGTGGTTGGTGCTGCTCTGGTCCTGGTTTTCTTGGCAGTGTTCCCCTTGCCGCTGCGGGTGGATGGCCCGGCCGTAGTAGCTCCCTCCCACAGCTCGCGGGTGCAACCTGAGGTCGCCGGCGTTGTCCAACATATTTATGTGCGGGAGGGCGACGCGGTCAAAAAAGACGCGGTCGTTGCCACTCTCACCGATTGGCAGTATCGCGCTGAGCTGGCTGCGGCACAGTCAAAGTATGAGACCGCCGTCTCCCAGATGAATCGCGCGCTTGCGGCCAACGATGGCACGGAAGCTGGCATTCTGCGTACTCAAGCAGACTATTGGTCATCGGAAGTCGTTCGCGCCCGCGAGCGTCTCGATAAGACTCTGTTGCGGTCGGCTATCGATGGTCTCGTCGCAACCCCACATATAGAAGATATGGTGGGACGAAGTCTGAACCCCGGCGACACCTTCGCCGAGGTAGTTGATACTTCGGTCGCCAATGTGGACGTCGCCATCGACGAACGCGATGTCCCTTTGCTCCAGACTGGGGCGAGCGGCGCAGTTAAACTCGATGGATTTCCCACGCGTACGTTTCGGGGGACAGTTACCGTCATAAGCCCCAAAGGTGCAGTCGAAAATGACGAGCGGGTCTTCTACGCGCGCTTGAGCGTGCCGAACACCGACAGCGCGATTCGTGCAGGAATGCAAGGCCGCAGCAAGATCTCGACGGGGTGGAAGCCCGCCGGAGAAGTCTTCTTCCGCCGGCCCGGCATGTGGCTGTGGTCGAAGATTTGGTCCTGGGTTGGATGGTAAAAGCCGGTTGGTAGAAGGGGATGCTATGAAGCGATGGTTGCTGGGTTTTTGCATGATCGCGGTGCTGACGTTTACCGCCTGCGATAGCGCCAAGACTCCGGCCGTGGTTGCGGCGTCTCCGACGCTGGCGGAACACGCTGCTCCGTCCACGCAGCCTGCCGCCGCAAACAGCTTTCTTGCCAGCGGTCCCATCGTCGTTGAAAATCAGGTGGACATCCTGGCGCAGCGCGCAGGCGTCGTCTCCGCGATCCAGATTGACGTTGGTAAAGCTGTTCGCAAGGGAGACCTCCTAGCCTCACTCGACGACCGGCAGATCATCGCCGAGCGCGACGCTGCTGCCGCCAACGTCCGCAGTGCTGAGGCCAATTTGCAGGATTGGCAGGCCGAGACCGGAGTTGCCGAGGCTGACTACCGCCGCGCCCAGGCCATGCGCGATGCCGGCATCAACACCCAGGAAGAATTGGACCACGCCCACTACAAGCTGATCGGCTCGCAATACGAAATCGAAAAAGCCAAGCAGGATCTGGACCATGCAAAAAATAGTCTGCGCGCGCTCGATCTGGAAGTGGAAAAGACCAGGATCACGGCTCCGTTCGGCGGAATTGTGGCGCGGCGTTACACCCGCGTCGGACAAAGTGTAGCCGTCGGCGACCGTCTTTTCTGGATCACCGCCGTCTCGCCCCTGCAAGTTAAGTTCACCCTGCCGGAGCGGTTTCTGGGCGCAATGACCAAGGGCCAGGCGGTATCCGTAAGCTCTGCCGACGCCTCTCCGGCCGTAAATCATGCCGCGCGGGTGATCGACGTAAGCCCGGTGGTAGATCCATCCAGCGGAACCATTGAAGTCCTGGCCCAGATCGAGGGGGCCGCACCTGATTTGCGTCCCGGCATGTTGGCCAACATCCAGATCGATCTCCCGCGATGAACATCGTTCAAGCATTGGACGCGGCTCTTCCCGAACTGCCCGAGCGCGTGGACCGGCGGGACACGCCCAAGCTCGACCCTCGCGTGATCACCAAAGAGCACATCGAGAACGGTCAACCCATTGTGATTACCAAGCTGCCCGGAACCGACGCCGTGGTGCGCTTTATTCCTCAACAATGGAAGTTGATCGAGCTTTTCGATGGGAACCGGTCGTTTCAGGAGATTTCCGAACTCTCAGCCGAGGCGACGGGAGCGTTTTTCTCGGAAGATGACGTTCGCGAGATGGCCAGCTTCCTTTACGACAACACCGAGTTCATCTGCAAGACGCCGCTCGAAAAGAACATCACTCTGAAGCAGGAACTCCGCGGCCAGCGCCGCAAGAAGCGCAAGAAATCCAAAATCACGGATTTCACAGACATCACCGTACAGGAATGGCCGAACGCCGACCGATATGTCACCTGGCTGTACCCGAAAGTAAAGTTTATTTACACTCCGGCCTTCGTTCTGTTCAGCCTGTTTTTGTTTGCGGTGATGGTGGGGATGTGGGCCGACAAGTTCGGTGAAATCTGGGATGACAGCTTCCAGTTCTATAACTTCACCTCCAAGTCCGGAAAGGATCTGATCGAGTTCTGGTTCCTGTTCGCGGCCATGGCTTTCTTCCATGAGACCGGCCATGGCCTGACCTGCAAGCACTTTGGCGCCAACGTTGAAAAAATGGGTTTCACTCTGATGTACTTTGCTCCCAGCTTTTTCTGCGACTCATCGCAGGCCTGGATTTACGGTGGCACCTGGGAGAGGATCGCGGTCTCGATCGCCGGCATCTGGATTGACCTGATGATTTGCGTCGTTGCCACCGCCGTCTGGTGGGGCACGGCCACCGGCATGACCATCCACGACCTGGCCTACAAAGTGATGATGGTCACCGGCATTGGCGTCTCTCTGCTGAACCTCAACCCATTGATCAAGCTCGATGGATATCTGATCTTCTCTGAGCTCACTCACGAGCCGGATCTCAAGGAAAAGAGCACCGCCTATCTCTCGGGCATCATTCGCAAAAACATCTTCCGCCTGCCCATCGAGGTCGAGTTTGTTCCCCGCCGCCGGCGTGCCTTCTACGTTATTTACGCCATCCTTTCCGGCTTCTACGGATATCTGCTGTTGTCCTTCCTGATGGTCCTCACCTATCACATTCTCCAGTCTTACACGCCCGAATGGGCTTTCCTGCCCGCCATCGCCGCGGGATATTGGGTCTTCAAGGGACGCGTCCACACCTTGGTGAAATTTATGAAAATCGTTTATCTGGACAAGAAGGAAAGAGTGAAAACCTGGCTGACGGCGCCGCGCCTGGCGGCACTGTCGGCGGTTGCGTTGCTGGTCATCCTGCTTCCTGTGTGGCCGGATTTCGTCGAGGGACGCTTCGTTCTGGAGCCGGCGCACGAAGCTGTGATCCGCGCTGAAGTTCCGGGAAGAGTAGTAAGCGTCCTCGCCCGTGAAGGTCAGAGCGTGGCGGCAGGCCAACCAGTTCTTGAGTTGAGCAATCTGCAATTGCAATCAGCCGCGGCGCAAGCCGGTGCTGACCTGCACCTGGCGGCCGATCGGGCCAACCAGGCTCTGCTTCGCTATGACAACCTTGGCCCCTTGGAGTACAGTCGCCAGGAGATGGCGGAACGCAATCGTACTCTGGCCGATCAGGTTGCGATGCTCCAGGTTGCGAGCCCTATCTCCGGGGTGGTTGCTTCCCCGCGCCTGGAGGACCTGCTCGGAACGTACTTGGAAGCGGGCGCTACCATAGCCGAAGTAGCTGATCTTTCCTCCATGACCGTTCGCATCTACATTCCCGAGTTCGAGATGAGGCAAGTGCGAATCAGCTCCAGAGTCCGGCTGCAGCCGGAATCGAGGACGGTCCCTATGACCGCAACCCTGATATCCGTAGCCCCCGCATCCACGGAGATCGAGCCCGGGCTCATCCCCAAGGAACAACTCAAGGGCATCACCCCGCCGCGTTTTTACGTCGGAACGGCGGTACTGGTCAACTCAGGCCAGCTGCGGGAAGGCATGACCGGCACAGCCAAAGTTCTTGTGACGCGCCGCAGTTTGGCGGGATTCGCCTGGATGTTCACCCACGAACTGATCGGCCGGAAAATTTGGTAGCTGGACCTTGTGGAGAAAGAGAAAAGGACCGCGACTAGCGCGGTCCTTCCCGGTCAATCTTTCTCAGGTCGATCTGGTCTGGCTACAGAGCCTTCACCTTCGTCACGGCCACTTTCGTGATGCCGGCGACCTTGGTGATTCCGGCGACTTTCGTGAGACCGGCGACCTTCGTCAAGCCAGCGACCTTCGTGAGGCCGGCAACCTTCGTCAAGCCAGCTACTCTGGTCAGGCCAGCGACACGCGTCATTCCGGCTCTCGCGCGCGTGATGCCGCGGACTTTCGTCACGCCAGGCTGATTGCTTACTTCGGGCTTCGCAACCAATGCCTTCTTGGTCGCCGTGCGATTGCTGATCAACGATTTCTTCTGGATGGCCATTGGGATCCCTCTCAAATTTTTTGGATTTTTAACCGCTCGGGCTTGGTATTAGCACCTCGCTTGCCAAAGTGGATCGCGGATTTCCGCCCGGCTCGAAGCACGCAGAATCAAGCAGTTGCAAATCCGGCGTTGAGAAATCCCTCAGCGGCGAACCGATCGAATCGCTTTTTCGGTCAAAAATTAACTACACTTGGGTTAATTATTAACCGAACGCCCTATAAATTCCGTTTTCGGCAGAGATATTTCATGCGCTGCGAGTCAATTCCCAGAAGCGCCGCTGCTGCTGACTTCTTCCCCCCGCTGCGGTTCAGCGCTGCCACCAGATAAGCGCGCTCGATTCGGTCCATTTCGGCATCGAAGTCCACCCCTTCCTCAGGGATGAGAATCGCCTCCTGGCTGGCGTTGCTGGCAACCAGCATGGGCTGCGGCAGATCTTTGACCGCAATGACCGGGCTGTCATTCATCAGCACCAGCCGCTGAATCACGTTCTCCAGCTCTCGCACATTGCCCGGCCAGTCGTACTCCTCCATCACCGCCATGACTTCGGATTCCACCTGCTTCAGGGGTTTGTTGTTGGCGCGGCAGTAAATGCGGAGGAAGTGGTCCACCAGCAGGGCCAGGTCGCCGGGACGCTCTCGCAAAGGCGGCACCACGATTGGGATGACATGGATGCGATAGTAGAGGTCCTCGCGAAACCGTCCGGTCTGGACCATCTGTTCCAGGTCCTCGTTGGTGGCGGCCACCAGCCGGAAATCGATCTTCCTTGCGGTCTTGCCCCCAATGCGGGTAACGGCCCGGTCTTCCAGCACGCGCAGCAGTTTGGTTTGCAGTGCCAAACCCAGGGTGGCAATCTCATCCAGAAAGAGCGTACCGGTATGTGCCAGTTCGATGTGCCCGGCGCGCGCCTCTTTGGCATCGGTAAAAGCGCCCCTTTCATGGCCAAATAGCTCGGTTTCGATGAGGTTCTCAGGCAGGGCGGCACAGTTAATGCTGACAAACGGCTTCTCAGCACGCGGCCCCAGCGCCACAATCGCCCGCGCCACCAGTTCCTTCCCTGTCCCGCTCTCGCCGCGGATCAGCACGGTGCTGTTGCTCTGGGCGACCCGCGTAATGGCCTCATAAACCCGGCGCATTGGTTCGCTGGCGCCGAGCAGTTCCCCACATGATTCCTGCTCGGCTTCCTGGCTTTGCTGGTTTTGGCGCTCGATCTCTAACATCCGCTTTTCGAGCGCCCGGCCGAGCACAATCCGCACTTCCTCGAAATTGATGGGAGCGACAAAATATTCATCGACCATCGCATCCAACGCCTTGTGGCGAAGACTTCGGCTGTTCGAGCGGGTCAGGGCCACCAGCACTAACTCAGGCGCAGCCGATCGCAACTCAGATAGTGCAGAAACTCCTACGTCTGGATGCTCCCCAATGACGTCAATGTCAAGCAGGACTGCTCCCGGCGTATGCTTCTTGATCCATCCGGCCAGTTCATTCCAGGTCTGCAGGATGTGGAGATCGTAGTCGGCCGCCAGATGGGCCTGCGCCTCGGGGCCAACTAATTCGTCGGTGGTAACAATGACAATGCTGGGGCGAGCCGGTACAACCTGGGCCGTTGCGTGGCGCATGGTCTTACTCCTGGCCGCGCATTATAGGCTAATTTTTCGACTACTGGCAGTCAATTTTTAACCCTGGGCCCGGGGAAAGTAGACCGGCTTCCCGAGTTGGGAGGTGTAATCTCCGCTTGCAAAACCCGGGCCATTCCCGTAATTTAGCAGCGCCAAACCAAACGGCCTGTCGCCGGCTTGTCGTGGCCAGGAGGAACGTTGGACATCAGTGTCCGTAAGCGCTCGCAAGTACAACTGATCCAGCTTCGGGGCCAGCTCAGGATGGGGCCCGCGGTGGATGAGTTGCGGCAAACCATCGAGGAAGTGCTCGGCAATGGAGACACAAGGATCGTCCTCAATCTCGCCGAAGTGCCCATGATTGATTCCAGCGGAATTGGCTTGCTGGTGCGCTTCCTGGCCTCCACCAAGCAGCGCGGCGGAAATATCAAACTGGTGCAACCCTCAAAGTTCGCGGTGCAAACCCTGCGTCTGGTGGGTGTTCTCAACTTGTTTGAAATTTTTGATGGGGACGATCAGGCAGTGGAATCCTTTGCTTAAGTTGCCAATCACTATGGCCGGATTCAACTTCGAAATGAGCCTTCATGTCGGCTGAATCAAACGCTGGCGGTAAGAGTCCAAACACTGATCTGCCCAATCTGCTCGACCTTCGCATGCCCGGCGACCCGGCGGCGATCTCCGGTGTGACTGATGCCATCACTGCCAGCCTGACCGAATTGGAGGTCCCCGAAGAGAAGCGGATGGAGATTGCATTGGCAGTTCAGGAAGCCCTGGCCAACGCCGTGATCCATGGCTGCAACAGCGACCCTTCCCAGGAAGTCCGCTGCCGTCTGCAGCGTGATCCAATGGGGCGAATCGTAATCATCGTGACTGATCCCGGTCCCGGCTTTCGGCCAGAAGCCATCTCCGACCCCAAGCGGACCGAAAACCTGTACCAGGACCATGGCCGTGGCGTTTATCTGATCCGACAACTCATGGACGAAGTCCATTTCGAAAACGGCGGCAACCAGATCAGAATGTGGAAGTACTGAATTTGGCCCACGTCGGTGATCTTGGAGAAGAAAGTCTCCTTCCCATCACCATCTTGACATCCGCGTTGGTTGGTGGAAAATTACTGCAGTTCGTGACTTCGAAGAACGGCATCCAAGCAGCCGCTGTTCGTCCTTCAAGCAAGCTCTGGCCCGAGCAAGGAGACTCATGAAATCACTAACCCTCGCAGTTCTAGTTCTGCTTGCGGTGTCTGTTTCAAGCAACGCCCAAGTCAGCGTCACTACCAACCGCAATGACAACGCTCGCGACGGACAGAACCTGAATGAGACGATTCTTACGCCGGCCAACGTCAATGTCACCCAGTTCGGCAAACTGTTTTCACAAACTGTGGACGGATACGTTTACGCCCAGCCGTTGTACGTTCCCAACGTCTCGATTCCCGGTCTGGGGACTCACAACGTCGTGTATGTCGCCACCGAACACGATGACGTTTATGCTTTCGACGCCGACAGCAATACCGGAATCAATGCTGCTCCTCTTTGGTACACCAGCTTCATTAATCCCGCCAAGGGCATCACCACGGTGTCCAGCAACGACGTGAATTGCACGGATCTCGTGCCGGAGATCGGAATCACCAGCACTCCGGTGATCGACCCAGCTACGCAAACCATCTTTGTAGTGGCCAAGACCAAGGAAAACGGCCAGTTTTTCCAGCGTCTCCATGCCTTGAACATCACTACGGGCAAGGAGCAACCGAACTCACCCCGGGTGATCCAGGCGAGTGTCAAGGGAACCGGCGATGGATCGGTGAATGGAATCGTCTCGTTCAACCCTCTCACCGAAGGACAACGTCCGGGCTTGCTGCTGATCAACGGGAATGTTGTCATCGCCTGGGCTTCGCACTGCGACAATGGGCCGTATCACGGCTGGGTCATCGAGTATAACGAGACCACCCTGAAGAGAACTGCTGTGTGGAACACAACTCCAAACGGAGGCCTGGGTGGAATTTGGGCGAGTGGTAACGGAATAGCGACGGACGGCAGCTATATGTTCGTGGCCACCGGAAATGGAACCTACGACGGCCCAAAGGGGGGGCGGGATTTTGGGGACAGCGTCATCAAGCTGCCTACTTCCACGAACGAGTCTCACCCTTTTGATTATTTCACCCCGTACGACCAGGGCACGTTGAGTACGGACGACACTGACGTGGGTTCTGGTGGGGTGTTGTTGCTGCCCGATCAAGGTTCCGGCGCTCCGCATGAACATTTGCTGGTGCAGGTGGGAAAGAGCGGGTCTATTTACTTGATCAATCGCGACCACATGGGCGGCTACAATCCGAACAACAACAATCAAATCGTGCAGGACATGGAAAATGCGATTGGCGGGATGTGGTCTTCTCCCGCCTGGTGGAACAACAACGTTTATCTCAGCGGGCAATACGACAATCTGCGGCAATACACCTTCAATCCCAATACTGGACTGTTGTCCACGGGAGCGGTCTACGTGACAAGCACTTACTTTAATTTTCCCGGCTCTACTCCTTCGATCTCGGCGAGTGGCAACAACGACGCTATCCTGTGGGCGTTGCAGGACGACAACTATGGAAACGGCCCGGCGATCCTGCACGCGTATGACGCCACTAATGTTGGGACTGAGTTCTACAACACGACTCAAGATCCATCACGCGATACTCCAGGCATCGCGGTGAAGTTTACCGTGCCAACCGTTGTGAACGGAAAAGTCTATGTTCCAGCCCAGTATGAGTTGGACGTCTATGGATTACTGGCGGGGAAATAGGAGTCGTCGAGCGCCCGCCGGGGCGGTTCACCGTTCGCCGGCGATTTCCATTCCCGCCTTGCGGAGTCCTTCAATCAGGCGCTCGCCATACTCGGGATCAAACCATTTCTCGGCCTCCCGTCGTATGGTCGCGCCAACGTCCGGCCGCAGCCGGAGCAACTCTCGCAGGGCCTTGCCGGCTTCCTCCCGCTCGCCAAGCTGCCCGTAGGCGGCTGCGATCAAGGCGTGCCGGCCCCAGTTCTCCATCATATTGCTCTTGAGAGCGAAGCTGAGTGCACCCCGATAGTCGCCTTGGCGGTAGGCATGGTTGAAGTTGGCATGCCAGTACCATCCGGGATGATTGGGGTTGAGCTGCTTGGCACGTTCTGCGAGCAGCAAGCCGTGCTCGGTGTCCCCCGCATAGGTGAGAAACTCCCCGAGTAAAGCGAGCGAGTTGCCGTCCATGGGATTCAGTTCAACCGCCCGAGCCGATGCATTGCGGAAGCTTTGGAATTCCTTTCGGAAAAAGAGCGCCTGCGCCAGACTGAAATGGGCCAGATGATTGGATGGATCTGCGGCAACGGCCCGCCGCGCCGCGGTCGTTCCGCTCGTGAGCGAATCAGTCTGAAGATTGAATCCCTGGGCATAGTCCTGGACATGCAAGAGCGCGAGCATGGCCCAGGCGTCGGCATAAGACGGTGTGTGGCGTACCGCCGCTTCCAGCCCAGACCGTGCGGCTGCCAGATCTTCAGGAGTAACCCGCTCGAAGTAGCCAAAACTTCGCAGCACGGCCTCATAGGGGCTCAATTCTTCGGGGTTGCGGCTGCGCACGGCCTCACTCATGCTCCGGGGCAGCATGCCATTCATGTCGGCGACAGTCGAAACAATCCGTGGGACTAAGTCGTCTTGCAGTTCGAAGACCGCGTCGGGATCAAAGCTGCGTTCGTAGTTCTTGGCCCACAGATGGGCACCGGTCGTCGCATCGACAAGCTGAACTGCGAGACGGAGCTTTGTTCCCGCCTGACGCAGGCTGCCTTCCATCAGATAGCGAGCGCCGAGTTCCTTGCCGATCGCTCGGATATCTCCTGATTCGCTCGAATATTTCGCAGTCGAGCCTCGGGCGATGACTCGCAGATAAGAGAAGCGGGACAAGCCGGTCACGATCTCATCGGACAGGCCATCCGCGAGTGCTTTCACCTCGGCGCTTGTATTCGTGTACTTAAATGGCAGCACCGCAACCCAGAAGCCTTCATCACTCCGGGCAGCGCCGGAGGTTGTAGCGGCCGGTGAGGCGCTTGGCTTCGCCGGATCGTGGGCAATCTCCAGCCCAGCCTTGCGCAGCCCGTCCAGCACGTGCTCCGCCATTTCGGGAGTGAACCACATCGACTTCACGGCGTGGGCGATCTTTCCAAAGTTGGGCACCAACTTCAGCATCTCGCCAAGAGCTTGGCTGGCTGCGTCCCGTTCCCCAAGCTGGCCGTAAACCGCAGCCAGGATCTCGTAGGTGGCGAAAAAACCGGGCAGATTGATCTTGAGCGCGACGCTCAGCGCACCGCGGTAGTCGCCTTGGCGGTACGCGTTGTAGAAGAGAGGAAACCAGTACCATGCGGGGTGGCGCGGATTGAGCTGCATGGCCCGCTCCACCAGGGCGCAGCCGTGCTCCCAATCGCCCGAGTAGGCCAGCAAGCTGCCCAAGTTGGCTAGCTTGGCCCCATCCATGAGGTTGAGCGAGATGGCCTGCTCGGCCGCGGTTCGGAAGGCCTGAAATTCCTTGCGGAAAAACAAAGTCTTAGCCAGGGCGGATTGCGCAAGCGGATTCGAAGGCGCGGCGTCCGCCGCCCGCCGCGCGGCTTGGAGCGCGCGCCCGAGAGGGTCCAGTTGAGGGTTGAACCCAAAGCCGTACTCGTCCGCATAGAGCATCGACAACATTGCCCAGCCATCGGCGTAGCCCGGCGCCTGTTGGACGGCCCGCTCCATGCATGTCCGAGCCGCGGCGTGTTCGTCGGGAGTCAGCCGATAGCCGTAACCGATGCCCCGCAAAAGCGACTCATACGGGCTTAGCTGGTCGAGGGCCTTACTCCGAACCACGTCGCTCATGCTGTCGGGCAGGACGCCATACGCGTCGGCGAGGGTTGAAACGATGCGCGGAACCAGATCGTCCTGGAGCTCAAAGACCGCTTCGGGACTGAATCTGCGTTCATAGTTCTCGGCCCACAGATGGGCGCCGGAGACTGCATCCACGAGCTGTACCGCGAGGCGCAGCTTGGTTCCAGCCTGGCGCAGGTTGCCTTCCATCACGTAGCGCGCGCCGAGTTCCTTGCCGATCGTCCGGATATCTCCTGGCTCGCTGGAATATTTCGCAGTCGAGCCGCGCGCGATGACCTTCAGGTACGAGAAGCGTGATAAGCCGGTCACTATGTCGTCGGTCAATCCGTCAGCCAGTACTTTTAGGTCGGCATTGGCACCGGTGTATTTAAAGGGCAGCACGGCGACCCAGAAGCCTTCCTCGGCGCGGGATTCTCCTGACGTAGTTCGCGCAGCGGGGCTTGCAGACGAGGCTATTACTGGCGCCGCGCCTGCGGCCGGAACGTCCAGCCCCGCTTTGGCGAGACCGTCGATAAATTGCTCCACGAGTTCAGGCTGAAACCACTTCCCGAGGTTGTCGCGCGCAATCGCTGCCATATCGGGTTTCAACACCAGCAATTCGCGCAGTGCCTTGTCAGCTAGATCTTTTTCTCCGAGTTGCCCGGCGGCGGCAGCAGCCAACAATGGCGTGTAGAAAACATCGGGCAAGTTCATTCTCAGTGTTTCGTTCAATGCGCCCCTATAGTCACCTTTGCGGTATGCGTTGGCCACCAAGGGAAAGCGATACTTTCCGGGGAAGTTCGGGTTCAGTTGCATCGCCTGCTCGACGAGCGCACAACCCCGCTGCCAATCGCCCATGTAAGCAATCACCAAGCCCATGAACCAGACATTGCTGCCGTCCATGGAATTAATCGCCAGGGACCGCTCGGCTGCGCTTCTGCAGGGGCCAAACTCTCGGCGAAGGAAGTGTGCGTAGGCCAGGTTTTGGTAAGCAAGGTGGTTGGAGGGTCCGGCCTTTACAGCTCGCCGCGCCGCATCCAGCGCGCGCTCTAGAAGCGAAGATTCTGCTTTGAACCCGAGGCCATATTCGTCACAAAAGAGCATTGCCAGCATCGCCCAGGCATCTGCGTAACCTGGCACTTGCGCGACCGCCCGTTCCAGGCATGCTTTCGCTGCGATCTGCTCGTCCGGCGTGATGCGCTCGGCGTAACTGAAGCTGAGCAGTACTGTCTCATACGGAGTCAGCTGTTCGGAGTCTTTCGCTCGAACTGCCTCACTCATACTGTGCGGCAGCACACCATGCCGGTCAGCGACGGTCGAGACAATTCGAGGCACCAGTTCGTCCTGCAACTCGAAAACCGACTCGGGTTGAAACGTGCGCTCGTAGGTCTCCGCCCAGAGATGAGCCCCGGAAGCTGTATCCACCAATTGCACGGCCAGCCGCAACCTGCCGCCAGCCTGACGAAGCGCCGCCTCCATTACGTAACGCGCATTCAACTCCTTTCCGGCTCTGCGCACATCCACCGACTGACCGGCATAACGTGCCGTGGAACTGCGGGCGATCACTCTGAGGTAGGAAAACCGCGAAAGTCCGGTGATGACCTCTTCCGACAATCCTTCGGCAAAAGCCTTGAGATCCGCGTTGCTGCCGGCGTATTTGAACGGCAGCACGGCGACCCAGAAACCCTCCTCGGCACGGTCCGCGCCGGAGTCGGCCTTCGCCATAGAACCCGAGGCTTCAGGCTTGGAAGGCGCGGTTTGTTTCTCCGATGCGATTTCCAGCCCCGCCTTGCGCAGGCCGTCGATGATTTGCTCCACCAGCTCCGGCTGCCACCACTTTGTGCATTCTTCCCGGGCCACGGCCTCGAAACCGGGCCGCACGGCCAATAACTCCCTGGCTGCGTTACGCGCCAACTCCAGTTCGCCAAGCTGCCCGTAGGTAGCAGCGAGTGCGAGTTGTTGCGCCAGAAGCCTGGCATATTGACTCTGAGCGCGAATTCCAGCGCGGCACGGTAGTCGCCCTTGCGGTAGGCATTGAAGAACGGCGGGAACCAGTACCATCCGGGATGGTTCGGGTTCAGGCTCCTGCCTTGCTCCATCAGCGCGCAACCACGCTCCCAGTCTCCGGAAAAGGAAAGCAGAAAACCCATGTAACCGATGGTGAATCCGTCCATGGGATTGAGTTCGATGGCCCGTTGCGCCGAGCTGCGGAAGGCCACGGTTTCCCGCCGGAAGAACAAGACCGACGCGAGGGCATGATGCGCGAGGTGATTGGACGGCGCCGTGTCAACCGCGCGCCGCGCAGCCGCCAGCGCACGCCCCACCGGGTCCGGCCGAACGTTGAACCCATGGTTGTTTTCTTCTCTATACAGCATAGACAGCATGGCCCAGCAATCCGCGTTGCCCGGCTCTTGCTTAACGGCCTTCTCCAGCGCTGCCCTTGCACCCGCGTGGTCTTCTGGGTTGACATGCTTGAAGTACGCAAAGCCACGCAGCAGAGCTTCGTAAGGAGTCAGCTCGTCGGGGTTTCGGTTGCGCAGCGTTTGGCTCATGCTGTAAGGCAGAACGCCGTGCGTGTCGGCAACGGTGGAGACGATGCGCGGGACAAGCTGATCCTGCAGGGCGAAAATCTCGTCCGGACGGAAGGTGCGCTCGAAAGTTTCCGCCCAGAGGTGAGCACCGGTGGTTGCGTCCACCAGTTGCACGGCCAAGCGAATGATTGATCCCGCTTGGCGAATATTCCCTTCCATCACATATCGCGCTCCGAGCTGTTTGCCAACTGCCCGGACGTCCCCCGACTCGCTCGAATACTTTGCGCTTGACCCTCGCGCGATCACCCGCAGGTAAGAGAACCGCGACAATCCCGTGATGATATCTTCAGTGAGCCCTTCGGCTAAGGCTTCCACCCCGGGCTCCGAGCCCCTGTACTTAAACGGCAGCACGGCGACCCAGAAACCTTCGTCGGCGCGAGCGGCCCCGGAGTCTGGCTTGAGTGCGGCGCGTGTTGTCGAAGCAGGGACCGCCGTGGCCTGCGACGTCTGTCGTGCCAGATCACGGAATTCGTTGCTTACGTCGCGCGCCGTCTGCACGCGATGTCGCGGGTCTTTTTCCAAACACCGCCGTATGATGCGGGCAAGATCGCTGGGCAGATCGGGCCGCACCTCGGTGACTGAAGTTGGAGTGTCTCGCAGAATTGCTGAGACCAACTCCGCGGATGACCCTCCGCAAAATGGCCGCTGCCCGGTCACCATTTCGTAGAGCACCACGCCCAGCGAAAAGATGTCGGTGCGGTGGTCGAGAGCGCGGCCCGAAACCTGTTCGGGTGACATATAGGCCGGCGTCCCCATGACGATACCCGCCCGCGTGTGGTCGGCCGAGGTCAGCGTGGCATCGCTGGAGCTCTCGGCGCGCACATCTTTTGCTAAACCAAAATCCAGCACCTTGACCCGGCCGTCATGCGTGACCATGACATTGGCCGGCTTCAGGTCACGATGCATGATTCCTTTCTCATGCGCCGCAGCCAGAGCCTCTGCGAGCGCGCCGGCAATTTCGACGACTCGCTCGACCGGCAGCCCATTGCCGGAGATCACGCGGTCGAGCGGCTGGCCCTCCACGAGTTGCATGGTCAGGAAGTGGACGCCGTTGGATTCCTCCACCGAGTGGATGGTCACGATGTTGGGATGATCGAGTTGGGCAAGGGCCTTGGCCTCGCGACGGAAGCGTGCAAGCCGCTCCGGATCGTGCGCCATCTCCGCGGGCAGCACCTTGAGCGCTACGTCGCGGCCGAGCTTCGTGTCGGTCGCGCGATAGACCTCACCCATGCCCCCTGCGCCGAGGGAGTTCTTAATCTCGTAGGAAGCGAGTCTGCTACCGGGGGTCAGCATTGAGATCCTTCGCTGCGCTCAGGATTTCGCCTGGCGACTCCCGTTCGCTGCTGCACAGCTCTCTCACGCCGCCACAACGGTTCAACCTCACCCATGCCCCCGGCGCCGAGGGAGCTGTGTATCTCATACGCCCCGAGTTTAGTGCCTGGATTCAGCATGAAGGTCCCGAGCGGTGCTCAGGGTTTGGCCTCCGGTAGTCCGACGCGCCGGAGAAGATCCGCAAAGCGCGGGTCGGAGCGGAGGCTGTCCACCCGCGAGTCCGTTGGCAGATACTCAGCCATATAGTAAGACCGACTTTTGTAAGCCCGCTCCAGCCAGTCAAATGCCTGGTCTTTTTCTCCCAGGCCCACATAAATGACGGCGATGTTGTAGGGCGCGATCCAGGTGGTCGCCGATAGCTGTTTCATGTGATCGATGACCTTTTGCGCGTCGGCCTTCTTTCCAGAAATTGCCAAGGCGTATCCGAGATCTGACCAGGTTTCACTATTGTCCTTCTCCAAGTTGACCGCGCGCTGAGACTCGGCGACCGCTTCCGGCAGCCTTCCTTTTTGTTCATAGGCCCGGGCCAGGTAACATTCATCAAGCCAGAAATTCGGATCCAGCTCTATGCCAGTACGCAGGCTTTGAATCGCCGGGTCCCACTGTCGTGTAAAAACAAGAATTGATCCGACGGCGAAGTTCGCCAACGAGTCGAGTGGATCGGCTTGCTGAGACCGCCTGGCCTCCGCGAGTGCCTCGTCCTTTCGCCCCAGCGGCGCCAGCGACCAGGCGTAGAACAAGTGAGCATCAACATTGCTGGGACTCAGCTCAATGGCGCGTTTGAATTCGCGCTCCGCGGCGGCCCAGTCCCATTCGTACCATTGCTCTTCGATACCTAATGAAACGTGCGCCAAGGCATCCGACTCGTCGATCGCCAACGCCTTCTCCGCCGCGTCTTTGGCTTTGGGCGCGCCTTCGCTGGGAGGCATAAACCAATCTTCCTGGTTAATGTAGTTGTAAGCCAGCCCGCTGTAAGCCAATCCATAATTTGGATCGACGGCGATCGCCTGATTAAAGTAGTCGATGCCCTTGGCAAACCCGTCCTTGGTAAGCTTGTTGGTGTAGAACTTGCCTTTGAGATAAAGCTGATAGGCCTCGGGATTGTCGGTTGAACCCTTTGTAAGCTTTTGCTGGTCTGCAGCGGAAAGTTGCGAGCCTAACCGCTCAGAAACCTCCCTGGCGATGTCGTTCTGCACCGCCAGCAGATCGGCCAACTTGCGGCGGTATTGCTCACCCCACAACTGTTTGCCGTTACGAACGTCGTCGAGTTCGACGTCAATGGTAAGGTCGTCGCCGCGCTGTGCCACGCTGCCCGCGAGCACGGCCTGGACGTGCAGTTCGTCGCCAACCTTGCGGACATCCATCGCTTTGCCCTTGTAATGGGAAGCGACACTGTGCGGAGTTACACTCAGACTGGGCACCCGCGCCAGACTGTTGTTGATGCTCTCGGTGATTCCATCGGAAATGTAATCGGCATCGGGATCGTTGCTGCGATTCTCCAGCGGTAGAACGGCGACGGAATCGATGACACCAACCCTGGCCTTTCGCAGATAAAGGCCGGCTCCAACCGACCCGATCACCAGCAGACTGAGGGCAGTGGCCAGAACGACAGTGCGCCGTTTGACACCCGCGATGCTCGTTGTGGGCACTCCGGCAAGCGCGCGGGCAGCGCCTGAGTCGGCCTTGGGCGCGCCTCGCGAAGGCGCGGCGGGAACAGCTACAGCTTGCGAGGTTTGCCGCGCCAGATCGCGAAATTCGTTGCTGATATCACGGGCTGTCTGCACCCGATGCCGTGGATCCTTCTCCAGACAGCGCCGGATGATGCGGGCCAGATCGCTCGGCAGATCAGCCCGAACATCGGTGATCGGCGGCGGATTGTCCCGCAGGATTGCTGACACCAGTTCTGCCGACGAACTCCCTTCAAACGGACGCTTGCCCGTCGCCATTTCATGCAGCACCACGCCCAGCGAGAAGATGTCAGTGCGGTGGTCGAGCGCGCGGCCTGAGACCTGTTCCGGTGACATGTAGGCCGGCGTCCCCATGACGATGCCGGCTTGGGTGTGGTCGGCCGAGGTTAGCGTGGCGTCGCTCGCGCCCTCGCCGCGTACATCCTTCGCCAAACCAAAGTCAAGCACTTTAACTCTGCCGTCATTCGTGACCATGACATTGGCAGGTTTCAGGTCACGATGCACGATGCCTTTTTCATGCGCCGCCGCCAACGCTTCGGCCAGGGCGCTGGCGATCTCGACGATTCGTTCGACTGGGACACCGCCTCGGGGAATCAGGCGATCGAGCGAGGTCCCTTCAATCAGCTCCATGGTGAGAAAGTGCACACCGTCGCACTCTTCCACCGAATACACGGTCACGACATTAGGATGGTTGAGCGCTGCAACCGCGCGAGCTTCACGCTGGAAGCGAGCCAGACGTTCGGGATCGCGGGCGACTTCGGGCGGCAGGACCTTGAGCGCCACATCGCGGCCGAGCTTGGTGTCGGTGGCGCGGTACACCTCACCCATTCCGCCAGCGCCAATCGCGGCGCTGATCCGATAATGCGCGAGTGTACGGCCGATCAGATTGGGCCTCCGGGAGCGGGACGCGTATCAGCCTTGCTTCGTGCGTCAAACCAGGCAGCGCCGATTTTACACCAAGGAACTCCTGGAATCGCTCCCGAGGTCACACGCCAATCCCTCTCAATGCTTGGATTCCGCCGCGCGCATTCGGAAAGAGATTTCGTCCACTTTGTAGATCACTTCGCCCGGAGCGGCTGGAGTGGGTGCGATTTTGCCGGCACGGACGGCCTCAAAGGCAGTGACCAATCGCGCAAGCACCGAGGGCGACGCGACCGGAACATTGTGTTCACCGAGGACCATCTTAATCTGCGGCGCCAGCGCTGCCAGCCGATGAATTGACGCAGCATAGGCATCGAGATCGGTCTCAGGACGGTAGAGCCAGATGGTCGCCGGATAGTACGTGTCACCGCTGAACAGCAGGCCGTTGGCGCGATCAAGCAGACAAATGGCGTCCGGCGTGTGTCCGGGCGTGGCAATAACTTCGAGCGATCGACCGCCCAGATCAATGCGATCTCCATCCCTTATATACGTCGTGATCTTCCAGGGGCGGGTCGCATAAGCCTTCGGATCAAATCCCTTTGGCAGGTCGCCGCAGATCTGACCGGGGCCGAGTTCGGCCTGGGCATCTTCTCGCGAGCCGCGGGCATTCTTACGGGTAAAATCCGTGTTCATCCCATAAATGGTTTCGAACTGCCAGTTGTCGCCCACATGATCGTTATGGGTGTGGGAGTTGAGCACGACGATCGGCAGTTGCGTTAGTTCGGCGGTCACTTTTCGCAGGTCGCTGATACCCATGCCGGTGTCGAAGAGCAAGGCGCGCTTGTCGCCGAGAATGAGGTAACTGATGGTTTCTTCGAATTGATGCGGTTCGTAAATGGCGAAAACCGCCGGCGCAACTTTGTAGACCTCAAACCAGGGATCGCTGATGGCCACGCGCTGCAGGGTCTTGTATTCCGGGTGCGGCAGAGCGCGGCACCACTCGGGGATTGCTGCCTGCGCAAACACGGACGCGGTCGAGAGAGCTAAGAAGACCAGCGCGGCGCGTTCTATTCTGCGAGTAAGATCCACGGAGTAAGCGGATTATACGGCCGTGGACTTAAACTGTGGCAGCGGCGATGAACGTTCAGCATTTCGCGACCGGCTCGCCCGAGATTCTTGCACTGCTCCGTCCTCGGCGCGAACCACCCAAACGCTTTAACTGTTCTCCTCTACGGGTCCACGCTTTGCAAGGGTAATTGGCTGCACCTTGACTGCGCGAAACATTTCCTTTTCGTCAGCCGACCACTCGCCTGAGTAAGAAAGCTCGAGGACATAATGCGTCGAGCGACAGTTCGAGGCAGCGACCGTCAAATAGAAAAAGTACGTTCCAGGTTCGAGCAGATGCCCCTTGGAGTAAGTCGCAACCTGCACGTCCAGTCCCAGCACACCCTTGCCCGGTTCGACGGTGTCCAAATCCTCTCCTTGCTGTTTTCTGGTCGCGGGGTCACAGATGTGAACCAGATCGCAGTACACCTCCGGCGTGTCGGGCAGCAGCACGGGTCTCGTCACTCGATCTCTTGACGTTTGCTCATCATCTGTGTTGGTCCACCTCAGGTTCATCGGCGTGAACCGACCCACCTTTTCCGGCTTGTGCCCGTGCTTCCGCTCAACCCTCGCCAGGAACACTTGCACATCGCGGGCGGCGTCGTTTCCCGCGTTGCTAATTGCGAGCCGGAAGTACCACGACTCGCCCAAGTTGACGATCGCATTCTGGCCCCGTGCCCACCGCGGAACCTTGTCGGCGTCAGGCCGCCGGACTCGCGCTCGCAATCGGAGGACTGGATGAAATTGCCAACGCAATATGTACGGACCGCAAAGGGCCAGGAACAAGGCGACCACGACAGCCCCGACCGTACCGATTGCTGTTAGCCAGTCGGGGGTGAGCAACTCAGACAGCCATGCTGGAACGCAGGTCATCGGGTAGATCGTAACAGGCAGAGTAAGTTATTTGGTGCCCGACCGAAGCCTGGAGTGTCCCAATTGCCGCATGGTTCCCCTCGCGGGACGTGATCTTCCCTACTGAACAGACGTGGGAATCAGAAAAGTCGGTACCGTAGCAAACCGCCGCCTTCATGGCCAAACGGTCGCGCGGGTGGCGTGCTTCCGGAGTATTTCGTCAGTGGACTAGTTTGCCAAATTAGGATTTGGCCGGACCCCCGCTAGCTCCACAGTTGGGTTTTTACTGGCATAGTCGGCGCAAGTGCGAGAAAATAGACGTTTGTCCGCCCCGGTCGTCGTTTAGCCTTTATCGACGCCCGATCATCGGCGGCGGTTCTGGCGTGGCAATCTGATACCTTTTTGCCGCCGACTGTGCGCCTGTGTGCTGCCAAGCCTTTTTAGGCGGACCATTATCTTGAGACAACCGGGCTTCGGTTGGAATTGGAGACCGCATTTATGGCTACAACAACGATGGATGTAGGATCACCCGCCAGCGGACATCAGCATTCACGATTGGCGCAGTGGGTGGAAGAAGTGGCACGCATGTGCAAGCCCGACCGCGTCCATTGGTGTGATGGCTCGCCTGAGGAATATCAGGAGATGCTGCGGCTCATGATCCAAACCGGAGTCGCCATTCCTCTCGACGCTGAGAAGCGTCCCAACAGCATTCTGGTCCGCTCCAATCCCGCCGACGTGGCCCGGGTGGAAGACCGAACCTTCATTTGCTCACGCGTGAAAGACGATGCCGGCCCCACCAACAACTGGGAAGATCCGGCCAAAATGAAAGAGAAGCTTACCGGCCTTTTTACCGGCTCGATGACAGGACGCACCATGTACGTAGTGCCCTATGTCATGGGCCCGATGGGTTCCCCTCAAGCCAAGGTTGGCGTCGAACTCACGGATTCGGCATACGTCGTAGCCAACATGCACCTCATGGCACGCGTCGGAAACAAGGTGATGGAAGTGCTGGGCACGGACGGTGAGTTCGTTCGCGGACTGCATTCCATCGGCGCTCCGCTGGCGGCGAACGAACAGGACTCGACCTGGCCGCAGAATTCCGAACACAAATATATTTGCCACTTTCCGGAGACGCGCGAGATCTGGTCCTACGGTTCCGGTTACGGCGGCAACGCGTTGCTGGGCAAGAAGTGTCATGCTTTGCGCATTGCGTCGGTGCAGGCCCGCGACGAAGGCTGGATGGCCGAGCACATGCTCATTCTGAAGCTGATCAGCCCCTCGGGCCAGGTGAAGTATGTGACCGGCGCGTTCCCTTCGGCGTGCGGCAAAACCAATCTCGCCATGCTGATTCCCACCATCCCCGGCTGGAAAGTGGAGACGGTTGGAGACGACATCGCCTGGATGAAGTTCGGCAAAGACGGGCGCCTCTACGCCATCAATCCAGAATGCGGATTCTTTGGCGTGGCGCCGGGCACCAGCATGAACTCGAATGCCAATGCCATGCTGAGCGTCACCAAGAACGCCATCTTCACCAATTGCGCCATGACTCGCGATGGTGACGTGTGGTGGGAGGCGATGACGGACCAGAAGCCGGCGGAATTGGTCGATTGGCTGCGGCGTCCGTGGACTCCGGATTCGGGCCGCAGAGCCGCTCATCCCAATGCGCGATTTACTGCCCCGGCGAAACAGTGTCCGGTGATTGCGAAGGAATGGGAAGATCCGAATGGCGTTCCCATCGATGCGATCCTTTTCGGCGGACGGCGCCGAGGCGTCGTGCCCCTGGTGACGGAAGCTTTCAACTGGCAGCACGGCACTTTCCTCGGAGCGACCGCCAGCAGCGAAACCACGGCTGCGATCACCGGCAAAGTTGGCCAACTGCGCTACGATCCCATGGCGATGCTGCCCTTCTGCGGCTATCACATGGGCGATTATCTCGGGCACTGGCTCAAGATGGGCGCGCAGTCAGAGGCGAGCAAGCTTCCGAAGATTTACTACGTCAACTGGTTTCGCCAGGACGAGAACGGCCGGTTCCTGTGGCCGGGTTACGGCGAAAACAGCCGCGTTTTGAAATGGATTTTCGAGCGCTGCGACGGCAAAGTACATGCCAAGGACACGCCGATCGGACGGTTGCCAGAAGCCGCCGACCTGAACACAACAGGATTGGATATGCCGGCAGCCAACCTCGCGAAATTGCTGAGCGTCAACGTCGACGAATGGCTGGCTGATGTGCCGCGAATCCGCGAACACTTTGCCAAGTTCGGCGATCGGCTTCCAGCTGGACTCAAGGCCGAGGTGGATGCGCTGGAGCAGCGTCTGCGCGCGGCGAAATAGTGTCCATGACTGTCGACGATTTCCGGCGGATTGCTCTCAGCCTTGACGGCGCCGAAGAAAGCTCCCACATGGGATCGCCAGACTTCCGCGTCGGCGGCCGCATCTTTGCGACTCTGGCTTCGGCAAAGCAGGGCTACGGCAACCTGATGCTAACGCCGCAGCAGCAGGAAGATTTCGTGCGGGAACTGCCTCAGGTCTTCCTGCCCATCGCCGGCGGATGGGGACGGATGGGCGCGACGCACATCCGACTCTCCGCTACCAGCGAGGATGTGCTGGCCGGCGCCTTAAGCACGGCCTGGAAGCTGCGCCTGGACAAGAACGCGACGTCGGGCAGGAAAGCGCGCAGCAAGGCCAAGAAAAACGCTCCTCCGCCTCGCCGCCGAAAACGCTGAGCGGCGTCTCGCCATCCGGCTCAGAAGTCCTGCCCACAATAATGATGATGGTGACCACGCCGATTTTTGCTATAGTTCCTCTCCATGTCCTCGGCAGCATCGAACCTCGCCGGCTTCCCTGAATCCGCACCACCCTCGCCTCTCACGCGCAATCAGATTCGCGGATTCTGGGCGGCCTGGGGCGGCTGGGCGCTCGACGGGATGGACTCCTTTATATATGCGCTGGTGCTGGTACCATCTCTGCGCGAGCTTCTGCCCCGCTCCGGCATGGCGGCCACCAAAGGAAACATTGGCGTCTACGGAGGATTGCTGTTTGCGTTATTTCTGGTTGGCTGGGGCCTGGCCTTTCTTTGGGGGCCGATTGGAGACAAGTTCGGACGCGTCCGCACGCTCATGCTGACTATTGTCTGGTACTCCGTGTTCACATTTCTCAGCGCGCTGGTGACCGGCATCTGGCAGCTCGCCATTCTGCGGCTTCTGGCCGGCATCGGAATCGGCGGAGAGTGGGCGATGGGCGGAACGTTTGTGGCGGAGGCCTGGCCGGAAAACCGGCGACGCGCTGGCGCAGGCTTCATGCACACGGGATACTACGTCGGTATCTTTCTGGCCGCGATTGCGAATTACACCATCGGCAGCCACTTTGGCTGGCGAGCGATGTTTGCTGTCGGTGGGCTGCCTGCGCTGCTTCTGGCCTGGATCCGATATGGCGTGACAGAGCCCTCAGCCTGGGCCAAGAAGGAACAAGTCGTCCGGTCGTGGGCGATCTGGCGTCCTTTTGTGACGCTGTTCTCTTCGGCGCGGCGCCGCCGCACCATCGTGAATTCCTGTCTCATGTTGGCTTCGATCTGCGGGCTATGGGCGGGAACGGTGTATGTCCCCGCTGCGATTACTTCTTTGGCCGAAGCCGGCGGGCACACTGCCGTGCAAGCTGCAAAGCTCGCCTCGTGGGGCACGATGCTGGTTTCGTTCGCCACGATTCTCGGCTGCCTCGCGATGCCCTGGCCTGCTGGGCGTGCCGGCCGTCGAGGCGCGCTGGCTTTCTTCTTCACGTTGATGATGATCTTCATCGCGCTCACCTTCGGCAAGGTTTTCTACCTCGGAGGCGCAGGGCTTCCCTGGTTTTTTGTTTGCCTGTTTTTTCTGGGACTGGGCGGCGCCAACTTCGCCGTCTATACCTTGTGGCTGCCTGAGCAATATCCGACGGAATGCCGTGCCAGCGCTTTTGCTTTTTCGACTTCGTTTGCCCGCTTCGCCGGCGCCGGAATTACGTTCCTGGTGGGCGCAGGCATCCGCCTTTACGGCTCGCTGGGCACTCCGGTTGCGATGACCTCTTTGGCCTTTGCCTTGGGATTGTGCCTGATTCCATTCGCCGTGGAAACCCGCGACCAGCCTTTACCGGCGTAAGCGCGCATCGGAAGCAGTGAACAACTAGGCAGGAAATCTCCCATCTATCCCTACTGCAGCTTCGCGTACTCGGCTTTGGCTTGCTTCAGGATAGGTATGTCGGGGTCGGCGTCTTTCCAGAGTGTGAAAAAATCCTGATAGGCTTTTTCGGCTTTCGCCGGGTCGCCAGCGAGCGCGGAGCCGCGCGCCAGCCCCAGCCAGGAAAGCGAGTAGAACTGTCCCCAATAGGGGTGTTGCCAGGCACTGCCCCAATTGGCGCCCTTGTGATCCAGTATCTTTTCGAACTCAGCCGCTGCCTCAGCGCCTTCACGCAGACCCAGGTAGGCCAGACCCCTCAGGTACACCGCCTCGGGGTAAGCGCGCTCGTAGGGCGAGGCGGATGCCAGCAGTTCCACGGCTTTGGCGGGCTGACCGCGCTTGAGCGCGATCGCAGCGCGAATCGCGGGTAGCTGCACCGCATTCCAGAGGGTTCCGTTTGGAAACAGCTTCGAAGTCTCCCCGGCGAGCTTCTCCGCTTGGGCCGCATCGCCGCACATGGCCAGTGCCAGCGCCGGACGCCCCAGGCGGCGCACGGTCTGGCAATTACCCGACAGCGCGTCGGCACGCGCATCGGCCTCTTCAAATTCGGCGGCGGCGTTCCGGAGCTCAAGGCGCAGCGCTGTCTCAGCGGCTCGCCGGTACAGTTTGCTCGATTCGCGACGGTGGCCAACAGCATTCTGATTGGCTGCCTGCAAGCCAAAGCTGAGGTACTCTGCCGGCTTGCCTGCGAACCATTGAATCTCCCGCGCAGCGGCCGCGTCATCGCCTTCGACGTAAGCCATTTCGAGGAAGCGCTGGTGTATCCTCGCTCCGCCGAGTCCCTGCGCCCGCAGTTTCTCCGCTAAGTGCTTCGCCTCGGCGATCCGATCCAGGCACATGTAGGCGTCCAGTAGGCGACGGTACGGAGGTTCAACGTTCGCCTCTAGCCCAGTCGCTTCCTGGCCCTCCTTGAGCCCCTCTTCGAATTGCCCCTGGTCTATGTACTCGACGCTCAAGTTGTTATGGAATCCCCAAAAGCGGGGATAGTTCTGGATACCCAACCGATATGCGTCAATGGCTTTGTCAGACTGGCCATCATACGAGTAGTAGTCGGTCGTAATGAGGTCCCGCTCAAACTCGGAAACTCGGTCAATCAAACCGAAAGCTTTTCGTGTGTATTCCCGGCTGCGCTCTATGTCCCCGGCATTGTTGAACGCGATGCCAAGGAAGAGGTAAGCCATCGCGAAATTTGGATCGAGTGCAACGGCGCGCTCAAATGACGGGACAGCGGCCAGAAATTGGCCCTGACCCATCTCGGAATAACCCGCGGTGTAGTTCTGGAGAGCTTCCAGCGATGGAGTGGTAGCTTGCTCGAGCGGACGATTCAACTTCTGGATCGAGTTGAGCGACTCTCCCAGCTTGGCCCGCATAGCCGTGGCGGCGGTTCCCAGTGCGTTCAAGACGTGCTCCTTGTCGTCCGATTGAATCTGTTCCCGAGCCAGCGTCGAGCCGCCCCGGCAAGTCGTTGCCTGTAGCGTGATGACGTAGTTCTTACCGAGGTTCCCGATGGAGCCGTCGATCGTGGCCGCGGCTCCGTCCCGCACACAGATGTCATGTGCGATCTGGTTTGTGATATGGCTCGCGGGAGCAAGGCTCATCAACCGCAGGTCTTGCTGTACCTGCTCGTCGTCCATGATTTTCAGAAAGGGCGACTGCTCGAGTTGGATGGCGAGCCCCTGGCGCAGGGTGCCGTCAAACACAGCGTCGCCTGTGTCCTTGTCGGTAAGTTTTGCAGCCCTGAGTCTTGGTGAGCCCTGAAAATAGAAGTAACCTGTCACGGACAACGCCACGATAGCCGCGGCAGCCGGAACAATCAGCTTCCAGCGTTTTGCGGTGCCGATCCTGTCTTCGGCCAGTACACTGGTTATCCCCAAGCGCGAATCCGTGTCCCGCTTCAGACGTTGCAGGTCGGTGCGAATCTCCGAGGCATGCTGGTAGCGCAGGTTTCGGTCTTTCTCCAGACACTTGCTGATGATCTCTTCCAGCTTTAGCGGGATGTCGGGGTTTATCCGCACAGATGGTACAGGCGCTCGATTCAAAATCGAATCAAACGTCGCGCCTGTCGTGTCGCCACGGAAGGGCAAGACTCCGGTTGCCATCTCGTAGAGCACGGCTCCGAAGGAGAACAGGTCGGAGCGGCCGTCCAGTTCTTTTCCCCTCACCTGCTCCGGGGACATATAAGCGATGGTGCCGAGCACGGTGCCGGGGCTGGTCGGAGCCTCCTGGATCGTGGAGGCGTTCATGTCCAAGCTTTCCGGCTTGAGGGAGACCTTGGCCAGTCCAAAGTCCAGAATCTTGGCGCGTCCGCGCTTGGTCACAAAGAGGTTTGCGGGTTTGACGTCCCGGTGGACGATCCCTCCTGCGTGTGCCGCATCCAGCGCATCGGCAATCTCAATGGCGAGCGATAGAATCAGTTCGGTCTCCATCGGATGGCCCGCAATCTGGTGCTTCAGCGTGACCCCGTCCAGAAACTCCATGGCGATGAAAGCTTGGCCGTGCTGGTCGTCGATTTCGTGGATCGTGCAGATATTGGGGTGGTTCAGCGCGCAGGCAGCTTTGGCCTCGCGCTCAAAGCGGCCTAGTGCCTGCGGGTCTTTGGCTACATCGTCAGGCAGGAACTTGAGAGCCACAAAGCGACCGAGCTTCACATCCTCAGCCTTATAAACCACACCCATACCACCGCCGCCCAGCTTCTCGACGATGCGATAGTGAGAAATGGTCTGGCCGATCATTGGCGCGAATCTTACGTCGGTGAAGCGGGCAAGTCAATGAAGGCGGTGGAGTTGACACTGCGACAGGATCGTTGACGAAAAAGTGTCAAATTCTGCCAATAATGGAGCAGATCCGTGAGAAGCCGCCCATCGGCCCACCGTAAAACCCGCATTTCTGAAGGTGTTTAAGGGCCGTGCAAAGTAAAGGCTCCCATTCCGCCTGGAAACGGGAGCCCGTCCGTCACGAGAGTGTCAGCGTTAGCCCTTAGGCCACGCCGCGCGCTTTTGCCGGTGTCAGTTGGGGAGCCACGCCGGGCGCCTCGCTCTTCACCGGCGCCTTCATCCGGCGCAGCACGAAGAAGGCGAGCACTGCTGCGCAGACGTCGAAGACGATGGCGAAGCGGAACACGCCCTTCCAGCCCATGTTCGGCATAGTGAACTTCGCAGGGAACGGCGTCCAAACCGTGGGCACGACGGTAAGGATGATCCCGTAAGCAATCAGCACCCCGGCCACAGACAGCAGTGTGGCCTTGGCGTTTCGACCCAGATGCATGCCAAGCACCGTAGGCGCCAGGAATACTGCTAACATCACTTACACGCCTCCCAGCAGGATCAGGATTTCGTCGCTGAAGTCGAAAGCTTTGCCCGCAGCCAGCGCCGAGCCGATGGGCACGAACATGGAAGCGGTGCCCTTGGCGGTATACAGGAAGCCGTAGTTCTCGGTGGCGTGCTTGCGACCGAAGAAGTCTCCGCACAGCGCCGGGAACAGCGAGTAGATCTCCCCCCAGCCGAAAAAGGTAAACGCGCTGAAGACCACGAACAGCAGCGGGTTCTGGGCGAATCTGAGGAGCACGTAGATGGCGATGGCTTCTAAACCGAACGCCACGGTCATGGTCATCTCCCGGCCAATGTGGTCGGAGATCCATCCCCAGAACGGGCGGCAAAGTCCGTTGACCAAACGGT
>Ga0116223_10000775_pt1 | contig 36571 bp, 30 predicted proteins | sample Sb_taG_3_FD_90092 | JGI IMG/M metagenome (GOLD analysis project Ga0116223, IMG submission 90092) | Peat soil microbial communities from Weissenstadt, Germany - Sb_50d_a_PC metaG | ecosystem: Environmental > Terrestrial > Soil > Wetlands > Peat | place: Germany: Weissenstadt | collected 2010-09-21 | reverse complement strand
CCGGCATCGCCCTGCTGCTTCTGCAGCGTGGCCTGCAGGCCATTCAGCGCAGCCGTCACCTTATTCACTGCGTCCGTGTCCTGTTCGACCAGGTTCTTCATGACGCCCATGCGCTCGTCAAAGCTGCGCTGCATGGCGGTCATCTGCTCCTGCAGTTGCTGGACCTGCGTCTGCAGCTGAATCATTTCCTTGCTTGCACCCCAGGCCGGAGCCACGCTCAGCCAGAGCACCAACAACAATGCGACGATCCCGGAAACACGATGTCTTTTCATAGAGAATTCCCTGAATACAGCAGATTGGATGCCATGATTGTCCCACAGGCTGGACAGTTTCGACCGGGAAAGGCAGCCCCGGAACCGCAAGATTCAACGGCCCAAGCGCACCGCTTCCGGCGTGCTTCTCTTGCCGCGGGCCTTGACACGGGCGCGGGCTTAGGCGCAAGAAGACGCGCCGCTTCGCCGAAGCAGAAGTCGGGGACGCCGTCACCGGCGTCCCCGGGGATTGTCACTTCTGAAACACGAAATGCCCGCGGCGGTTCTGCTGCCAGCAAGCTTCGTTGCTCTCGTTGCAGAAGGGCTTCTCCTTGCCGTAGCTGATGGTCTTGATCCGGCTGGCGCTGATGCCCGCCGCGGTCAAGGCGTTTTTCACCGCGCTGGCGCGCTGGTCGCCAAGGGCCAGGTTGTACTCGGTCGAACCGCGCTCGTCGCAGTGCCCTTCAATCGTAAAGCTGAACGTTGCATGTTGATTCAGGAAAGCGACATCGGCCTGCAGCGATGCCTGCTGATCGGCACGAATGTCGGACTTGTCGTAGTCAAAGTAAACGTCCTTGATGTTCTGGTTAAACAGGTCCTCGTCGGTGACCGTCGGTGCCGGCGGTGGCGGAGGAGGAGGAGGCTGCGTCACGGTCAGCCGCGCCGTGGCTTCCTGAGTCCCGCCCGCTCCCTTGGCTACAAGGTGATAGGTGGTCGAGTCGGTCGGGGAAACGTTTTGCGACCCGTTCGCCTGGACCGCGCCGATGCCGTCAATGGAGACGTCCGTGGCGTTGGTGGTCTGCCAGGTCAGCGAGGCCGACTGGCCCGCCTGGATGCTGCTCGGACTTACCGAGATCGAAGCCGTCGGGGCCGGAGGCGCGGGCGGCGGTGGTGGTGGTGGCGGAAGCGGCTTCTTCCCTCCGCAAGCGGCCAGGCCAAACAGCGTTCCGAGTGCGACTGCCAGTAACAGTGACCTCATGCTTGTTTGCTTCACTTTGATCCTCCCTGCGTACCCGAAGGCTTTGCCCTCTAGGTCAGACGAAGTACGTTTACTATTTCCAATACTATTTCCAACTCCAGTTCGGTTGCGTGTTGCGCCCTGAAAAAGTCAATTGTTGCACCTTGGTGCCGTCCGCCAGCATGCTCCAGATTTCCAGGCTCCCCGAGCGGTTCGACTGGAACACGATATGCCGCCCGTCCGGCGACCAAGAAGGAAAGTCGTTGCGCCCGCCATCATGCGTAAGCTGCACCCACTGTTTGCTGGCGATATCCATCAGGTAAATGTCCGACGATCCCGGCTCTCCCGGACCGTACTTCCGCACCCAGGCCAAAGTGAGAAACTGCCCATTTGGCGACCAGTTCGGAGAAACCGCATAGCCTTGATCGGTCATGCGCTGCTGGTTGGTGCCGTCGGCTTCCATGGCATAAATCTGCGGCAGCCCGGTGCGCCCGCTGACAAAGGCAATCTGGGCGTTCGTCTTGCGGTTCCACACGGGAGAAACATCCGGTCCCTTTGCCGTCGTCATGCGGTGCAGGTTGCCTCCGGAAGCATCGGCAACATAAATTTCCGGATCCCCTCCGCGCGATGAGGAGAACGCCAGTTTCGTTCCGTCCCCCGACCATGCCGGGGAAAGATTGGTTCCCCCCATGTGCGGAAAACTCACCAGCCGGTTCAGGTCGAGCGAGTACATCATGATTTCCCAGCCCGTCTTGGTCAGAGCGCTGAAGGCAATGCGCGAGCCGTCGGGCGAGATGCGCGGCGAGAGCGCGATGGACCCCAGACGCGTAATCTGGTGCTGGTTCGAGCCGTCGTAGTCCATGGCCCAGACTTCCTTGTGCCCGGTCCGGTCGCTGACAAAATAAATCTGGCTCTCGGCAATGCCCGCGATGCCCCCGCCCAGCCGCAAGATAATTTCGTCGGCGAATTTATGCGCCATCACGCGCGCGGCCGCGTCGCTGGCGGCGTCCCCGTACTGCTTGCCCAGAATTTGCGGCGACTGAATATTCTTCACGTCATACAGCCAGCCCTGCACCGTCAGTCGCCCGTTTGCGACGGCTCCCAGGTTGCCGAAGGCTAGCATGGCGGCGTTCGGCGGCGGCGCATTCCAAGCCAGGAAATTGACTTCCGGAGGTTGCCCCGGCGTCTGCAGGGGATAGAAACTTTTCGAGACGAGTTCGACCACGCCCGAAACATCCAGATCGTTCCACAATGTGTCGTTGAAGGTCTTGAGCAGGGCGGTATTCTGCGGATCGGTGGTCGAAGGCTTGAAGTCAGACACAGCCAGGCGGACTTTTTCCACTCCCAGGCTAGTGCCGGTTTTCACCCAATCCTGCGCGAGCAGCGCCGGTGAGAGAAATAAAATCCCCAGAACAACAAGCGCCAGCCCGGCTTTTCCAATTCTGCCTGAGCGTCGCTGGCGGGTTGGCCGTGCTGGCTGATCCATCCGTCTTTCGGAGGAACGTATTCCGTACGATAATATCGAATCCCGATATGAATTGCTTTGCAAGTTTCTTTCCCCCGCTCCAGCCTTCATTTCCTGCTGTAGTCGAACCAGAACTCTACCGAAATCTTGTTGCCGGAATAGTCCGGCGGCAATGCCCCGAACGTGTCAATGCGCTCCAGGGCGCGCTTGGCTGAGATATCCAGCGAAGGCACCCCGCTCGACTGCTCGACCTGCACGTTCATCGGATGCCCGTCGCGCACCACGTCAAACGTGATGTACACGCGCTGCGCCGTAGTGATCCTGGGATCAATCTCGTATTTCAGCCAGTTTTCCGCTACCTTCTGCTGAATCACCCGCACATACCAGGCGTACTTGGTGCCGAAATCTCCGCCCCCACCAGTAATTCCGAATCCACCCTTGGCGCCGGCCGCACTGAAGGTGCCATACGGCCCGCTGACTGGCCCGCCTTCCCCAAACGCAACCTGATTTGTCTCTTCTTCCGGCGCCGGCTGCGGCTTTTCTTTGGACGCTGTTTCCTGCTTCTTCTTCGGTTTGACCTTGGCGTTCTTGCCCTGAATCTCGATTGCGTCCGCCACTTTCTCTTCGATCTTGGGCTGCGACTGCGTCAGCCCCTTCGATTCATTGGCCAGCACGTTCTGCGCCTGCGCCGGATTGGCCGTCAGTGGCACCGTGCTGACCAGCGTGGCTCCGATCGCTTCCCCGCCTCCGCCCGCGCCCCAGCCTTCCCCGCTGGTACGGTAGAACAAAGCCGAGTAGAGCAACAGCGCCGCCGTGATCGCCACGTGCAGCCCCGCGGACCAGGCCAGCGCGCGCCCCCAGCCGTCGTGCTCGAAATAGATCTCAGCGTTTGCCGCCATTTTGCTCCAGGGGCTGCGTCACGATGCTGACGTTGGTGATCCCGGCATGCTTGACCGCGTCCATCACCGTGGCAAAGGCTCCGAACGGAACATTTTCATCGGCCCGCACGAAAATGGACTGGTTGCGCGGATCGCGAATCTTCTGCCGCAACTTCGTTCCGATCTCATTGATGTTGATAGCGTCATTGCCCAGAAAGACTCGCTGATCTTTGTTGATGGTGATCACCAGCCGCTCTTCGGTGATCTGCTTGACGGTGCGCGTCTTGGGCACGCTAACGTCAATTCCGGACTGCAGCACCGGCGCCGTGACCATAAAAATAATCAGCAGGACCAGCACCACATCCACCAGCGGAGTGATGTTGATGTCGGCGAGCGCGGTCTGGGTTCGTCCGTTGGCCGTGGTGAACGCCATCAGCGCCTCGTTTCGGCCGGAGCCTGAGCCTGGCTATGCTCCACCGCGTTGAGCACTTCCAGGGCAAAGTCGTCGCTGCGCGCCGCGAACTCCCGGATGGACGCGCCGATCAGGTTATACGCAATCACCGCCGGAATCGCAGCCGCCAGTCCGGCCGCCGTCGTGATCAGCGCTTCGGAAATACCCGGAGCCACTGCCCGCAACGTCGCTGCGCCCGCCGTCCCCAATCCGTGGAACGCGTCAATGATTCCCCACACCGTGCCAAATAGCCCAACGAACGGCGTCACCGCAGCCGTAATCGCCAGCCAGGGCATGTTCCTTTCGAGCCGCGTGATTTCCTCCGATGCCCCGATCTGCATCCCACGCTGAATCGAGGTCAGGTTCCGCAGCGTGCCCGAGGGCGCGGCCTGCCGCTTGAATTCCTCATACCCGCCCTCGAACACGCCTACCAGCGGGCTGGGCTTGAATTGCTCGGCCACGGCGGCGATATCCTGCAGCCGCTGCGCCTTGCGAAACGCGCGCACGAAGCGCCCGCTCTGCGCCCGCGCCCGCCGCAACAGGCTCCATTTGGTCAGGATGATGGCCCACGAGATCAGGCTGAAGGCCAGCAGCGCCAGCAGCACCAGCTTGGCCACCGCACCGGTGTTGGAAATCATGTCGACGATTTCGCCGCCGACGAAAGCTGCCAGCAAGTGGGAAAATTGCATTGGTTTTGGAGAATGCCTTTCCCGATTATAGATGAACCGGCACAGCCACTTGGACGCACGTATCCGATCCGCCAACGGAATTGTTGGCGCACGGCGGGTGCCCCATTTCTCGCGTTCTTTGCGAGAAGTGGGGCCTTTGCCGACGTCAATGAGAGCCCACGAACGGACGTCCTTACCGACTCGCTCCCGGATCGCTGTTGGTGAACTCAAATGACACAGCCATGGAATCCAGGTACGGCGAGTCGAGGGGAGTGAAATGCAGGCCGGTTATCTGAATCACCACGTAGAATCCGTCCACTTTGATAATTCGTTTCGCTTTGACCGGCACCGGCCCGAACCGGTCCGGATTCAGCCACCATAGGTTGTTCTTTGGGTCCGGCGAAGGCTCTTGCGACGCCAGGAGGATATTGTTGTACATGCTGTGATGCAGATCCCGGAGGCGCACGCGCCAGGACGTAATCTTGGTATCGCCTACCGGACCCTGAGAAGTAATCGTCAGTTCATAGCGGTCATTCCCCGCCAGGTCCTTGATCCGTTCTCTGTAATTCGGTTCCGCCGGGCTGAGCTTTACTTCGAATTTCTCCTCGGTAACGCGCGTCGCCCCTTTGCGGAAGCTCTCTGCATAAATCGTGGGCTCTGCCGTCTGCGCCAGCAACGCTGCCGCTATCAGCATCGTCCCCGCCAAAAAACAAAGCACACGTTTCATCGAAGGTTCGCCCCCGCATCCAAGTCCGGAGCCTGCGCGATCATCCGATTCAGCGAAGTAATCAGCCAATCGTTGAGCCCCGACACCGCCCGGTTGCTGCCGTCCGCCAGCCGATTCACTTTCCACCACAGCCACGGCCGTACCACCGCAAACCTGGCAAATCGCCCTTGCTGAAACTGTCCCTGTGCATCCACGAATCTCTCGATCTCGGGGAACGTGAAGTCGAATTCGTCGGAAATCGCCTTCACCGCCACAAACTTCACTCCGCGAGCCTGGGCAGCGCGCCACACCGCAGCCGCCTCCATGTCCACCAGTTGCGCGCCGTAAGAATCCCGAAGCTGCGCCTTCTGTGCCGGACTCGCCACCGACCCGAAGCTGACCAGCACCCCCTCGCCTTCGCCCAGACTGACCCGGCTGCCATCGCTGGCATCAATCACCTGCGCCGGCTGCACCACGTCTCCGGCCTTCAGGCTGGGATCGAGCGCCCCCGCGAATCCCACCGAGTAAATCACGGTCGGCGCGTAGAGCTCAATCATGGCGACAGCCGCCCGCCGCGCCGCCTCCGCGCCGATCCCTCCGCACACCAGTACCACATCAACGTCGTCTTCCAAAAAGCGGAAAGCCCGCCCGCCATGCACCCTCTCGTGGACTCTCCATCTCCAACCCTTCAACTTCATCAGCGGATGCACTTCCCGCTCCAGGGCCGCAATGATTCCGACTTTATACATACCCGTTGGCCTGGAACCACTCCACCGCCCGCCGCAGGGCGTCTTCCACCGGCACGATCTTCCATCCCAGTTCGCGCTCCGCTTTCGCCGAACTGGCAAACATTTTTTTCTTACCCATGCGCACTGTGTCCACGGTCGCGCGCGGCTCGCTGCCAAAGATTCGCCCCGCCGCCTCGCCCGCCACTCCGGCGGCAAATGCGAACACATAAGGCAACTTCACCGTGGGTGATGGCAGTCCCGTGATCTTCCCCAGCCGGTCCAGAATCTGCTTCAGCGTAAGATCCTCGCCGCCCAGAATATAGCGTTCGCCCGATCTCCCTTTCTCCAGGGCCGCGATATGGCCGCGCGCGCATTCTCTCACGTCCACCATGTTCAGCCCCGTCTCGACATAGGCGGGAAACTTGCGCTTCAGGAAATCCACCACGATCCGCCCGGTCGGCGTCGGCTTCACATCCTGCTCCCCGATCGGAGTCGTCGGATTCACCGTCACCACCTGCATCCCGCCGCGTCCGGCTTCCAGCGCGATCTGCTCGGCCATGAACTTCGACCGCTTGTAAGGACCGATCATATCCGCCAGCGACACCGGCGAATCTTCGTCCGCGGGATGGCCGTTGCCCGTGAAGCCCACGGTCGCGACGCTCGAGGTGTACACCACGCGCTGCACGCCATTCTTGCGTGCAGCTTCCAGAATGGCGCGCGTGCCTTCCACGTTGGAACGGTACATCTCGGCGGGATCGCGCACCCACAGCCGGTAGTCGGCCGCCACATGAAACACGGTGTCGCAACCTGACATCGCTTTTTCCAGCGACGCCGCATCGCGCAGATCGCCGGTCGCGGTCTCGGCCTTAAGCCCTTCCAGGTTGCGCAGATTGCTTGTGGGCCGCACCAGCAGCCGCAGGGCCGCGCCCTGATCCGCGAGAACGCGAGCAACGTGGGAGCCCAGGAATCCAGTGGCGCCGGTGACGAAAGCTTTCAAAGGGATTCTCAGTTTTCAGTTTAAAGCAAGGGCTGGCGGGTCGGTGGATAAACGATATGGAAAGAAGGAACGCACGCGGGCAGGGTCTCGGCTGCGGCGGCGTGGGGTTTTAAGTGTAAAGGCCTGTTTACGTAAAATGTGTTGCATCGCGTTAAGATGTTCTTGCGCGGAACGGGTGCCCCGAGCACCGCACACTACTTTGCCATGCTTCTCAACCACAGGAATCGTGTTCTAAGACTGTTGCTGACATCGCTGTTGACCGCTACCGCTGGGGGCAGTGCTGAAGCTCAATCACCGCCAACCGGATGGGTCATCTATCCGATGCCCGAAAGCAATAGCAGCGTCATGCAGTGCGCCAACCATTCAGAACTTGAATGGCGCGTTTCATTGTCGGAGGCAGGTACCGCACAGATTGCCCCGCACCCGAGGACCCACGGTGCAGGGTCCTCCAAACTTCCCCCCCGTGTCAAACGGCAAAAAGGAATGATCGGAGCCGAGAGCACCTTCAAACTACAGAACGGATGGCTCCTTGGTTTCGACGCTGGCGAGTTCGGTGGCGGCTTGTGGTTTGCCAGCGTGGACGGTAAGACGCAAGAACTTTCCAATCAGAATGTCCGCGGATTCGTAGGGACTCAGCAGGGCGTTCTGGTTTTTGTTGGTCTCGCGCACATGTTCCACGATTCGGGCAAGGTGCTAATCGTTCCCTACAAGATCACATCCCAAACTGACCTGAGGACCTTGGTTGAGCTAGACGGCGCTCCAGAAGCGGTCTCAAAGCTGTCCGATGACGCGGCGCTCGTAATCACAACGCAGGGAATCTCACAGATTTCTTCCTCCGGCGTAAGCAAGACCTTCCTGCGTCGCAGATTTAGTGGCCTATATCCCAACTCCATAGTGTCGGCATCTGACAGCGCCATCTACGCTGGTATGCGCCTGTTCGTTGTCCGTCTCGTGCCGCAATCCGGGGAATACACAGAGCAATGGCTTGTACCTGACAATTGCAAGCACTTCAGAGTTCGTGACCTACAGTGCGTCTGTAGGAAATGAACTCGACCATCTTGTCGGTTGGCGCAAAATCGCGATTACGCTCGCTGACTGGGCGCAACCCGTAACCAGCAACAATATGGCGGTACGGTTGGAACAGCGCGCTAACTCCCCGCCTTCTCCATCACCTTGGCATACGTCGTCAGCGCCAGCAACGGGAAATAATCGCGATAGAGGTGATACATCAGGTAGAACACGCGCGGGAATCCGGTTCCGGTGAAGTACGGCTCATCCCACGAGCCGTCTTTTCTCTGCGTGCGCAGCAGGTAGGCGATGCCGCGCGCCACCGAGTCGCTGCGCGTGTCGTTGGCCGCCAGCAGTCCCAGAATCGCCCAAGCCGTTTGCGACGGCGTGCTCGGCCCTACGCCGCGCAGGGTCGGGTCGTCGTACGAGCCCACGCTCTCGCCCCAGCCGCCGTCCGCGTTCTGCACCATGCGCAGCCACTCCGCGCCCTGCTGGATGCACGGCTCATGCAGGTCCATGCCGATGGCTTCCAGCCCGCGCAACACGAGCGCGGTGCCGTAGATGTAATTCACGCCCCAGCGGCCAAACCAGCTGCCATCGGGTTCCTGCTCTTTGCGGATGAACTGAATCGCCCGCTTCACCGCCGGATGATTCTTGTCGTAGCCGTAGGTCGCCAGCATTTCCAGAATGCGCCCCGTAATGTCCACGGTCGGCGGATCGAGCATGGCATTGTGATCGGCAAACGGAATGTATTGGAACACCATGCGATCGTTGTCTTTGTCGAACGAAGCCCAGCCGCCGTTCTTGCACTGCATGGAAAAAATCCAGTCAATCGCCCGCTGCACCGACTCGCGCTGGTAGCGTCCATTGGGATGCTCCACCCGGCTCAACGCCAAGCAAACCATCGCGCTATCATCCACGTCCGGATAAAACTCGTTGTTAAACTCGAAATACCAGCCGCCCGGATGGCCTTTCTTGTTCTTCACCTTCCAGTCGCCGACGTTGCGCACCTGCTTTTGCAGGATCCAGTCGGCGCACTTCACCATGCGCGGATCATTCGCCGGCACTCCCGCCTCGCCCAGGGCAAACAGCGCGTAGGCCGTATCCCACACTGGAGACATGCAGGGTTGCATGCGGAACGTGTCTTCCTCTTCGATCCCCAGCTTTTCGAATTCGTCGAGAGCCCGAATCACCTGCGGATCGTCGAGCGAGTAGCCCAGGCAGCGCAGCGCGATGATCGCGTTCATCATCGAGGGATAAATCGCGCCCAGCCCATCGCTCATCTCGAAGCGCGCCAGCATCCACTTCTCCGCGCTCCTCAATGCGATCGAGCGCAGCGGCCGCACATGTATCCGTTCAAACCAGTGAATCATGCGGTCCGTTACCAGGAAGAAATTCCGCCACGAGACCAGCTTCTTGGCCCAGTGCAGGTGCATGCGCGACTTCTGCATGCCGCCCACAAACAACTCCTCCACGCCCATCTCGCGCGGAATTTTCTTGAACGGCTTTTTCGCGTAGCAGATCGAAAGCGGTACCAGGATGGCCCGCGACCAGGAAGAAATCTCGTAGATATTGAACCAGAACCAGTTGGGAAACAGCACGATCTCCGGTGGAATCGCCGGAACCGCGTCGTAGTCGTACTGCCCGAAGAAGCAAAGGTAGATCTTGGTAAATGTATTAACTTCGGTAACGCCGCCCATCTCCAGAATCTTCTTCTGGGCGCGCTGCAGCGCAGGATGGTCCGCCGTGTACCCCGCCAGCTTCAGCCCGAAGTAGGCCTTCACCGACGCGCTGATGTTCGACGGCCCCGCGGCATAAATGCTCCAGCCGCCGTCTTCGTTCTGGTGACGCAGAATCCAGTTCGCCGCCTTCTGGAAGCGCTCCTGATTGCCCGTCCCCAGCAGCGTGTGCAGCAGGATGTAGTCGGACTCCAGCGTGGTGTCGGCTTCCAGTTCGCCGCACCAGTAGCCCTCTTCGTGCTGCTGGGAGAACAGCCATTTGCGCGCCGCCGAGATGGCCGCGCCCACGCGGCTGGCCAGTTCCTCAATTTTGCCGAAGCGAAGCTGTGGGGTGGAACCTAACGGTACAGAAGTCAAGCCAGAATCGGGAGAGTTTGCATCCATCAATTTACCTGCTCGTAACTCTTGCCGTAGAAACGTAGCTTGCTACGTCTTGCCGCCGGCAGAGACGTTGCAAGCAACGTCTCTACAGACGCACTCAATCTACCGACGCGCCTGCCGGAGCCGCGGCGATCGTTTCCACGATCTCGGGCGGCAACCCGAAGCGCACGTTTTCCGGCATCACTTCCAATTCCTCCACGTTGTCGAAACCCTTGTTGCGCAGGAACGACACGGTTTCTTCCACCAGGCACTCGGGCGCCGAGGCGCCGGCGGTGAGCGCGATCGTCTTCACGTCCTTCAGCCACTGCGCTTCAATGTCGTTGCAGTTGTCAATCAGATGCGCGTTCGTGCCCAACTTGCGCGCCACTTCCACCAGGCGATTCGAGTTCGAGCTGTTCTCCGAGCCCACGACCAGCAGCAGGTCCGACTCCGAAGCCACCTGCTTCACCGCGACCTGGCGGTTTTCCGTGGCGTAGCAGATGTCCTGCGCCGCCGGCCCTTTGATGTTGGGAAATCGCTTCTTCAGCGCCGCGATAATGTCCCGTGTTTCATCCAGGCTGAGCGTGGTCTGCGTCAGATAAGCCACCCGGTCCGGATCCGGCACGGTGAGCGCCCGGACCTGCTCCGGCGACCCAACCACCTGCGTCACCAGCGGCGCTTCGCCCAGCGTTCCGACGACCTCATCGTGATCCTTATGCCCGATCAGGATAAGCGAATACCCTTCCTTGGCGAACTTTACCGCCTCCACGTGGACCTTGGTCACCAAGGGACACGTCGCATCAATCACGCGCAGCCCGCGCCGCGCGCTGTGCTCCCGCACCTCCGGAGAAACTCCGTGAGCGCTATAAATGATGCGCTCGCCGTTCGGCACTTCGTCTTCGCTGTCCACGAAGATCGCGCCTTTGCCGCGCAGTTCGTCCACCACAAAGCTGTTGTGGACGATCTCCTTGCGCACGTAGATCGGCGGCCCAAACGCCTCCAGCGCGATGCGCACCACATCAATCGCCCGCACCACTCCCGCGCAGAAGCCCCGCGGCTTGAGCAAAAGTAAGGTCTTCCCGTCAGCTTTCGTCGGAATTCCTGCCACTCGTCCGTTCCTCGATTCCCCAGTTCGACCGCCGGGATTTCATCCTTTAGATGCAAAAAACGCCACAGAATGTGCACCTTCAGGCTACACGATCCCCATTGTGGCGATACCAATAAACTACCGGAAAGTACCGCCATGGTCAACGTAAGCCAAAGAAAGCGCGGGGATTAGCAGTGAATGGAGAATTCCAGACTGCGAACGGATAGCGCCATCTGACTGAGATCCAAGGCTCTCCAATCGGAGCGACAGGGGTGCCCGAACGAATGTCTATGGATTGTTAGTGTCCCGTTCACACTGAGACGCGCCCTAGCGGCGATTCTCTTCGGCGCTCCAGAGCTTGTGGGCGAAAACTTGAATGCGTCGTGACTCCAACTCGCTGACCGTCCTATCGAAAATCTGGTCCGGAGTTCCCGTCGCCGCCACCTGAACCAGTAGGCCGAGTTTTCTGTAGAACTCAATCAGCGGGGCCGTACTTCGCTCATACGTCTCCAGCCGCACCTTGATCGCTTCCGGCCGGTCGTCTTCCCGCAAAATCAGCTTGCCTTCACAGCGATCGCAGCACCCTTCCACCTGCGGAGGCCGTTCCGTCACGTGGTACACCGCTTTGCATTTCTCGCACGTTCGGCGCCCGCTCAGCCGGGCCACGATTTCGCCCGCCGCCAGTTCATAGCTCAGCACGGCGGACAACGTGATTCCCTCGCTGTCCAGCAGCTGTTTCAGCGACTCTGCCTGCCCCAAGGTGCGGGGAAATCCGTCGAGGATGAAGCCCACGCTGCACTGCAGGCAAGCCAGGCGCTCGCGCACCAGTTCCCACACGGTCGAATCCGGCACCAACTCACCACGACGCATGTATCCCAGCGCTTCCTTCATGGCCGGACTCTGCTCACACTCGCTCCGGCTGCCTGCCGCCCGGAACACGTCGCCCGTGGAGAGGTGGCACGCGCCCAGCCTCTGGTGCAGCAAATCGGCCTGCGTACCCTTCCCCACTCCCGGCGCTCCCAACAAGACAATCCTCCAGGGGATCTTAGAGTTGTCTGGCGCGACCTCGCATTGAGCCGAGGGCCCCTGCAGCCACGCCGCGCGATCCTTACCATTTGATTTGTTCATTCTTGGGGATATATGGCAGGCGGAACCGCTGAGCAGTGACAGGAATCACACGGCAGAGTCGCTGGGAACACAGCAACGGGGAAGGCCGGCAGGGGCTGCCGCCTGGCGTCGGGTGGCTACCCGTTCGCCTTAATCATCTGCTCGGCGTGCTTGCGCGACGCCTCGGTGAGTTTCGCCCCGCTGAGCATGCGGGCCACTTCCTCGGTGCGTTCCTCTCCGGTTACAGCGCGGATGGTAGTGCGGGTGCGCCCGCCGGATTCCTTCTTCTCGATCACGTAGTGATGATCGCCAAACGTGGCGATCTGCGGCAGGTGAGTCACGCACAGCACCTGATTCGACCGGGCCAGCGACTTGAGCTTCTTTCCAACTGCCTCCGCGGCGCGACCGCCGATGCCGGTGTCAATCTCGTCGAACACAAGCGTGCGTTGGGCCGCGCCCCGCCTGTCTCGGGCGCCCGGCTTCTCGCGTTCCTTACGAAGGGCGGGATCGCTTCCCGCCTCCACGCTGGCTTTCAGCGCCAGCATCACCCGCGAAAGTTCCCCGCCGGAGGCAATGTGTTCGAGCCGCCGCAGGGGCTCTCCCGGGTTGGTCGAAATCAGGTACACGACCTGATCCACGCCCGACGCGCTCCAGTTCCCTTCTTCCTCTGAAGTTGCCATTTCAATCTGGAAGGCTGCCTTCATCGCCAGGTCATTGATTTCGGCCTCCACCAGCTTCTCCAGCTTGCGCGCCGCCTCCGCCCGCTTTTTCGAGAGCGCCCGAGCGATCCGCAGATACTGCTGAGCCGCGCTGTTGAGTTCCGCCCGCAACTGGCGCAGAATTTCGTCTTTGTTCTCGACTTCCGACAGCTTGCGTACGACCTCTGCCCCGAACTGAATCACCTCATCCAGCGTTGGCCCATATTTCCGCTTCAGCCGGTCAAGCAGCGCCAGTCGGTCCTCCACCTGCCCCAGATGCTCCGGCGAGGCATGAATGCCTCCTGCGTAGTCGCGCAGGGTCGCGCCGACGTCCTCCACGCTGATCCGCGCCGTTTCCAGCGCCGCCAGAGCCTCCTGAAACTTGGGCTCGTAACGGGCTAGTTCTTCCACCTGCTTCTGCGCCGCCCGTAGCGACGAAGCGGTCGAGCCGTTGCCCTCATACAGCAGGTCGAAGGCATTCATGGCCGCGTTGTAGATTTTCTCGGCGTTGGCCAGGACGCGCTTCTCCGCCTCCAGCCGCTCGTCTTCTCCCGGTTGCAGGCGCGCTTCTTCGATTTCGCGCTTCTGGAAAACCCACAAATCCACCAGCCTCAGCCGGTCCTGCTCGCCGCGCTCCAGTTCGTCAATGCGGGTGCGAATCTCCTTCCAGGCGGCAAACGAAGTCTCCACCGGCTCGAGCTGGCTTGCGGCGAACGTATCCAGCAACTCCAGCCGTGCCGGTCCGTCAAAGGAAAGAATGGATTCATTCTGCGCGTGGATGGACGCCAGATAGGGCGCCAACTGCCGCAGCGCCGCGACCGTGGCCGGCTGATTGTTCACGAAAACGCGGCCCTTGCCTCCGGCTGCAATCTCCCGCCGCACGATCAGCGAGCCGTCGTCAGACTCATCCAGTCCGTTCGTCTCCAGAATCTTTGCCAGCGGCTTCTCCGCCGCTCCTTCGGCTTCGAACACAGCCGCAACCACGGCCCGCTCCGCCCCCGCGCGGATCACATCGCTCGACGCCTTGTCGCCAAGCAACAGCGCCAGCGCATCAATCAGAATGGATTTCCCCGCCCCGGTTTCGCCCGTCAGCAGGTTCAACCCTTGCCCGAACTCCACCGCCAGGTTGTCAATCACCGCGTAGCTTTCGAGCCGCAGTTCAACTAGCACTAGAGGTCCTGGAAAGAAAGTTTTGCGCAGCATAGCATGAAAAGCAGGGGTCAGTGGTCAGTGGGCAATGGCTGTTGCTCCTGTCCTGGGAAAAACTCTAATTGAGTACTCTGCGCTCCTCTGTGCCCCCAGTGCCCTCTGTGGTTAAAGATTTTCGTCGGATGCCTGTTCAGCGTCCCCAAGCCATCAACTCGGGCGTTTTGGATTAGAATATCCGCGTCCGCATCTCCGACTCTGAAACGAACGAGGGCTAACCAGCATCTAAGTTAAGTTATGTCCATTGCCGGACAGTACGCGGTCGAAAATCCTCCGCATTCCATTCCCGCGACCATGATGGCCGCGGTCTATCGCGGCATCAATGATGTCCGCCTGGAAACCGTCCCTGTCCCCAAAATCGGCTCCGGAGAATTGCTGGTCCGCGTGCACTCCTGCGGCGTCTGTGGCACCGACCTCAAGAAGATTTCCACCGGCTCGCACTCGGCTCCCCGCATCTTCGGCCACGAGACCAGCGGCGTGGTAGCCGCCGTGGGCGAAGGGGTGCGCGACTACCGCGCGGGCGATCGCGTCGTGGTGTTCCACCACATCCCCTGCCGCCAGTGTTTCTACTGCCAGAACAAGACTTTTGCCCAGTGCCCCACCTACAAGAAGGTCGGCTGCACCGCCGGATTCGAGCCTTCCGGCGGGGGCTTTGCCGAGTACGTCCGCGTCATGGACTGGATCGTGGAACACGGCACTGTCCGGATTCCCGACGGAATTTCGTTCGAGCAAGCCTGCTTTGTAGAACCGGTCAACACCTGCATGAAGGGCATCGAGGCCCTGCGCCTGCGCCAGGGCGAAACCGTGCTGGCCATCGGACAGGGCCCCATCGGCATCTTATTGAGTGTGTTGGCGAAACGGGCCGGGGCCACTCTAATCACTTCCGATTTGCACGCCGAGAGGCTTACAATAGGGAAAAGTTTCGGGTTAGAGCATACAATCGAGGCTTCGCGGACAAATGTGGTCGAGCGCGTCCGCGAGTTGACTGAGGGCCGTGGCGCCGACGCCGTGATTCTTGCCGTCGGCGGCAATTCCCTGATTCGCAGCGCCATGGATGCTGCGCGTCCCGGGGGCCGGATTTTGCTTTTTGCCCAGACGCAGCACGGGGAGGCCGTGATTGACCCTGCCGCCGTCTGTGTAGATGAGAAGACGTTGCTGGGCTCCTACAGCGCGTCGGTGGACTTGCAGGAAGATTCGGTTCGCTTTGTCATGGATCGCGAAATGGACATGGAACGCCTGGTGAGCCATCGCTTTTCGCTCGCTGAGAGCGCGAAAGCACTGGATTTAGCGGCTCATCCGCGACCTTCGTCCATGAAAGTCTTGATTCAGCCCGGCTTGAGCTGGGTGCCGTAGTACCTGGGCCCGTAGTACCTGGCCCGTAGTGCCTGGAAGGAAGTCCGAATTGAACGGAAAAATGACGGCTGCCGTCCTGTACGGCAAAGAAGACCTGAAGATCGAGAAAGTCCCAATCCCTCGGGTGGGCGACGGCGAGGTTCTGGTCAAGGTTCAGGTCGCTCTGACCTGCGGAACAGATCTCAAGGTGTATCAGCGCGGCTATCACGCCCGCATGATCGTCCCCCCTGCCCTGTTCGGTCACGAACTGGCCGGCATCATCGAAGAGGTCGGAGCCGGCGTCAACGGCTTCAAGAAGGGCATGCGGGTGGTGGCCCTGAACTCCGCTCCCTGCCAGATGTGCTTCTACTGTTCCAAGCACCAGGAGAACCTCTGCGAAGACCTTCTCTTCAACAACGGAGCCTACGCCGAATACATTCGTGTGCCCCGCCGCATCGTTGAAGCCAACATGCTGGTGATCCCGCCCAACGTCAGCGTTGAAGAGGCGGCCATGACCGAACCGCTGGCCTGCGTTCTGCGTGGACTCCATGAAACCGGAGTCGAAATCGGCGACACCGTCGCCATCCTCGGCGGCGGCCCTATCGGGTTGATGTTCGTGCAGGTCGCCCGCGCCATTGGCTGCAACGTGATTTCCGTAGTCAAGCGCGATGCTCAGGTCGAGGCCGCCAAACAGATGGGCGCCCACGAAATCGTGCAAACCAGCAAGGTGACGGACGTGGTGGAAGCCGTCCGCGCTCTCTCTCCGCAAAAACGCGGCTGCGATGTCGTCATCGAAGCCGTCGGCAAGCCCGAAGCCTGGGAGTGGACGGTTGAGATGGTCCGCAAAGGCGGCACGGTAAACTTTTTCGGCGGCTGCGCCAGCGGAACCAAAGTGCAACTCGATACCAATCGCTTGCACTATTCCGAAATTACCCTGAAGGCAACGTTCCACCACACCCCGGAAACCGTCCGCCGCGCCTTCGGCCTGATCGCCGCCAAGAAAATCCGTCCTACCGACTACATCACCGGGGAGGCGCCGCTGTCCCGCCTGCAGCAGGTGCTCCGTCACATGCTGAACCGCGGCGGCGACATCAAGACCGCAATCATCCCGGGCCACTGATGGCGGTGTCATCCTGAGCGCAGTAACTGGTTCGCGAATGCGAACCCCGTTACGCAGTCGAAGGGCCTGCCCTGAGCGAAGTCGAAGGGATCCCTACCGCACCTCTGCTGGCGGGGCGCAAACGGGAATTCTCACGACGCGCTGGATTGTCCGAATAAAATTTGGAGTAGCCCGCTCGTACTGAATTAGCATGACCCAGATCGCCACCCAAAACCCGCCGCTTTCACCGGCACCCGCGCCGGGCTGGAGCCGCTTGCCCGCGAACTACGCCATTCCGCCGACCCCGCCCAGCCTCGCCGAAGCCCGCGAATACTGCGCCCGCCTCGCCCGCACCCACTATGAAAACTTCTCGGTCGCGACTTGGTTTCTGCCGCGCCGGCTGCGCCAGCACTTCTTCAATGTTTACGCTTACTGCCGCATCTCCGACGATCTGGGCGACGAAATCGGCGACCCCGCCGCCTCGCTGGAACTCCTGGACCAGTGGCCGGCCGAACTCGACTCCTGCTACCTAGGCGCCCCGAGGCATCCGGTATTCGTGGCTCTGTCCGAGACCGTGCGCCAGTTCGACATTCCGAAGCGCGAGTTCTCCGATCTGCTGATCGCCTTCCGCCAGGATCAAGCCATCACGCGCTTCGAAACCTTTGACGATGTGCTCGCCTATTGCCGTTACTCGGCGAATCCGGTCGGCCATCTGGTGCTCTACCTCTGCGGTTACCGCGACGCCGAGCGCCAGCAGCTTTCCGATTTCACCTGCACCGCGCTGCAGCTCGCCAACTTCTGGCAGGACGTCAGCACAGACTATGCCAAAGGCCGCATCTACCTTCCGCTCGAAGACCTGCGCCGCTTCGGCGTCTCCGAGCAAGACATCGCCGCCAACTGCAACACCGCCGCCTTCTGCTCGATGATGAAATTCGAAGTCGAGCGCGCCCAGGAATGGTTTCAGCGCGGCCTGCCGCTGGTCAGCAAGGTGGATCGCGAACTGGCCATTGACCTCGAACTCTTCAGCCGCGGCGGCCAGGAGATTCTGCGCGCCATCGAGCGCCAGGGCTATGCCGTGCTGGGAAGCCGTCCTGCCATTTCCAAATCGCGCAAGCTCGCCCTGGTGGCGCGCGCCGCCATGGGCAAGCTCTTCTCAGGAACCGCGGTTAAAGAAGCCAGAGGGACTGACCATGACTCCGGCAGCCCCGGCGGGGTGAAACAAATATGAGCGCAGGGACGCATCAGGTTCCGATGCCCTGGACGCCGGCTCCGCCCCAGCTGGTGATGGCGTATTCCGTCTGCCGCGGCATCACGCGCACGTCGGCCAAGAATTTCTATTACGCGTTCCTCGTTCTGCCGCGCCGCAAGCGCGAGGCCCTGTGCGCCGTTTACGCCTTCATGCGCCGCTGCGACGACATTGCCGACGACTCCACCCTGAGCCTCCCCGAACGCCGCAACAAGCTCGACGCCTGGCTCGACTCTCTCCACCGCGCTCAGCAAGGCCAGCCCACCGACGACCCTATCCTGCTCGCCTTGACCGACGCCCAGCGCCGTTTCACCATTCCCGCCGGATTGCTCGACGAACTCGCCCTCGGCACCGCCATGGACGTCGAAGACGCCGAGGCCTCCGCTCAAACCACCAGCGCTCCCGGCCTTACCATCCAGTACAAGACGTTCGAAGACCTCCGGCTCTACTGCTATCGTGTCGCGTCGGTCGTGGGCCTGGTCTGCATCCACGTCTTCGGCTACCGCGACCCGGCGGCCGAGCCGCTCGCCGAGCAATGCGGTCTGGCCTTCCAGCTCACCAACATTATTCGCGACGTGAAAGAAGACGCTGGCATGGGCCGCGTCTATCTTCCCGAAGAAGACCTGGCCAAGTTCGGCCTCTCCGCGTCGGAGTTGCTGGCCACGCCTGACCCCGTGCGCTTCCGGCCTTTGCTCGCCCTCGAAGCCGATCGCGCCCGCGAGTTTTACACGGCCGGTGGCGAACTGATTCCCTACGTCGCCGAAGATTGTCAGCCTGCTCTGTGGGTGCTGGTGAATATCTACCGTAGCCTGCTCGACAAGATCGCCGAAAAACAATATGACGTCTTCACCGCCAAAGTCACATTGAGTCGCTGGGAAAAACTTCGCGTCCTTGGGAAAGGTTTCATGAAGCGCCTGACCTGACCGAGGGTGCCCCATTTCTCGCGCGTTCTTGGCGCGAGAAGTGGGGACTGCTAAACGAACCCTGAACGATGCCCCCCACTCCCACTCAACCCACAGTCGCCCTCGCCGGAGGCGGACTCGCCGGACTCGCCGCCGCCTGCGCCCTGGCCGACTCGGGTTTCCGCGTCACGCTCTTCGAAAAGCGTCCGTTTCTCGGCGGCCGAGCCTCATCGTGGGAACATCCCGGAACCTCCGAAGTGGTGGACAACTGCCAGCACGTGCTCTTCCGCCTGTGCACCAACCTCATCGAGTTCTACGGGCGCATCGGCGTCGCCAGCCAGATTCGCTGGTTCGACAAAATGACCTTCGTCGAGCCCGGTGGCCGCACCTCGGTGATGAAGTCCTCTTCGCTCCCCGCACCGCTGCACACCGCGCCGTCATTCCTGCACTTTCCATTTCTCGGCGCGGCCGACAAGCTGGCCATCGCGCAGGCTCTGATCCCGCTGACCCTGACCGAACAGCGCGACACCGGAAAGTCCTTCCAGCACTGGCTCGATCTTCACGGCCAGACAAAAAATGCAATCGCGCGCTTCTGGCGCCCGATCCTGGTCAGCGCCCTCAGCGAGGAGCTCGACCGGATTTCCATTTCCTCCGCGGCCCAGGTCGTCCGCCTGTCCATGATGTCTCCGGCCGCCCGCCACATGGGAGTGCCGACCGTCCCGCTCACCGACCTCTACAACGTGGCTGGCGATTACGTGCGGGCGCGCGGCGGCGTCCTGCATTTCCGGCAGCCTGTCGAAGGATTCTCTGTCGGCACCTCGCACGTTCAACTACAACTGCGCGACCAGGATCGCGATTACGATCAGAACCCGTCGAACAATTCCTCGGAGGGTGCCCCACCCTTGTCGCGCACTTTGCGACAGGGTGGGGACTTTGATTTTCTTATTCTCGCGCTCCCCTTCGATGCGCTCGACCGCGTGCTGCCTGACGCGCCCGAGAGCACCCCGCTGCGCAACATGCTCTCGCACTTTGAAACCTCGCCCATCACCGGCATCCACCTCTGGTTCGACCGGCAGATTTCAGACCTTGACCACGCGGTGCTCCTCGACCGCACGGTGCAGTGGATGTTCCACAAGTCGCGCCTGCAACCCATGCGTGCACAAATCGGGACGACTGCAGCACGCGGACCGATGACGAGCAACGAACGGGAAGGGCACGACTTTAGTCGTGCCGAAAGCGAGCCCAACGCGCGCGGGGCTTCAGCCCCTGCGGTCCCCAGCTACATCGAACTGGTGGTGAGTTCGTCGAAGACGCTGATAGATAAGTCACGAGCGGAGATTGTTGATCTTGCTCTCAGCGAAGTTCGCGAGTTTTTCCCCGCCGCCCGCGCAGCCAATCTGGTGAAGTCCACGGTCATCAAGGAACTGAACGCAACGTACTCGCCCCGGCCCGGAATTGACGCCTACCGTCCGGCGGCGGCCACGGCGTGGCCGCGCGTCTTCCTCGCCGGAGACTGGACCGCCACCGGTTGGCCCGCCACCATGGAAGGCGCCGTCCGCAGCGGCTATCTCGCGGCCGAAGCCCTGGCCCGCGCCGCCGGACGGAAAGATGCGCAATTTCTGTCTCCCGACCTACCGGCAACCGGCTTCATGCGCCTTTTCACCTGATCAAGTGCGGGGCCCGGGTGCCCCATTTCTCGCGCTTTTTGCGAGAAGTGGGGCTTGTCACTTACGCCGCCACCGCGCCGTGCCGCGGGTAGTGTCCGGTGAGCTTGCGGAAAAAAGTATGAATGCGATGCAATCCTGCAGCCGGCAGAAACATATACGGACACTCGCCCGGCACCACCTGCATGCCGTGGTCGCGGCAAAACTCGACTGCCTTCGCGCTCACCGCCCCTCCTTTGCCGCCCGCCCGGTACATCCAGACCCGCCGAATGCCGGCTTCCGCGCAGTCAACGACGACCGTTTCGGTAACGGCCGGCGAGGTCATCAGCAACGCCGCATCCACCGGCGGCTGGATTTCCTGCACGTCGCGGTAACAGCGGCGTCCCAACACCTCTGGCACGTAGGGATTGACCGGGATCACATCGTAGCCGCGGCGGCAGAGCTCTTCGAACAGCATCACGCTGAAATCTTTGGGCTCCCGCGAAATCCCCACCAGTGCGATCCGCTTCTGCGCCAGGAAATCCTCAATCACTTCGAGCGACACACGTTGCTCTCCCATGGGTGCCTCCTCCAGCTACTTCTAGCCGTTCGAACCGCGCGAGTCAGTGATCAGAAACACGAAGATCCGCGGTGGGACACGCTGGGTGCCCAACCCTTGTCGCCTTCTTCGCGACAGGGTGGGGAATGTGACTTTGCGAGGCTGCCCTACCTTTCGCGGTTTTCGAAACGTGGGCACCTCTGACCTCGACCGAGGATGTTACCCCGCCAGCAGCGCCACTCCCCCCGCCACCAGCACCGCCGCGATCCACCGCCGCCGGTCCACTTTTTCGTGCAGGAAGATTTTGGCGGCGAAGGCGTTGCCGATGAACGTCAGCGATGCGGCCGCGGGCGCGACCAGGCTGACGTCCCCCCAGGAGAGCGCGAACAGCAGGCTGAAGAAGGCGACCGCCATGGCGGCGACGCCCAGGAAAAAATTTGGGTTGGCCAGCACGCGCGTAATCACGGTCCAGACTCCGCTGCGGCGCAACAGTGCATGCACGTCGCCGACCTGCTTCATGGCACGCGCCAGCAGAATATCTCCCACGACAGAAGCGACCACAATCACCAGAATCCCGCTCCAGGTATAGAGGTGCTTCATGGCTTCGCTCCACCGGAAATTGCGGGAATTTCCTCGGAAGTGGGTGCCCCATTTCTCGCGTCTTTTGCGAGAAGTGGGGACTCCTGATGTCCATGCGAAGTAAGCGCCGGCCCTCCCGCGACAAATCCAACTCCGCCCGAGATCAGCGCAATGCCCAGCCAGCGCAATGGGCTGACCTGTTCGTGCAGCACAAATCTTGCCACCAGCGCCAGCAGCACATAACCCAGCGAAGTCGCGGGCAGCACATAGGTGAGGTCCGCCCAGCTCAGCGCGTTCATATACGCCGCGAAAAACGCTAGCAGCAGAAGGATGCCGCCGGCGATCCAGGGATTGAGCACGGCCGAAAAGACGCCTTGCAGGTGATGCACGGAGATGTTGCCAGTCTGCTTCATCCCGTGCGAGAGCATGGAGTCCCCAGCCGCGGCAAACACGGTGACTCCGGCCAGCACAAGATACTTGCGAAAGGTCACTTAGGCTCAGGTTTCAGAGTTTCAAGGTTTCAGAGTTTCAGAGTTTCTAAAGACGCCAATGAATTCAAGGGCTGAACACCTTGAAACCTTGAAACGTGAAACTTTGAAACCTGCGATTGCTACGCTTTCACCGGTTCGGCCGCGGCTGCGGCATCGTGATGCTGCTTGACCAGTTTGTTGCGCGCCGAACGCAGCTTCAGGAACGCCTTGGCTTCTTTGTACAGGCGCTTGCGCTCCACACCGTTGAACGCCGCCTTCCGCAGAATGCGGTATACGGCCTTCGGCCGGAAGTAATACTCGTCGTAGAAGCGGTGCACGGCGGCCAAAATGTCGTCGGCGGGCAGCCCCGGATACTGCATCTGCACCAACTGGTGGCCACCTTCGTCCACCATCTTGCTGCCGGCAACCATGAACCCGTTCTTCACCACGTGATCGTAAAGCTCGGTGCCGGGATACGCATGCGCCACCGAAACCTGAATGGTTTCCACGTCGAGTTCCTTGGCAAAGGCGATGGTGTTGTTGATGGTCTCGTGGGTTTCACCGGGCAGGCCCAGGATGAAATCCCCGTGCACCACCAGGCCAAGCTTGTGGCAATCCTTCGTGAACTGGCGGGCGCGTTCTACGGTGGCGCCTTTCTTGATGTTCTTGAGAATCTGCGGATCGCCCGATTCGTAGCCCACGATCAGCAGCCGGCATCCGGCTTCCTTCATGGCTTTGAGCGTCTCGAAGTCGGTGGTGACGCGCGAGGTGCACGACCAGGTCAGCCCCAGCGGCTGCAGCTTGGTGCACAGCTCGATGGTGCGGGCTTTCTGAATGTTGAAAGTGTCGTCGTCGAAGAAAAATTCTCTGACGTGCGGGAATAGCTCTTTCGCGCGGGCCATCTCGGCGGCCACGTCATCGGTGGAGCGCTTGCGCCAGGGATGTCCGCTCAAGGTCTGCGGCCACAGGCAGAACGTGCACTGCGCGGGACAGCCGCGCGTGGTGTAAAGCGACACGAACGGATAAAGCAGGAAGGGGACGTTGTAGCGCGTTACGTCGAGGTCGCGCTTGTAGATTTCCGTGACGTGCGGCAACGCGTCGAGATCCTGCAGTTGCGGCGCGTCGGGATTGTGCACGACGTTGCCGTCCTTCAGAAACGACACGCCGGGAATCTCCGCCAGCGGCTTGCCTTTGGCGTAGTCCACCACGCTATGGTCGAACTCCTTGCGGCAAACGAAATCAATCGCCGGGCAGTCGCGCAGAGATTTCTCCGGCAGCACCGTGACGTGCGGGCCTACGAAGGCAATCTTGATCTTGGGGTTGGCGTCCTTGATGGCCCGCACCAGCCGGATATCGCCCGGGAAGCCCGGCGTCGAGGTAAACAGGACGAGAAATTCGTAGTCCTTGGCGATCTGGATGGTCTCTTCGCCAGAAACGTGGTGGGGCGGCGCATCGAGCAGCCGCGCGCCCTCGAGCATCCCCGTCGGATAAGCCAGCCAGACGGGGTACCAGTAACTTTCAATTTCGCGGGTGGCGGGCCAGCGGGAGCCGGCGCCTCCGTCGAAGTTTTCAAACGAAGGCGGATTCAGAAACAGTGTTTTTAGAGGCATATTTGGTGTTCTGTTATTTTAGCACTCGGACTCAGACATTCCGGGGGGTTGGCCCCGTATTTCTGCAGGTTCCCACGAACCTGGCAAACGACCTAATTCGCTTGCTTTCAATGTACTAACCCCGCAGCGAAATGGGAACGTCGCGGGGGCGAATGCATGCTTGGATGCAGCGAATGGCGAAACGGTGCTGTCAGTGGAGATGCGATAAACAGAGATGAAGCGGATTGCCTACTGAGCTTCGCCGCTGGAGGGTACGCGGAAAGAAGTGCCGCGTTCGTCGTTGGCTTTAGTGGTGGCAGCCAGATCAAGGTCGGCCAGCGGAATTTTCTGGGTGCGGTGGGCCGCGAAGTTCCATAGCGTCTGTCCGACGATGGCGTAGTTCTCCACTTCCATCCGGTGCTGATCGCGGAAGACCAGGATCGTGGCGGGCTGGGGCGCGTCCGTGTCCGGTTCGCTGGGCCGCCAAGGTACCTGGGTATAAGCATCCTGGGCGTAAGCATCCTGATCGCCGTCAGCTTCTTCCTGCTGCCGCATCCGCTGTTCTTCGAGGCTTTGCTGGTTCATCTCGTTGGCAACGGCTGCGTCGTTTTCGTAGTCGCTGTTATTGGAGGAACTATCCCACCACCACCACGGATCGTAGTAGCCGCCGTACAGCCAGGGATAGCCGTAGATTCCCCAGCAACCGCGGCCGTAACAATTGTTGCGGAATCCGTGGTTGCCAAATCCGTTGGAGTGAAAGCGGGAACCGTGCCCGCGGAATCCCCCATTGTTGAAGGGGGCATGGTTGATGGGAGGGCGCGAGAAAGCGCGTTGCGAACTGGAAGGACCGTGGGAGAAGCCGCGCGATGCGCTGGGGCTGGAAGTCATTCCTCTGGAGGTCATCGCTCCGGAACTCATTCCTCCGGAGACATGGCCGCCTCCGCCGTGACCACTGCTGAAGCCAGCGTGTCCACCGGAGCCACCGCCATGGCCGCCGCCTCCGCCGTGACCTCCTCCATGCTGGGCCCAAAGGGGTATAGCCAGAAAAAGGGCGAACGCCGTGATGGCCGTCAGGCGACGCATACAAATTGATTATAACCCCGTAAGCAAGGACTGGCGGCTTACAGTTGCGCCTACTGCTTCAGGGTTCCGGTCCAGTTGAGAATGACTTCCTGGGGTTTCGACTGGCCTCCACTTAGCGTCTTCAGAGCGGGAAAACGCTCGCCGGGAGCAACCGGGCCGAGGTCGGCGAATTCATTTAAGTGGATGGGGAGTTCGGTGGGCGCTCCGAATTGGAAAGTTTCCACGTTCTGGATGGCCACCACCATGCGCTTGTCCCCGATGGCGTAGTACAGCTGTTTTCCATCCGCACTCCACGAAGGAGCCGCGCCTCCACCATTGGAGACCTGCCACTTCCCTCCGGAACCGGGGAACGCGGTCACATAGACTTCCGATCTTCCCGACTCATCCGAGCTGTAGGCGAGCCATTTCCCGTTCGGCGTCAAAGTCGCGCCGTTTTCATTGGCCGGCGAATTCAGAAACGGAGTCAGTTTCCGGTCGCCCTCCAGATCCATGAAGTAAATGTCTTCCCGCGTGGCATTGTTCTGCACCATGAAGAAAAGGTAGCGGCCGTTGGGAGACCAGCTGAGCACCGAACCCCAGCCCTTGGGCGCCTCCAACTTCTCCTGACTGCCAGAGCCGCTGGTCGGCTGGATCCAGATGCCTCCCGTGGCCCCCCCCGAAATGGTGCCGACCGCAATCCTTCTGCTGTCCGGGGAAAACGCGTAGGAAATGTCGGCTGAATCAGCGAATGTGGCGCGCGACATGGTGTTGCGGCTGGTGTCCACAACCCAGACGTCTCCTTTTTCTGAGTCGGAATCGTTCCGCACCAGGCCGACCAGCGAGCCGTCACGAGAAGCCTGCAGCAACGAATAGAGTCCTGGCTCCCCAAACCGTCCCACCTCTTTGCCCGAGCGGTCCACCCACATGGGCTGAGATTTCCGAAGCGATCCGTGCCGGAAGACCAGCGTGCCGTGCGCCGCGGTGAAGGCCGCAACGTCACGCGCGTTCCAGTAGTCGAGTTTTTCGGCGACGGGCACCGGGTCGCCGCTGAAGTTGAGCGATTTGGGATCGAAGCGTTGCGCCACCAGCACGCTTTCGCGCAGGTAGAGCAGGTATCCGTCGGAATACTGCACGTTGGAGGCACGCTCCACCAGTTGGCGCGGCTTGTCGCCAGAGAGCGAAGCGCCGTACACGGCGCCCGCAGCCACCGTGTTGCCGAGCGTGTCGCGAGCGGTGAACAGGAAGTGATCGCCGTCGGGAAGAAAATACGGATTGCGATGGGTCCACCCCGGTTTTGCCTCGGTGACTTTCTCGGGAGTGCCGCCACCCTCGGGCACCTTGTAGAGGGCCTCGTTAATGTTGGGGGTGAAGAGGATCACGCCGCGCGGACTCCAGGATGCGCCCCGGCCTTCTGCCGCATCGCAGAGCGTCTGCACGGGCCCACCGGCGAGCGCCACTTTCTTCAACTTGGCCGCCGAGAAAAACCCGATGTACTTGCCATCCGGAGACCAGAAGATAAACGTGGCCCGGTCAACTCCTTCCACCTGGCGAACCGTCCCGGTGGCGATATCGCGCACCCACAATTTTGTGTCCCTTGCTTCCCCGGTCAGGAAGGCAAGCCTGAAGCCATCCGGAGAGAGAGCCGGCGCACCATCAACCACGGAGGTGAATTCGGTATCGCCAGGCGCTAGCCAGGATGCGGTCATGGGCCGGCGCGCGTCTTCCAGTTGGGCGCGGCTGGAGAGAAAAACGGCAAGAGCGGCAGCGGCCAGAATCCAACCTACGCCGGCAGCGATCAGCAACGTGCGCTTCTGCACCACGCGGCGGGCGCGCACCTGGGCGGGCGCGGCTAGTTGGCTGGCGGAGGCTTCCGCGATCCATTTCAATTGCAGCTTCAGATCGTGTACGGTCTGGAAGCGCTCTTCCGGGTCCTTGGCCAGGCAACTCTTGATCACTTGGTCCAGCGCCGGCGGCGACATGGGCTGCGCCATCGAAATGGGCGGAGGCTCCGAAGCCAGAATCGCCGCCACCACGCTGGCCTGGCTCTTCCCCGTGAACGCCCGTTTTCCCGTCGCCATCTCGTAGAGCACCGCGCCCAGCGAGAAGATGTCGGAGCGTGGGTCGGCTTCCTTGCCTTCGGTCTGCTCCGGAGACATGTACTGGAACGTCCCCACGATCATGCCCCGCGCCGTAAGCGGCTGGTCGGCCGAAGGGCTGGTCACGGACAGACTGGAGGCTGGCGCCGCGCCCGACGTTGTCGCTTTCGCCAGCCCGAAGTCCATCAGCTTCGCCCCGGTTTTGGTGAGCATCACGTTTCCCGGCTTCAGGTCGCGATGCACCACGCCGCTCTTATGCGCCCGCTCTAGCCCCTCACAAATCTCGATGCCATACTTCAGCACCTGCTCGGTCGGCAGCGGACCTTTCCTCAAGCGGTCGGCGAGCGTTTCGCCCTCCAGAAGCTCCATCACCAGGAAATCAATGCCATCCTGATGTCCGACGTCATGCATGGTGCAGATGTTGGGATGGTTCAGAGAAGAGATGGCGCGGGCTTCGCGGTCGAAGCGCTGTTTCGCCTCAGGATTGTCGGAAAGATGACTGGGCAGGATCTTGACTGCAACGGTGCGGTCGAGGCGGGTATCGCGGGCCCGGTACACCTCGCCCATTCCGCCGGCTCCGAGCGGGGATTGAATTTCATACGGTCCGAGTTTAGTGCCAGAGGCGAGGGACATGAGTGCGGGACATTATAGCCTGCGCTGGACCTGGCAGCAGAATTCCGTGGTCCGCAGCGCGTGCGAGCAGTGATGCAGTCTCTGCCTCTCAGGGAGGCTTCATCCCGAAGCCCCGCGCTTTCACCAGCGGGGCGAGGGATCTCCCTTGCAGCCGCTCCGGACGCGATTCGATGCGCGCGATATCCCTTCGACTGCGCTCAGGGCAGGCTCTTCCCTCCGCCTGAAAAACGGCTCCGGTCAGGATGACGCCTGAGGATCAACTGCAGCACGAGCCGCGAGAGCCTACTTCTTCTTTTTCTTTTTCTTTCCCTGGGGGCTTTTCGCAGGAGACTTGCGCACCGGCTTCTTCGCCGGTTTCGCGGCGGGTTTGGCCTTCTTGTGGGCCGCTTTAGCGGGCTTCGGCTTTTCGGGCGCCTTAGCAGGCGCCTTGGTCTTTACTTCTGGCTTGGCCGCGGGGGTTGCGGCCGCGGGCACCGCAGCGGCGCCCTTCCCTTTCTTTCCACCTTTCGCGGACGTGGCGGCGGCAGCCGCCGCAGCGGCTTCAGCGGCGGCCTTGGCAGCGCGTCCGCGCCTCGGAGCCGGCGGAGGTGGTGGTGGCGGCGGCGCGAACGGCTTCAGGAACTTCAGCGTCTCGGTGCGGGAGCGCAGCTTGCCATCGAGCAGCAGCATGAAAATATCGTGCGCCAGCTTCGGATACACCGGCAATTGCGGCGTGATCAGCAACTCGGTCATCTCCGGCAACGGAAGCTTCTGCTGCACCTGGCGCCACTTGGTGAGGAAGTTCTTGATCTTCTGCTCGACCGACTGCTGTTTGGCGGTCACCGCGAGGAACAGAATCATCTCCGGCCGGGCGGTCGAGAGCAATTGCCACGTGCGCGAGGGCGTCGCCGCTTCTTTACCCATCAACCGCTTGGCCAGTTCCTTGGCATGATCTTCGATGTCGCGCCAAGCTTCGACCAGATCCTCGCGCGGGATCAGTCGCTGCAGGTCGGAAACGTCTTTGTCGGAGAGGCGTGACGTCAGGAAATACATCACGGCGGGACCGGCGTCAGGCGCGTAGCCGAGATCCACCATCTGCTGGCGCGTCTTCATCAGCGTGCTGAGACCGTTCGAGTCCACCTTGGCAACGGTCCAGTGATCGTGCAGCACCTCCAGCCAGCCTTCCTTTTCGAGCATCTTGACCACGTGCAGCGGATCGTCTTCGTGGGCCAGAGCGGCGATCTCATGTCCGATCGAACTGCGCAGGATGTGGTCAATGTACTTGCCTTCCCGGGCCGCGTCGTAGCGGGCCTGGGTGCGCTCCTCAAGCGGCCAATGGAAGCGCGCGGCAAAGCGCGTGGCGCGGATCAGCCGCGAAGGATCTTCCAGGAAAGAATAGTTATGCAGAATGCGGATCAGCTTGGCTTCAATATCGGCCACGCCGTTGAAAGGATCGAGCAGCAGGCCGCGCGAGCCTTCGTTGAGCGAAAGCGCCATGGCGTTGACGGTGAAGTCGCGGCGGCGCAGATCGTCGTGAATGGTGGCTGGGGAGACCACCGGCGGCTTGCCCGTCTTTTCGTAGATCTCGGTGCGCGCCATGCTGATCTCGGCACGGGCGTTGCCGGGCAGCGAAATGAAAATGGTGCGGATGTCTTCTTCGACAGCGGTGATCTTCGCGCCGGCTTTTTCGAGATCCTTCTGCAGCTTAAGGGGGTTGCCCTGGACCGTGAAATCGAGGTCGCGAATGGCGAAACCGCTGATGATGTCGCGGATGGCGCCGCCGGTGAGGTAGAGATTCATGCCGGCGGTGCGGGCTACGTCCTGCACCAGGCCGACGCCCCGAATCTGATCCGGGGTCAACCGGAGTTCCATCGTATAAATGTAATCAGCCATTCGCTTTCAAACGGCCCTCCCGCCGGAATAGCCAAGGCAATCGAGCCTGGGCGCCGCACTCAGAACCGACTGGAGTAGCCTACTTTTCCACAAGGTTTCCACAGGGCTGGCGGCCAAGCTTTTCGAAGCCTTCACCAACCAGACGCAAGTCACTTAATACAAAGTACTTAAGCAATGTGAAAACTCTGCGGCAAGCTTAAGAAAATAACACAACGTTTACATTTTGGCTACTGCCAAGGCAGATTCCGCGAGATTCTCCTCGAAAAGTGCGAGAATCAGGGGCCAGTGTAGTGTTCAGTGGCCAGCGGTTAGTGACCAGTAGGATCGAGAGGGTCGCCGGTTGCTGACCGCTGACCACTGGCCACTGCCCTTCTATGCCTTCAACACACAAGAAAGTGATCGTCCGCAAGATGGACCGGGATTCGGTCTCGGGCTACGTGGCCGGGGCGCAGTTTGTCCAGGACGGCAAGCTGGAGCTGCTGAATACATCGGGCACGGTGGTCCTGATGGACCTGCGCGAGGTCAAGGGCGTCTACTTCGTGCGGGAGTTCGGCGACTCCGAGTCGCTGATGCGCAAGACTTTCACCTCCCGGCCGCGGTCGGAGGGACTGTGGGTGCGGCTCAGGTTCAAAGACAGCGAAGTGCTGGAAGGACTCATGCCAGCCGACCTGACCCAGACCATGCCGGAGGGCTTTCTGGTCAGCCCGCCCGATCAAAGATCGAATACCCAGCGCATCTTCGTGCCCCGCACCGCCCTGGAGTCACTGACCGTGCTGGCGGTGATCGGCGCAGCCCGGCGCCGCCGGCGTACCGGCGAAGACCAACTGCAAGTCCCCATGTTCGGCGAGTAGGTCGCGGCAGTCCAAACGGGGCGTCATCCTGAGCGTAGCCTTTTTTCTGGCGGAGCGAAGGATCTCCCTAAGCGAGCACCTCCCATCTGCGCGCAAGGTGGTGCAGAGAGGGTGGACAGGGAGCCGTCTCGAGCACATGGACAACCCGCCCGAACCAGCCTCAAATTCATTGAAATCGGCGAAAAGTTGATGTACTGTGTGAGGTCCACGCGGGCCTTGGGCCTGCAAAAGACGCCCGGCTCCCTTCCCTTCCTCCGGCCGGTTCGGTCTGAGTGGACGCTGGCCATTCTCTGGCAAAGGTGTGTTCGCCAGGCGCGCTATTCCTTCGGTGTCTTCGTCTTCTTCCCTGTCGTCTTTCGCCCACCCTTCAACTCTCATTGCGGCAATCATTTGCTTGACGATGCTGGGCGCTCAGGCATTCGGGCAGGACACACCGGCAGCATCGCAGGCTGTCGCTCCGCCGCTGATCACGCAACCCGTAGATGAGTCCCAGCTCACGACGCTGCGAGGAAATACGCATCCGCTGGCGCGCCCCCAGTTCGATCTGGGCACAGCCCAGGCCAGCCTCCCCATGCAGCGGATGCTGCTGGTTCTGAAACGCAGCCCCGACCAGGAGGCGGCGCTCCGCAGGTTGCTCGACAATCAGCAGGACAAAGCCTCGCCCAGCTACCACAAGTGGCTCACGCCCGAGCAGTTCGGCAAGCAATTTGGCCCCACCGACGCCGACCTGCAGACGATTGCTGCCTGGCTGCAGTCCCACGGATTTCAAGTCGGCTCGACCAAAGGCCGCACCGTGCTCGAGTTCTCCGGCACAGCCGGCCAGGTACAGGAAGCCTTCCACACCACGATTCACAAATATCTCGTGAACGGCGAACAACACTGGGCCAACGCCACCGACCCCCAGATTCCAACGGCGCTGACGCCAGCAGTGGCGGGGATGGCGTCGTTGAATAATTTTCCGCGGATGGCGATGAACCAGTTCTACGGCCAGTTTTCGCGCGACAAGGCGACCGGAAGAACGACCCCGTTAAGCCCGCTGTACACCTATCCCGGACACTGCGATGAAGACGGCAATTGCTACGCCCTCGGACCCTACGACTTTGCGACGATCTACAACCTGCTTCCTCTTTGGAACGCCGGGGTTAGCGGTCAGAACCAGACGATCGCGATCGTGGGGGAGAGCAATATCAAGCCCCAGGATGTGACCGTATTCCGCAGCATTTTCGGATTGCCCGCCAACGGCTTCCCGGCGAACCCCGTGAACATCGTTCTGAACGGACCAGACCCGGGCATCCAACGAGACGAGTCGGAAGCCGATATTGACGTGCAATGGTCGGGCGCGGCTGCCCCCAGCGCCACGATTGACTTGGTGGTTTCCGAATCGACGGAGACGACCTCAGGAGTTGACCTCTCGGCCGTCTACATTGTCGAAAATAACCTTGCTCCGGTGATGAGCGAGAGTTACGGGTTCTGTGAGCTTGGACTCGGCACCAGCGGGAATCGCTTCTTCAATGCTCTCTGGCAACAAGCGTCGGCACAAGGAATCAGTGTGTTCATTGCCTCCGGGGATAGCGGGTCGGCGGGTTGTGACCGCAATCAAGGCACGACGCCGCAACCTGCGCAGTTCGGGTTAGCCGTCAGTGGATACGCATCCACACCTTACAACGTAGCGGTCGGCGGCACTGATTTCAATGACATCTCGAATCCGACTGCGTATTGGAACACTACGAACGATCCCACCACGCAAGCATCGGCCAAGGGTTACATTCCCGAGACTACGTGGAACGACTCCTGCACGAACGGAATTCTTGCCAGCTTGGGATGGAGTTCAAACGCAGAGACGAATTGCAATAACGCGAAGCTCTCGCGGCTAGTCTGGACCGTTGGCGGGAGTGGGGGAACCAGCAACTGCACAGCCCCGCAGGGAAATACAGCCTCCAGTTGTACCGGTGGGTATCCCAAACCATCGTGGCAGGCGGGAAGCCCCAACGACGGCCATCGCGATCTTCCCGACGTTGCCCTATTTGCCAGCGACGGATTCATGGGCAACTTTTACGTCATCTGTCAATCTGATGCGACTTACTACGACAGCTGCGACACAGGTTCGACCCTCTACTTGTCGGGTTTTGGAGGAACCTCCGTTTCGTCGCCCGCATTTGCCGGGATTATGGCACTGATAAACCAGCAGAATGGACGCCAAGGCAATCCCAACTACGTCTTCTACAGACTAGCGGCCAAGCAGCTTGATTCCAGTTGCACTTCCACCACCGGCCCCGCCAGCAATTGCATTTTCAACGACGTGACCTCCGGGACCATAGAGATGCCTTGCTCCAAGGGAAGCCCGAATTGCGGTACCACGAATTCGGGCGACGCCTATGGAGTTCTTTCAGGGTACAGTGCGGGTACCGGATTCGATCTTGCCACTGGTTTAGGTTCAGTAAACGCACAAAACCTCGTAAACCAGTGGAGTTCAGTGACGTCACTGCCGTCTGTTACGGCCATCACGACTCTGGCGCCCACGGCAATAAGCCATGGTCAGTCCGTAAGCTTTAGCGTCAATGTGAAGCCCCAGATTGGGAATGGCGTTCCAACAGGAGCGATTTCGCTTCTGCAGGGCAGCGGTGGTCCCGGAATTGCCGCCTTTCCATTGAGCAACGGTAGTGTGTCGGGTAGCACTACCCTCCTGCCGGGGGGGAGCTATTCGGTGCTAGCGCACTATGCGGGAGACGCTACCTACGGATCAAGCGATTCCAGCTTGGTTCCGGTTACAGTTTCGTCAGAACCGAGTAAAACGCTTCCGAACCTGGTTACATTTGGTTCCAACGGCCTGTTGACCAGCTTTACCGCGAACAGCGCCACCTATGGATCTGGCTATTACTTTTTCCGGGTAGATGTGGGTGACTCCGCAGCGAGCGTGTCCTCAACGACGGGAATCTCGAGTACTTGTGCGAACGGGAAGGCGAGTTGCCCCACGGGTAAGATCTCGTTAGCGGCCAGCGGCACAGCGCTGGATGGGACGACACTTCTATTGAACAGCGTAGGCTTTGCGGAAAATCAGTCATTCCCACCTGGGTCGTACTCGCTTACAGCGAGCTACTCTGGAGATTCCAGCTACGCAGCAAGTGTCGGAAACGTGAATTTTACGGTTGCCCAAGCGCCGGCTACCACTACGGCCAATATCTACAATGGGGTGCCGGTTCAGTATGGGTACTACGTGCCCACGATTGCCTACCTGAATACCACGAGCGATGGCGTCGCACCCTCCGGCACTTTCCAGTTCCTGATGGATGGATCGCCGTACGGCAAACCGGCGCCCGTGTCTCAGAGCGGCGGTTACAACTTGCAGAGGACGCCACACTACGCCTGGGCACAAGCACTTTCGAGTGCCGCCTTTCTAAGCGTTGGCACTCACACTCTGGCCTCACAATTCCCCGGGGACATCAACTACGCTGCAAGCAACGGTAGCCCTTCGAATGTAGTGGTTAGCAAAGCGCAACCGACCTTCACTGCTAACAGTTGGAACGCCTCGTCACCTATAGTCGGCCAGACGGTCAGCCCGAGTGCACAGATGTATGGCTCGGATGCCGGTGCAATCCCTACGGGCACAATGGCATTTTTCGACAACGGAAACACAATACCTGGGAATGTCACCTATACAGGAACAGCCGCCGGCCAAACGACCGGATCAAACCTCACGGGAACAATTTCCTACACCTTCACGACTCCGGGAACCCATAACCTCACGATTTCCTACTCAGGCGATAGTAACTACCTGCCGACAACCGTAGCGGCCATAAACGCCAGCTCCGTTTACGTCACGGGGCCAGTCACGGTCACGCCCTCGTCAACGATCTACATCTCGAACCCGGGCCAATCCGGTTCGACTACGCTGACCCTAACCTCCAACATGGGCTTCTCGGGAAACGTGGCCCTCTCCTGCACAACGGATCCTACCGCGAAGGAATCTGGTTGCGGTTTCACCAGCGGATCCTCCACCGCGTCCACTTTGCAAGTGAACCTCACCGGGGCAAGCACGACCGTAACTTTCAACGTAACGACAATGGCTCCTCATCCGGTAGCTCAGAGGCGTGCCACATCCCTCCTCGGTCCCGCTGGATTTGCGCTCGGAGGAGTGGCGCTGATTTTTCTACCCTTCAGTCATCGGCGCCGCAGAAAGCTCATAGCGATTGCCGTCGTGGGTTTGTTTTTATCGCTAGCCGCCTGTGGCGGCGGCGGTAGGGGCGGAGGTCAACAGACCGATCCGGGAACACCTGTGGGACAGTATGCGTTTACCGTCACGAGTGTGACCGGCAGCGGTTCCAGCGCCTTATCGCTGGCAACCCCAGTCAGCGTCGTTGTCCAGTAGAAGGGTCTTATAGTCCTCAGCGTCCAGCAAGCATGGGGACCACGCTGAAGTGCTAACCGACCAACCTCATCAGCAACGCGGTGACCGTCGCCAGTATTCCTTGGTGTACGATTGACTCGCATCTTCTCTCGTCACCATGAAACTTTCCACCATCGCTTCCACCCTCAACTTGCGCCTTGAAAACGGTTCTCCTGACACCGAGATCACCGGCCTGAACGGGATTGAACAGGCCGGGCCGGGAGACCTAACGTTCGTCTCGAACCCCAAGTATGCGGCGGCGGCGCGGACGACCAAAGCCTCCGCCGTCATCGTGGCCGAGAACTTCCCTGCCATCCCGGCGGCCATGTTGCGGGCGAAAGATCCGTATCTGGCCTTCGCGCGGGCGCTGGAGCTTTTCCACCAGCCGCTGCGCTATGCGCCCGGGGTGCATCCCACGGCGGTCGTGGCGCCGAGCGCGCATGTAGGCGCGAATGCGCACATTGGGCCTTATGTGGTGATCAGCGAGGATGTCGTGATCGGCGCCAACGCCGTCCTGCTGGCGCACGTGGTGATTTACCGGGGCGTCCGCATTGGCGACAATTTCTTCGCTCACGCGCATGCGGTAGTGCGCGAGAACTGCCGCCTGGGTAGCAACGTGCTTTTGCAGAATGGCGTCGTCATTGGCGCCGACGGGTTTGGCTTCGCCAAGACCGCCGAGGGACGCTGGCATAAGATTCCGCAGCCCGCGCCGGTGGTGATTGGAGACGACGTGGAAGTGCAGGCCAATTCCTGCATTGACCGCGCCAGTGTCGGCGAAACCCGCATCGGACGCGGTGTGAAGGTAGACAACCTGGTGCAGGTCGGTCATGGGTCGCAGATCGGCGAGGATGCCCTGCTGTGCTCGCAGGTCGGACTGGCGGGGTCAACCGAGATCGGCCGTCGCGTAATTCTCACCGGGCAGGTGGGCGTGGTCGGCCACTGCAAGGTGGGTGAGGACGCGATCGTAACGCCGCAGAGCGGCGTGGCCAATGACATTGCGGCGGGGGCCGTGGTGAGCGGCTCTCCGGCCGTGGATCACAAAGCGTGGCTGAAATATTCGGCCATCCTGCCGCGGCTGCCCGAGATTGTCCGGGCGGTGCGGGGCAACAAAAACAAGGAGTAGCCGCAGTTGGGCGCCCCTCGCTTACTGGCGCAGGAAGCCGTGATATGCCCCACTCGAGTCAACGTAGTATCCCACGATCGTCCCCGCTGAGTTGTTGGGACCGGGGACGGTGCCTTGGCCGGAGCCGGTCCCCGCGCCCGAAGCGTTGAACTTGGTGATATGACCGTTGGGAGCGCGCAGGAAGCCGTGATACACCCCGCTCGAGTCAATGTACCAGCCCGACCCGAGGCACGATCATCTGAGGCGGATAGAAAAGTGAGCAGTAGTGCACAGACTCAGCCCGTGTCTCCGTGGAACCCTTGCATCGACGCGACGCCGCTCAAATCCGCGCCCATGAGCCTCTCGCCGTACCGGGGCAATAAGATAAGGATGAGCGGGCAGAAGGAGGCACAATGCGTACTACGGTAGCTATTCGCTCATTGCTATTTTCGTTTGCCTTGCTGGTTTTGTCCCATGGCGCATTCGCTCAAATCGGGGTCGGCATTTCCGTGAATTTCGGTCCCCCGGCGCTTCCCGTCTACGAGCAGCCAATCTGTCCCAACGACGGCTACCTATGGACACCCGGGTATTGGGCCTATGACGACGACAATGGCTACTACTGGGTGCCCGGGACGTGGGTTGAGGCACCCCAGGTCGGCTTTCTCTGGACCCCAGGTTATTGGGGCTGGGGAGGCAGCGCGTTCCTTTTCCATGAAGGATATTGGGGCCCAGAGGTGGGCTTCTACGGCGGCATCAACTATGGCTTCGGCTACGGCGGCGTTGGTTATGAAGGCGGCCGCTGGGAAGGTGGTCACTTCTCCTACAATACTTACGTGAATCACGTG